>Ga0126378_10001344_pt1 | contig 18329 bp, 18 predicted proteins | sample PanSoiMetPlot_23_FD_92587 | JGI IMG/M metagenome (GOLD analysis project Ga0126378, IMG submission 92587) | Tropical forest soil microbial communities from Panama - MetaG Plot_23 | ecosystem: Environmental > Terrestrial > Soil > Tropical forest > Bulk soil | place: Panama | collected 2016-02-17
CTCGAATTGCTTTCCTTCATGGTGAAGGGCCGATTGAATATTCTGGTCTCAGGCGGTACCGGCGCTGGAAAGACCACATTGCTCAACGTGCTGTCCGGGTACATTCCCGACTCCGATCGAATTGTCACGATCGAAGACGCAGCCGAATTGCAATTGAAGCAAGAGCACGTGGTGCGTCTCGAAACCCGCCCGCCGAATATCGAAGGCAAAGGCGCAGTACGCCAACGGCAACTCGTGATCAACAGCTTACGTATGCGTCCCGACCGCATTGTCGTCGGCGAGGTGCGGGGCGAAGAGGCCTTCGACATGCTCCAGGCAATGAACACAGGCCACGAAGGATCCCTGACCACGGTTCACGCCAACTCCCCTCGCGACGCCATGGCGCGTATCGAGAACATGGTGTCGATGGCAAATTTGAACATTCCTGAGCGGGCCGTGCGCCAGCAGATTGCCTCCGCGGTTCATGCCGTCATCCAGATCGCGCGCCTTTCCGACGGCACGCGCAAGGTGATTACGATCTCGGAAGTGAGCGGTATGGAGAACGAGATCCTCAGCATGCAAGATATTTTTGTGTTTGATCGCACCGGGATCGACGAAAAAGGCAGGGTGCGTGGAATGTTTCGAGCCACGGGCATTCGTCCGCGCTTCGCGGACCGGCTTGCGACTTCCGGCGCGCGCTTGCGCCCCGCTCTGTTTGAGTCGAAAAGTGAGGTGTAGTCCCTAACATGGCGGCCAAACTCATCGCGCTTGCGGTTTTGCTGATCGTGGCCTTGGCCATATTCGGTCTCTTCTGGCTGATCGACCGCCGCAACTTGCGTGCCCGCATTATCAAAGAGCGCTTGGCCGCCGAGCGCAAGGCCCCTGAGCGCACCAGCGAAGAAGAACTCGCTCTTCTGCGCGACGAACAGCTTAGCGAGATCCCTGCCCTCGATACTCTGCTCCGTCGCTCTTCGCGGGTTTCCGAATTACAGAAGATGTTGGCGCAAGGCGACATGTCCATGCGCGCCGGGAATTTCCTTGGATTGTCGGCAATCGTCGGAGTCGTAACCTGCATCATTATTTATGCTTTCAGCAAGCGCGCGGAGATCGCCTGGATCGGCCTGCTAGTCGGCTTCGTGCTGCCCTACTCCTACGCTTCCTTCCGCCGCAACAAGCGCTTCGAAAAATTCGAGGAACTCTTTCCAGAAGCCATCGACACACTGGCTCGCGCCGTCCGAGCCGGGCACGCCTTCACCACGGCACTCGAGATGATCACTGCGGAAGTCGCCGAACCCGTCGCGGGGGAGTTCCGTCAACTGTATGAAGAACAGAAATTCGGCATGCCCGTCCGCGACGCGCTGATGAACCTGACCGACCGCATGCCCCTGGTCGACGTCAAATTCTTCGTCACCGCCGTCATGTTGCAGCGCGAAACCGGCGGCAACTTGGCAGAAATTCTCGACAACCTGTCGTATGTAATTCGGGAGCGTTTTAAAATTCAGCGGCAGGTTCGCGTATATACCGCTCAGGGACGCCTCACGATGGCACTCCTGATGGGCATGCCTCCGATCATCGTCACAACCATGTTGCTTTTGAACCCCAGCTTTATTCGCCCGCTCTTTGCTGACCCAATTGGTCACTTTTTGCTGGTTGCGGGTATCACGTTACAGACCGTCGGATATTTCGTAATCCGAAAGATTATCCGGATTCAGGTGTAAGCAGTTATGTCCAGTTTGGCTCTTGCGATTATCGTCTTCCTGGTCGTAGCGATTTCCGTGTTCGCTTTCGTCGCTGCCGCCATCACCCCCAGCTCGATGTTGGGTGCACGCTTGCGTGCGCTGGGCAGTCAGCAGCCGAAGCCCACAGAAAACAGACCCGCCATTCGCGAACGCATCGAGCAGGCACTGGATCCCCTCAGCAAGGCCATTCCACTTTCCCCCGCCGATGTTTCGCGCACCCGAGGAATGCTCATTCAGGCCGGATACCGCGACGCCATGGACGTGAACTATTATTTCGGCGCCCGTATTCTCATGGCCGCCGTCGGATTTCTAGGCGTCGCTCTCTGGCTCGGATTTGACGACCTTCCGCTTCTCATCGGGATTACGGCACTGGGCTTCCTCTTGCCCCGCTTCATCCTGAAGCGCATGATTCGTGATCGGCAGAATCGTATCCGTCTGGGATTGCCCGACGCGCTCGACCTTACCGTCATTTGCGTCGAGGCCGGCCTGGCGCTCGATCAGGCCCTGATGCGCGTCGGTCAAGACTTGCACCATGCCCATCCCGACCTCAGTGACGAATTCCATCTCGTAAACCTCGAAATGCGTGCGGGTAAGCCGCGTGCTGAGTCCCTGCGAAATCTTGTCGACCGAACCGGGGTTGACGACATCCGCGCATTGGTTGGTACACTCATACAGACGGATCGCTTCGGTACGAGCGTGACTCAGGCCCTCCGGGTGCATTCTGACTCCCTCCGCACGGAACGCAGGCAGCGTGCCGAAGAACAGGCAGCAAAAACTACCATTAAGATGGTTCCCCCGCTGGTGATTTTTGTTTTGCCGTCGATCATTTTTGTGACGATCGGTCCCGCCGTCATTGAACTTATTCGGCAGTTGGGACCGGTATCAGGCGGTCGGTAAGATCACGCTCTACGGTGCAGGAATGATGTTTTTCCCCTCGGACGGGCAAGCATTCAATCGTACGCGCCAGGCGCATCTCGCCACGGCTCTCTCCGTGGCCAATACGCATTGGGCGCGCCTGCGGGGCTTGCTTGGTCTCGGCACCAATGACTTCGGTAACGGCTCCGGCCTCTGGATCGTTCCCTGCCACGGTGTCCACACGCTCGGCATGGGATTCCCCATTGATGTCCTCTATCTCGATCGTGAGCTGAAGGTTGTTGGCGTCCGTTCGAACGTCCGGCCGTGGCGCTTCACTCCGGTATTGGGCCACGCCGCATCAGTACTGGAACTCCCGTGTGGCACTGCGGCCGAAACAAATACGGCCGTGGGCGATACAATTGAGATCACCCTCTCCAAGGATTGCACTCAGCTTCCCGCATGAGCCCGACTCTCGAACTCAAAGAGGCCGTCGTGGCCCCACAAGCAACGCCCAGGTTGCTGGTGGACTGGTCCTCGCGCTGGCAGGATTTCGTCGGCTCGATCGGGCCTGCCTTGGCTCGCTCGGAAGCGCGCCTCGCCGGAGAAGCTCCGTTTGGTCTCATTCCCTTCCGCATCATGATTCCCTCCTATGTCTTGGAGGCCTTCCTGATCCTGTCCGCAATCTTCGTGAAGGTAAAGATCGATGAATTGCGGCCCGTTGTTGTGCCCACACTCTCCAGTCGCGACGTGATCTATTACAGCGGAGACGAACTGCCGCGCACCCAGGACCTTGGCGGCGCGGAATCCGGTCGCAGCGGCGAGGCCGGAGGCGATGAAGCACATCATCGCACCCAGACCATCAAGGTCTCGCGCGGCGGTTCTCTCGTACCCGAGGTCGTCGATGCGCCGAATCTCAAGCTGCCTTCGACGCACGATTCTGTCGCCAATCTTCTGGCCATCAGGCCCGATCCCGGTCCGCCCCCAGCCGAAGGATTGCGTTCTTCTCGCTCCACGCCGAGTCTGACGACCACGCTGATTGCTCCCTCCGCTGACGTCATTCGCGATTACACACGCAACGGAATCAAACTCGATCCAGTCGCCGCGCCCGCGCCGTCGCTTTCACGCAACCAGCCGCTTACCGGACCAAACCTTAGCTCAACCGTGGTTCCGCCTGCGCCGACTGTCGCCAGCGATCACACCCTGGTCGCTCCAGCGCTCGCACCCAGCGTAGTCCCACCTGCTGCCACGGTATCGCGGGATCATCCGCTGGTTGCGCCGGCGTTGGATCCCTCGGTCGCGGCTCCTGCGCAAAACGTCAGGCGAGACCCTTTCCGTGCCGCTCCCGCGCTGGCTTCCAATGTGGTTGCACCAGCGCCCGCCGCGGTCAGCCGCCAATACTCCTCCGCGCCCGTACAGTCGATGGATCCCGCTGTGGTCCCACCACCCATTTCAGCTCCAGAGCGCGCCGATGTGCGCAATTCCAGATTGAGTTTGCCCGCTCCCGCAACCGTCGCTCCGCCGCCGTCGACCAACATCAACGCAGATACTCGCCGCCTCGCCGCCACCAACGTCCCCGATCCAAGCAAAGCGATGGCGCCGCCTCCTCCTGCTCCGGCCGGCGGATCGCTCGTCAGCAGCCTGATCGGCCGAATCTTCGGTCCCACCGAAGTCGTTGCTCCACCTCCGAGTTCCGTCAGCGACAAGGGAACGGGCAGCGCGTCCCGGCCAACGCTTTCCCCCAACGTCGCTCCACCCCCGCCCTCCGTCACTGCTACGGATGCGGGCGGCAGTCCGCACGGCAATCGCAACGCTGCAGGCGCCAATCTGGGCTCAGCCGTTGCTCCCCCGCCCTCAGTTGGACTTACCGGAGGAACCGGAACAGCTCGCCGCTCCGCGGCACCTTACGTTGGAAATCCAAGCGTCGTACCCCCACCTCCATCGCTCGCGGGAACTGGTGGCGGAACTGGAAAGACAGGAGGGGCTGCCGGAGCCGAAGGCGGCAACCTGCTCGCCGGCAATGTAGTGCCCCCGCCTCCCTCCGTCGGGGGCGGAACCAACGCAACCGGCTCTGGAGTAGGACGCAAGGGACCTGGACTCGGAACTCCCAGTGATCTCGGATCAGGAATCGTGCCGCCCGCCAACGCCGGAAGCGGCAAAGATTCCGGTACGGTGATGTCGAGCCAGCCCGGATCGAAGATCGGCGTCCCACCTGACCCGAAAACTGGATCGCTCGCCATGTCCCCGGCGGGCAGCAACAAGTCCGGACTGGGCGCAACGGGCGGTGGGACGGGCATTCTACACGGCAACGGAACGGGCAGCGGAATGAACGGCGTCGACACCGGCGCCAATAAGAGCGGCACCGGACACGGCTCCGATACCAACGCCCACGGGGGCATCTCGCCCTCAAGTGGTCCGGGGGGCGCAGGAAATGCTCCCTCTGGCACATCGCCAGTTCCTGGCGTAAACATCAGCGGTGGCAGCAACATCATCACGCTTCCCAGTTTCGGTTCCGGTTCCGAGCCCTCAGGAAACGATCCCGCAATCCCAGGCCACTCTTCGGTGAAGCAGGGGCAACGGAAGTTCGGTGTCGATGTCGTCGCAAATGCTGGATCTGGTGGACCTTTCGAGGCCTACAAAAAGTACTTGCCTGGTGAGACTCACACTACATACGTGGAGACCATCATCGGTGACGTTCCGATGTACTACGCCGCCGAGTCCGTGACGTCTCATGGATTCCAGACAGGCCTGACGCCACCCGCCGCGATCCGCACCGACCTGCCCGATGGCCTGCCCCATGCCCGCTTGGTCGTCGCTTGCACTCTTGACGCTTCCGGTAACATCAAGGATCCCCATGTGCTTGAACCTGGGCCTGCTGAGATGAATGCCAAGGTACTGGCTGCACTGCGCACGTGGAAATTCCAGCCCGCCATGCGCAACGATCAACCGGTGGAAGTCACCGCCATTCTCGGCTTCGGCATCGACACCAACGACCGTTTCTAGCTCCACGGCTTCCCACCTCAGCGATTCGACTCGCAACGGCTGGAAGAAATCTGACATCTTCTAGTTGCGGACAGCAGGACTGCTTTCTCCCTCCGCTCCCTGTGGAAGGCTGCTTGCCAAGTTTCAGTTGGAAAAGCCTCCAGTCCTCGTCTCCCCCGATGCCGACCTGCGCATCATCGAGCCAAGCCATCCCTACCTGGCCGTTAACGGATGGCAGTGCCACGAAACGATTGCGGTGAACGTGCACCTCCGTAAAAATCAGGGCCTGGGAAGCAGTTGGAGTACCGGGCAAGAGCCCAGCTTCGGTTGCGCCGCTTTGCTGGCGTCATCCTGAGCGCGGCCGGGGTTCAGTTGTAGCAAAGGTCTCCCTTCTGGAGTGCGCCTTGGCCGAGATCAATAGCCACGCTGGGAAACGGGAGTTGGCTTGCGCATACACACCAAGTCACACAAGCCTTCCAATGGCTACATGATATCGATGTCGAATCAATGATGAGGAGCATTCCGGGCGGCAGAGTAAGGCGTTCTCAGTTTTGTACGTACGTTCAGTTTTCCAGACGCCATATTTGATCCAAAGTAACAATTTGATCCGCGCCCCAAGTTTCTGCAATTTGCACTAGCGCAAATTCAGCGCGGGCATGGAGCGTCATACTTCGCAGTGGACTGTAAATTGCGGTACAGCGGATAACCGTGAGGACAACCGCAAGGGGCGAGTCCATGGGGTCTTGGGGCGTTTGTAGCATCATTTCAGGGCTTCTTTTAGTGCTTGCCGGAGCACCCGGCGTCGCTCTGGCACAGGTCTCGGGAGGCACGCACAGTCCCCACGGAAATCTGAAGGTCCCCTGCCAGAATTGCCACACAGCGGAAGCCTGGAAGCCGATTCGCGCTGTTCCTGAATTCGATCATAATCAGACGAAGTACCCGCTTCGGGGCATGCACACATCGGTTGCGTGCACCGAATGTCACGTCAGGCCGGTGTTCACCAATATCGGACAACACTGCCAGGATTGCCACGCCGACATCCACAAGCGACAGTTGGGAGCAAACTGCGAGCAGTGCCATACGGTTCGGGGATGGCAAATCTCAGTTCGACAGATACAGGAGCACAACAATCGTTTTCCGCTCATGGGCGCGCACGCCACCGTGGATTGCGACGCATGCCACAAGGGTGGAGCAACCAGTCAGTTCCAAACGCTATCCACGGACTGCTACTCTTGTCACTCCTCTGACTTCAAGTCCGCCACCTCTCCCAACCACGTTTCCGGTGGCTTCTCCACCAACTGCACTTCCTGCCATGGCGTGGATACTTGGCTCAATGCAAAGTTCGACCATAGCGCCGCCGGTTTCCCTCTCACCGGTGGACATGCCGTCCCACCGCGTCAGTGCGCCGATTGCCACATCAACAACAACTTCAACCTGGTCAGCACTGCCTGTGTAAGCTGTCATCTGAAGGACTATCAGAGCACCGCCAATCCGAACCATGTCGCCGCCGGCTTCCCCCAAACCTGCGCCCAGTGCCACAACACAACATCATGGTCGAACGCTTCGTTTAATCACAACATGACGAACTTCCCGCTGACCGGAATGCATACTGTTCCGCCCCGGCAGTGTATCGATTGCCATGTCGCGAATAATTACAACCTGACCACCAACACCTGTGTCAGCTGCCACCTGAAGGACTACCAGGGAACAACGAATCCCAACCATGTCAGCTCAAACTTCCCGCAGGGCTGCGAGCAGTGCCACAACACGTCCTCCTGGTTGAATGCCACTTTCAACCATAACAGCACAGGTTTCCCTCTGACTGGCTCGCACCTGGTCCCGCCTCGCCAATGTTCCGATTGCCACGCCAACAACAACTACAACCTGACGAGCACCGCGTGCTACTCGTGCCATCAAACGGATTACAAGAATGCCGTCTCGCCGATAAACCACGTCGCCGTAGCATTTCCTACGACATGCGAAACCTGCCATGACACCGTGCAGTGGTCGAATGGTACCTTCAACCACACCAGTACTGGTTTCCAGTTGACCGGTGCGCATCTGGTGCCACCGCGCGCCTGCGCCGATTGCCACATTAACAACAATTACTCGCTGAATAGCACTCTCTGTTACTCGTGCCATCAAAAGGAATATGCGGGCACGAATGACCCCGCGCACCAGGCCGCTGGATTTCCCACGACGTGCGAGCTCTGCCATGACACAACCGCATGGACAGATTCAACCTTTAATCACAACAACACCGCCTTCCCCCTTACCGGCGCGCATAAAGTCCCTCCGGCGCACTGCAGCGACTGTCATATGAACGGCAATTACACGACGTTGCCCACCGCTTGTGTCGGATGCCATCAGACGGACTACAACAATTCGACGAACCCCGGGCATGCCGCGCAACCCGAGTTCTTCCCGACCACGTGCCAGAACTGCCATAACACCTCAAGTTGGTCCGGCGCTACCTTCAATCACGCGCAGTACACGCCCTTCCCGACCAGCCACGGTAACGCGAATAACGTCTGCTCGACCTGCCACATCAACTCGAACGACTACTCGATCTTTCAGTGCACGGGCTGCCACGGAAACAACAACGCGAGCAACTTCCACCACGACAATGTGAACGGGTATGTCTACAACAGCGTCAACTGTTATCAGTGCCATCAGTCGGGCCACGGTGGCTAGAGCTTGCTTTGCGTGGGCGCTCGCTAACCGGAGTTTTGGAGGGGTGGAAAACCTTACTTTACCGGTGCAAAAACGATTGCAGATTCCCGGGTGAAAAGAAAAGAAAAGACCGATCCTATTCGGATCGCGCAGACTTCGCGCGGGGTGTCGCGCCCGAGGTGCTCGGTGATTCCGACGCGATAGTAGGCGATTTCGCAAAGTAACGCACAGTCACATCGTCTCCGAAGTTTATTTCCTTCCCGGCAGTGCGAATCTGCGGCTTGGGATGGATGGGTTCGAACTTTCTGATCGTCACATCTTCCGCGACGTAGTCCACCTCATTCGGTCCTACGCGGACTCGCCTGAATCCCCGGCCGGAAGCCGCGGCTTCTTTCATCTCGTTACCGAGAGGTTTACTTGTTTCAACTGCTTCATTTCCGAAGACAGGTTTCGCAGAAGGCTGCAACTGCGCATCGCGCGATGTCGAACCCGACAAACTTATCTTCCCGTTTACGGTCCCACTTCGATGCGCAGTCCAGACCACGATGCTCAGAACGAGGGCTGCGCCGATTGCCCCCGCAGCATTCCGAAAATTACCACTCAAAGTCAGAGGATGAGTCTTCGCGAGCCCGAGTCGCTCAATGAGTTTGCTCTGCAGCGTCGCCATCTCTCGGACAACGATCGCCCGGTAAGCAGCAAGCGATTCTGTGCATCGCCTGAAGACCGGAGCATACTCGCCACCAGCAATGCCCGTGTAGGGACGGACGCACTCGTCCGTCCGGGTCCGTGTCGTGGCTGCGTCCAACAACGGTGACTCAGCCATCCGTTCAGCGGTTTGCACGAGTTGCGGTGAATGAGCTTCGTTTGCCGGTATTGCCTCAACCGGGGCCACTGCCCTCTCGGGCACACGCTGCACGGGAGGCAACATCGCTTCTTCAAGGGCTCCGATCATCAATCGATAAGCACGAATCTCGCGTTCGGGAAACGAATGTGCGCTTTCGAATAGCGCCTGCAGCACTCCCACCAGGACGTTTCCTTTGTAAATCGGAAGCATGACGAGCGACATGGCGCCAAATTGCCGGCAGATCTCAGCCTCGATTCGTGTGTCGCTTGCGGCATTCTCGACGCGCAAAATCTCCCGTCGCATTTCCGGTGTCGAGGACGCGCTCAACACCGCCGGAACTCGCCGTCCTACGTCTTTCGCGGCGTTCCCGCTTCCCGCCTTATAAACAAGTTCATTTCGGTTGCTCTCGAGCATGCCGATGGCGACGCCGCTGGCATGCGCGACGCCAAGCGCACGATCGACAATCATCTGCATCGCCTCGTCCAGCTTGAACTCACCGCCGGCAATAAACCGCTGGATTTCGATCACGGCAGACAGAGACCGTCGGTCTAATCCGCTCTCTTGCACCGCGAACGCATTGGCTAAGAAGGTTTGGAACAGTTCCAAATCAACTCTCTGACGATTACTCATCCTTCTACCTACTCGGCCGGAAATTCAGGCATGCGTACTGCTGCCGACCTGCCGAATGTCACGTCTGTGACAATCGTGCAGAAACGAAGCAAACGCAGTGCCGGAGACCTGACCGCATCTTGCTATATACATGGTCCCGACATTCCAGAAAATACAGGGTTTTCCGATTATGCTCTCCCGTTTCGGGAAGTCAACCAGTGCACCACCAGTTTTGGACCTGTCAGAATTAACAGCCAATCCACTGCACACTTTTCCACAGCCCCGATTTGCTGCTATGTGACATCTGCCCTGCGGCGAACTGACCGGAAAGCAGATCATAGCTACGCGCTACCCGCGGAATTAGAGCGGTTCAACGACTATGGTCAAGCAATTGACCCTGTCAGTTCAAGATTTTACCCATAAGTTACTGGCACACAAGATTTAATTCCGAAATTTCCGCTATCTTGCTGATTCCAAAAGATTGGGGGGAGATGGGTATCTGGGTACCTTTCCATTTCCCCCCTTGAGAAACACCAGAGCGGGCGAGAAATCGCAGCCCAATCCACATTTTTTGATCGGTTCTTGGACCGGGACAACTCCTTCGCGCTTCGCCGGGCTCGCCGCCGCGTCGGCGGGACGATTCCTTTCTCCGGCACTTCCCGCTCAAGCTTGTCGGTTAGCTTATGTAACGGCCTGTCCTGCGCCGAAGAGAGCTGCTGACCCGACATCTTGACGCTGAGTCCACTCCCTGTGTACATCGCCTCCTGGAAACTGACGCCGCCCAAAGTGATGTTCGCTGCCTTCGCCACGGCAAATACCCCATGCGGATCGCCATTCACAAACGCCGTCGCAATATAATCGCCGACCATCAATCCGTTCTGCGATGTCGGCAGCCAACTCAGGAGCATCGGAGCCGCAGTCAATGTAGTCGGAGTATTCCAAGTCGAACCGCCATTTGCCGAAGAGATATATCCGACGAACAGCTGGCAGGTCGCTGCGGAGCAGTTGCTCTGCGAATAGAAGTAGTAATGCAGAGCAATATGCGCGCTCGAACCCGACGTTGAGGGATCGATCCCAATCCCCGGAATGAAGTGATCGACGGTACTCGAAGTGTCATCGATCGGAATGCGAGTAACGGTGCTCCAAGTCACTCCATCGTTCGAAGTGCTGTACACGAGGTCGTTGGTCGAACAGTTCGCCCGAAAACGGCAATCTTGCCAAACCGTCCAAACGGTTCCGCTGCCATCGATGGCTGCGGAAGGCAAAGGCCCGCTGCGAATGCCTCCCGCATCGGCATGGAACTGGATGTTCGAGATCGTGACCGGAGCACTCCAGTTCACGCCGCCATTCGTCGATGTGAACGCAGCCATTACGTCGGTCTCGATCGGCACGATGACGTTTCCGTTCGGTTGCACTAACGGTTGTCCCCCAATGCCATTAGCGAAGTTCGCAGTCGCCACGGCTGTTCCCCAAGTTAAGCCGCCGTCGCTCGATGTACTCATCAGGATCCGGTCGCTATTCGCGGTATCGTCCCATTCCGTGTAGCAGTTGCCGTAGTGCGGACTGTTCGGCCACGAGTCGCAAGCGATCCAGTTCTTATCGGAACTCACCGACATTGGATCAACGCTGATCGGATTCCCCCAGTTCAAGCCATCGCTCGATCGGTTGACGACAACTGCCGGAGTTTGCGACGCACTGGCCAGCGGCAAAGACGCGATCATCCACACACCGTGCTTCGCATCGTAGGCGACCACCGGATCACTGGCCGCGTCATAAGGACCGCTTCCTTCCCCTTTGGTAAGCCCAGGCAGTGAACCATGGGTCCAAGTCGCTCCACCATCCATCGATGTGGCCCAGCCGATCGCAATCCCGCCGCCGCTAGGCGCAGGATCTTTCGGAATCCTTCCCACCTGAAACGCCGCGACCATCGTGGTGCCATTCGAGATCATGTGTGGCTCGACTTCTGTCGCGTGCTGTCCGGGCGCAACCGTGAACGAATCGGAACTGATCTGCATGAGGTTCGGTCCGACAGGATTTTGTGGTTGACTTGATTCGCTGGAAGAAGAACCGCCGCAAGCTGCGAGCGCGAGGATAGAGGAAATCAGGGCACACAAAGCCCATGGCTGAGAACGGAGCGCGAACGTATCGGCCATATGTTGGAAGCTGGGACTGCTCCTATGATCTGCGGAGTTGGATGCGTGCGCAACGCAATTCAGTAGCCCGCAAGCTTATCGGAATCTGGTGGAGTTCGGCTCGACAAGAACACCGTCGCGACATCGTCGGAGTACACCGCCTTCCATTCCGGCGTTTTGCGAAGGATTTCCGTCAAGGCGGCCTTTCTCGGCAACACCACGCACGTCTGCCCTTTCAGGAACTCTTCCCAGCCCGGTTCGACATGAATCGTCCTCAAATACGACTGCAGCCATGGCTCTCCATAGAAGTCATGACGGTCGTCGATCACGGCTTGGTTGTGGGGATAAAGACGGTAAATGAGATATCCGCCCCAATAGTCGGGGCTGAATACTGGAGCCTTGACACCAGAGTTCGCCACGAAGTTCATTGCATCGACCGGCATTCTTTGAGGGTTGAAGCGCGCATTCATTAGAACCATGGAACCAACTCGGCCTGCGTTCGCAGCGATTACAAGCGTCGCCACGGTCGCCAGGGTTGGCCACAAGTGACCTCGCACAGTCGCGTCTACAGTGCCCATTCTGTGCAGGAAGCCCCAGCTCCCGCGCGATGGAATGAGCGCTGCGACGATCCCCGCTAGCAAGATCGACGAGACCGGAATGTTCCGCGACGCGTATAACCCCGCGTACACGGCGAACAGCACCACCAGAATCTCGCCGGTTCGCAGCTTCCGCCCGTTGGCAATCAGAGCCGCAATCGTAATAAGGAGAAGCACGAGGAAGCATCGCTGCGCGACCCCGTGGAAATTGGGAGACTGGAACTCGTCAATGTGATCCATCAGGAAGCGATTAGTGAGATAGCGATAGATATGTTCGTGCAGGTACCAACCGTAAGGATTGAGCAGGCTCGCAACCGCCGCAGCCAAACCCACGAGCGTCAACTGCCGCACCCGCTTCCCGGCGGCGATCTTCTGCAATGATTCCTCGATTCGCGATTCCTTCAACCTTAGCCACGTCCCGAGCGAACCCAACCAGAAGATTCCCAGCAGCACGAAGCCAAGCAGAAATCCACCGTGCACATTCACCCAGACCAGCATCAGAACCGGAAGCAACCAGAGCCGCCGACCGTCCTGAGGGATCGGCCCTTCCGCGCAGTCGAGGATCCAAATCCAGACGAGCGCGAACAACCAGCTCAGCACATGCGGTCGAGCGAGAAAGTGGATCATCGACGCCGATAGCGCGAGCAGAGTCAGCAACAACGCAATCAGGAAACCCGTACCTGGCTTGTTCACGAGGCGAAAAAGAGCTGCAAAAACGGTCGCGATCACGACCCCCGTGAACCAGACGATTCCATTCAGCCCTGCCCAATGATCCAGCCACCCCAGGATCACGTCATAAAGCCACTCCCATGCAATCCAAGGCTTGTTTACTTGGGAAGAGAAGGGATCCACGCGCGGGATTGTGTGCGTGTTGAGTATCAGTTGCCCTGTGCGGATATGCCAGCCGATTCCGGCATCGCCCAATAACTTGACGGATAGTGGAGTAAAGAGTAACGACGCCAGCAGCGCGACGAAGACGAGGTCCGCCACCGATGGCATTAGCCAGCGTACCAACGCGTTTTTCCGGGTACCGGCAAGCGCAGAACTTCTGGAACCGTCTGCCATCGCGTGAATCTTATATAGGTACGGCCCAAGCAGCAAGGTGAGGGAAAGCAAATCATGAGCGATAGACCTCGAGTTGTCATCGTCGGCGCGGGATTTGGTGGGCTGAATGCCGCGCGCGCCCTGTCCAAAGCGCCGGTCCAGATCACAGTGATCGACCGCAAGAATTTCCATACCTTTCAGCCCCTTCTGTACCAGGTCGCGACTGCCGGGCTTTCTCCCGGAGAGATCGCAGAACCCATCCGCTCGATTCTCAGGACAGACGAGAACGTGGAAGTCCTCATGGCCGAGGTGACCGGATTCGATCTCGACCGCCGCGTCGTGGATGCTTCCGAACTGCAGATTCCCTATGACTACCTGATCGTGGCCTCCGGAGCGACCCATTCATACTTTGGACACGAAGATTGGGAGGTATTCGCTCCCGGACTGAAGACGATCGAAGACGCCCTCGAAATCCGCCGTCGCGTGCTGCTGGCCTTCGAACTGGCGGAGCGCCAGGCCGCTGCCGGAGAGACCGAAGCGCCCATCAATTTCGTCGTTGTTGGCGGAGGCCCCACCGGCGTGGAGTTGGCCGGGACGCTGGCCGAGATCAGCCGCTACGCACTGGCTCACGATTTCCGGTCGATCAATCCAGCGCGCACCCACATCCTTCTGATCGAAGGCGGACCTCGCGTCCTGCCCGCGTATGCCGAGGACCTGTCTCGCAGTGCGGAAGAGCAACTCCGCCATCTCGGTGTGGAAGTACGCACCTCATCGATGGTGACGCAAGTGGAAGCTGGTGCCGTTTGTCTTGGTGAAACGCGACTGCCTGCCACTCTGGTGCTTTGGGCCGCAGGCGTTGCGGCATCACCGCTCGGCAAAAAACTCGGAGTTGCGGTCGATCGCGCTGGACGCGTTCCGGTGCAGCCCGATTTGAGCCTATCCGGACGTCGGGAGGTATTCGTGATCGGCGATCTGGCGGCAGCCAAGGATGAGCACGGCAAACCATTGCCGGGCGTGGCGCCCGTCGCCATTCAGCAAGGGAAATACGTGGCGAAGCTCATTCACAAAGAAGTCGAAGCCGGGCCGCGGACAAACGACCGAGCGGCCGCACCGAGACCGCCTTTTCATTACTGGGACAAAGGCAGCCTGGCGACCATCGGCCGAGCTGCGGCGGTCGCGCAGTTCGGCACGATTCACATATCGGGGTTCATCGCGTGGCTCTCGTGGCTCTTCGTGCATATCCTGTTCCTGATCGGATTCCGCAATCGCCTGCTGGTTTTCATTCAATGGGCGTGGTCTTACGTTACCTACGAGCGCGGAGCCCGGCTAATCACCGGCAGCACCTATCTTCCCGGATGGACGGCTCCTTCTACCACTCAAGTTACCGCCGGAAAGGACATGTCCCAAGAAATCCCCTCCGGCGCGCGAAAATAGGTGGACAATATTGTTGAAGGCCCGAGCCCACACCGGCCGGGCGACATTCAACAGCCATGAAGAAATCCGTCGTTGTCAGCGCGTTTCTCTGCTCGATTGCTTTCGCCTTTGCGTGCGGCTCTGCCTCGGCGGAGGTCCTCAAAGTTGTCGTCAAGGACACGATTCAACCCATCAGCCAGGAGTACATTGCCAGGGCGATCGACGAAGCTGCGCGCCGCAAAGCCCAAGCCGTATTGATCGAGATGAATACTCCGGGAGGAATGGTCAGTTCCACTCGCGAGATCATCGAGAAGATTTCCAGTTCCGCCGTGCCGGTCATTGTTTACGTAACACCGACCGGTGGCCACGCCGGGTCGGCGGGGATTTTCATCCTCGAGTCGGCTGATATCGCGGCGATGGCGCCGGGCACAGCCGCCGGCGCGGCCCACCCGGTTGTGCTGGTCGGTCCCGTTCAGCTCAAACCGGACGAGGAGATGAACAAGAAAATCGAGAACGATGCCGCCGCTCTGATCCGCTCGGTCGCATCGAAGCGCGGGCGCAATATTGAAGCCGCCGAAGGAGCGGTCCGGGAATCCAAGTCATTCACCGAGCAGGAAGCGCTCGCGCAGCATCTGATCGACTACGTCGCAACCAGCCCTGAAGACTTATTCGGTCAGATGAAGGGAAAACCGTTCAAGCGTTTCAACGGCGAATCGGCGACACTCGCGCTCGAAGGGCAGCCTATTCTTCCCTTCAACATGACTCTGAAGGAACGCATCCTGGATGCCCTGATGGAGCCCGACCTGGCGTTTCTGCTGCTTGCCATCGGGGCACTCGCGCTGTATCTCGAGTTCAATCATCCGGGCGCGGTGATTCCTGGAACGGTCGGCGTTGTGTTCATCCTCGTGGCCGCGTTCGCTCTCAATCTGCTTCCGACCCGTTTTGCGGCGCTTGGCCTGATTCTCGGAGCGTTTGTTCTTTTTGCTGCGGAGGCCAAATTCGCCTCCCACGGAGTCCTTACCGCCGGAGGCATTGTCCTGCTCACGCTGGGTGGGCTCCTGTTGATCGATTCTCCGATTCCGGAAATGCGCGTCCATTTGGCGACGGCGCTGGCGGTGAGCGTGCCTCTGGGTCTTATAACAGCTTTCCTGATGAGCATCGCACTCAAAGCGCGGCGCAATAAGGTCGTGACCGGAGAGCAAGGTCTCGTAGGTGAAACTGGCGTTGCGCAAACGGCCTTATCCCCTCGGGGAAAGGTATTCGTGCACGGCGAACTGTGGAATGCGGTGGCCTCTTCGCCGCTGGCCGTGGGACAGATGGTTGTAGTTCGGCGGGTGGACGGGCTCACGCTTTATGTTGACCCCTTGCCGGTTCCATCCTCCACTCCGGAGCATCCCGCGCTGGCTTAGATCACGACCGCGGACACAGAGGGCACTCTTTAATCCGGGTGCACTCCTTGGTGAATTCTTTCCTACTTAAGACTGAACAATGCGTTCACGTGCGCTGTCACGGTGACGTTCTGAGGCGTGAATTCCTCCGTGGGTGCGGGCGTCGCGGTGGGAGCAGCGGCGGCCATGGCCCGCGCCATGCGCGGCATCGGAACGTGAGGGTTCTCGAAAGTGTCGACTGAGGCATAGGACAGATCGCCTAATGTCCTTCCGCTGGCGTGCGCCAGCGTGTCGGCAGAGTTTCGCGCATGGCGATAAGCGTCCTCCACCGCACGGTTTTTCGCTTCATCCATATTTTCCAGGATGTAACTCAACGTCTGAGTTTCGCTGACGTTTGCCTCCGCCAGCTGCTGCGTAATTGGCCCGATCTTGGAAAAGTCTTTCAGCTTCAGAGTAACGTCTGTCGTGACCCGATACCCGATAACCCGCTGTTTGGGCTTGTACTCGTACATGGGCTGAACAGAAAAGAATCCTACTGTCGCGAGCTTTGGATCCAGACCGTTGGCGCGCAGGACTTGCCGCACCTGATCTACATTTCTCGAGGCGCGCTGATATGCCGCCTGCGGACTGTCATCCTGGACGGAGATGCTCATTTGAATCTGGGCAGTATCGGGAGCAGCTTCGTATTTGCCGTCAGCGCCAACGTAGACACTATTGGGTTGCGCGGTGACAGCGGGATGCTCCTGGGCAAAGCTCTGGATTGACAAGAGCAGAACTGCAGAAAAGACGATCGCAAATTTCATGGCATTCCTCGTCCTGGGGATTATCGAACATGAACACAAAAATCCCCAAAGGCCGTTGTTGAGAGAACGCCGCTTCAGGTCAATATTGCAGGGACGGGATGGTCGCTCGGATCTTTAAGCGCCGGAGGCCGCACGACCGGACTGGCCTTCGATTTCGCGGCGCAGGTCCTTCCAAATGTTGTCTGGCATCTCGAGGAAGACTTTGACAATTTCCGGATCGAATTGACGTCCCGACCAGCGCAGGATTTCCGCTTTCGCCGCCTCGAGAGGCTGGGCCGGACGATACGGGCGATCCGAGGTGATGGCATCCAGCGTGTCGGCAATCGAAAAGATGCGCGACCCGAGGGGGATTTCCCCGCCCTTCAAGCCGCGGGGATAGCCGGTGCCGTCGAAGCGCTCCTGGTGTGAGTAAACGATTTCGGAAGCCTCGGCAAGAAAAGGAATCTTCTTCAGCATGACATAGCCACGATATGCGTGTTCCTGCATAATCTGGACTTCGTCAGCATTCAGCTTGGCCGGTTTCCGCAGGATCGCATCGGGAATCGCCATTTTCCCGATATCGTGCAAGAAGGCCCCGCGCGCGATAATCGCGATCTGCTCGCGCGGCAGGCCGAGCGCCTGCGCGATGGCGATGGTGAACAGCGTCACGCGGCGGGAGTGGCCTTCGGTCTCGGCATCTTTCAAGTCAAGGGCATCGCCCAGGGCCTCGAGCGTGATGTCGTAAGAGCGCTCGAGATTCTGCATCGCGGTCTGCAACTGCTCCGTCCGGGCCTTGACGAGCGATTCCAGATTGGTCTGGTAGGTCCGGTTCTCCACCTTGAGCCGCCGGTTTTCAAGCGCACGGCTGACCGTGTTCAGCAACTGCTCGCGCTCGAATGGCTTCAGGAGATAGTCATAGGCACCGTTGCGGATTGCAGCCAGCGCAACCGAGATGTCGTGCACGGCGGTAACCATCACAACCGGCATGTCGGGGTATTTTTCTTTCGTCCGCTCCAGCAGGCCAATACCGTCCAAATCGGCCATCATCAAGTCGGACAACATCAGTTCAAACTCGTCCCCAGAGTTAAGAACGGCTAAGGCTTCGATGCCAGAACCTGCCTGTTTGCAGATATATCCGGCGGTGCCGAGCATGGAAGCGACAATTTCCCGAATCGGCTCTTCGTCGTCAACAACAAGAATGCGATCTGGCATGGGTCTGCACGAAAGGCTATCGGCGATTGTACCTTTTCGACGAGATTCCGAAAGTAATCATTGAGGGTCGGAAACTCCATCGAG
>Ga0126378_10001345_pt1 | contig 18312 bp, 12 predicted proteins | sample PanSoiMetPlot_23_FD_92587 | JGI IMG/M metagenome (GOLD analysis project Ga0126378, IMG submission 92587) | Tropical forest soil microbial communities from Panama - MetaG Plot_23 | ecosystem: Environmental > Terrestrial > Soil > Tropical forest > Bulk soil | place: Panama | collected 2016-02-17
CTTCTTGTCGCGATAGGCTGCGAGAACACGCTGCACGAAGCTCTCGGCTACGCCCAGATAAGCCTCCGGCGCGAAGAGCCGCGCGAGTTGCACGGCGTCTAGCTCAGCCGCGACGGCCGGGTGCTTCGCCAGCACATCCTTCAGATGGGCGCCTTCCGCGACGGCGCGATGGCAGGCCGCCTCCACGAGGTCATGGGCCTGCAGCCGGCCGATCTTCCCGGCGAGCGCCATCATCACCGCCTCGGCCATGACGAGGCCGCCGGTCGCATCGATATTGGCGCGCATGCGCTGGGGATCGAGGCGGATCCCTTCCATCGCCTCGGTCATGGCGTGAAGCGATCCGGAGGCGAGAAGGAAGGTCTTCGGCAGCGTCTCCCATTCCGCCTGCCAGCCGCCGAGGCCGCGCTCATGCTCCTGCGGCATGGCCGCGAGCAATGTGGAAATGAGCCCCGGCACCCGGATCGCCGCGGCGAGTGCCACGGCCGAGGCCGCGGGATTGCGCTTGTGGGGCATGGTCGAGGAGCCGCCGCGCCCGGGCGCCGTGGGCTCGAAGGCCTCCGCCACCTCCACTTGCATCATGAGCGAGAGGTCGCGCGCCATCTTGCCCAGCGCGCCGACGAGGAGCCCCAGCGCTGCCGCGAGAGCGACCAGCCTGTCGCGGCTGGCATGCCAGGGAAGCGCGGGCAGACGGAGATCCAGGGTCCTGGCCAAAACCTCGGCGACCTCGAGCCCCCGTGCACCGAGGGTCGCCAGCGTGCCGGCGGCCCCGCCGAACTGCAGGACACGGGCCGCCTCTCCGGCTTCTTCCAGGCGAAGGCGGCAGCGCTCCAGCGCATCGAGCCAGCCGGCGGCCTTGAGGCCGAAGGTCACGGGCACCGCGTGCTGCAACCAGGTGCGACCGATCATCGCTGTCCGCGACTGGCTCTCCGCCAGCCGCGCGAGCGCCGTCGACAGGCGCTGGAGCTCCGGCTTCAGGACGGCGAGGCCCTTTCCGATCTGCAGCACGAGCCCGGTATCCATGACGTCCTGGCTCGTCGCACCCCAATGGACGAAACGCGCCGCCACCGGATCTTCGGCGGCCACGAGGGTGGTGAGCTGCTTCACCAGGGGGATCGTCGGGATGCCGGCCTCCGCCGCCTCGCGGGCCAGGGCCGCGACATCAAGGCGCTCCGCCTCCGCCGCCGCGGCAATCGGCGCCACGGCTGCGGCGGGGATGAGCCCGATCTCGGCCTCCGCGCGGGCCAGCCCCAGCTCGAAATCGAGCATGCCCTGAAGCCGGCCACGGTCCGAGAAGACGGCCGCCATGGCTTCGCTCGCGAAGAGCGGCCCCAGCAGCTCGGTAGAAGTTTCTTTCGCCATGGTCTTCAGCAGTCGAAGAACACGGTTTCGCCCTCGCCCTGGAGGCGAATATCGAAGCGATAGACGACGCCATCCGCGCCGTCGCTGCGCCGGGCAAGGAGCGTTGCCCTGCGTGCCGGATGGGGGATCAAAGCGAGGACCGGATCCTCGCTGTTTTCCGGGCAATCCTCGAAATAGATTCGCGTCACCAGCCGGCGCAGCAGGCCGCGGGAGAAAAGGCCCAGATTGACATGCGGCGCCTGCAGCGCATTGCCGCGGCCGGGCACGCGGCCCGGGCGGATCGTCGCGAAGCGGAAGCTTCCATCTTGCCGCGTCGCCGAGCGGCCGAAACCCATGAAGGCGGGATCCAGCGGCTTCTCTTGCCGGTCCTCAGGATGGTTGTAGCGGCCCTCGGCGTTCGCCTGCCAAATCTCGATCAGCGCATCGGGCACCGGCTTGCCGTCGCCGTCGAGGACCTGGCCCCGGATCGCGATGCGCTCGCCCCTTGTCTCAGGGCGGACGAGATCCTCGCCGCCCTCCCAGCCTAAGCCATCATGGAAGAAGGGGCCAATGGTCTGGAAGGGTGTCTGGCCGGGCATCGCTCAACCCTCCATCGGCGTCGCCGCATGGCCGCGGAGCACGATGTCGAAGCGATAGGCGAGCGCCCACTCCGGCACGCTCGCCTCGAGATCCAAGGACGAGACGAGACGCAGCCGCGCCGCCGGATCGGGAACGCCGCCCAGGATCGGGTCGAGAGGGATCAGCGGATCGTCGGGAAAATACATCTGCGTCACCAGGCGCGTGGCGAAGGCCGGACCAAAAAGCGAGAGATGGATATGCGCCGGCCGCCAGGCGTTCGGATGGTTGCGCCAGGGGTAGGGTGCCGGCTTGATCGTCACGAAGCGATAGCGCCCCTCCTCGTCGGTCATGACCCGGCCGCGGCCGGTGAAATTGGGATCGAGCGGTGCGTCATGCTGATCGACGTCGTGGCGATAGCGCCCGCAGGCATTGGCCTGCCAGATCTCGATCAGGCTGCTCGGCACGGCGCGCCCATCCTCGTCCAGCACCCGGCCCGCAACGATGATGCGCTCGCCCAGGGCTTCCCCTTGATGCTGGCGGGTCAGGTCGTCATCCCCCGGCCGGAGGTGGCTGCTATCCCAGAGCGGCCCCGTGATCTCCGAGAGGCTATGCGGCAGGCGCATCGTCGCCTGAAGGGGCGCCCGCTTGAGGGTGCTAGCATAGGGCGGATGCAGCGCCGGCGGCTGGGCGCCGGGCTCCTCGCGCCGGTATTCGGGAAGCTCCTGCATTTCCGCCTCCTTTCAGCCGAGCAGATGCGGCAGCGTCAGCGTGATCGCGGGAATCGCCACCAATATCGACACGCGGATCATCTCCGAGCAGAAGAAAGGCATAACGCCCCTGAAGGTCTCGCGCATCGGCACGTCCGGCGACAGCGAATGGATGATGAATACATTGAGGCCCACGGGCGGCGTGATCAACCCCAGCTCGACCACGATCAGCGTGATGATCCCATACCAGATCTTCAGATCATCCTCGGTCATGTGAAAGTCGAGCCCCGCCACCACCGGCCAGAAGAAGGGCGTGGCCAAGATGATCATCGACAGGCTGTCCATCAGGCAGCCCAGTACGAGATAGATCGCGATGATCATCGCCATGATTCCCAGAGGCGGAAGTCCGGAATCCTGCAGCAGCTCCGCGGCGGCTTGCGGCACGCCGGCCCGTGCCATGAAGATCTTCAGCAATTCTGCGCCCAGCAGAATGAGGAAGATCATGCCGCTGGTCCGCGCGGTCTCGAGCACGGCCGCGACGGCATCGGCGCGGGAGAGCCGGCGCCGCGCAATTCCATAGGCGGCCACCAGGAAGACGCCGATCGCTGCCGCCGGCGTCGGATTGTAGATGCCCGCATAGATGCCGCCGATAACGACACCGAAGATGACGACGACCGGCAGCAGCCCGAGGGTTGCCGAAATCAGCTCGCTCGCCGGGACAGCGATGCCCGGCGGACCCGCACGCGGAACGACGCGGACATAAACTGCGACGGTGGCGATGAAGAACAGGACCGCCAGGACTCCAGGGATCAGGGCCGCGGCGAAGAGCGTGACGACATTGGCCTCCACGATGATCGCGTAGACGATCAGCACGATGGAGGGCGGGATCAGGATCCCCAGGGTGCCGCCGGCGGCGATGGTGCCCGTAGCGAGCGCCGGGGCATAGCCGAAGCGCTTCAACTCCGGCAGCGCCACCTGGCCCATGGTGGAGGCCGTCGCCGTGGAGGAGCCGCAGACCGCACCGAAACCCCCGCAAGCGGCGATGGCCGCCATGGCGATGTCGCCACGGAAGCGGCCCATCCAGGTATTGGCGCCGCGGAACAGGTCGTAGCTGAGCCCGCAGCGATACGCGAGTCCACCCATCAGGATGAACATGGGAAGGACCGTCAGGTCGTAGTTCGAGAACTGCACATAGGCCAGGTCCTTGAGTTGATTGAGGACGATCTTCGGACCCGAGAGCAGACTGGTGCCGATGACCCCCACCAGGATCATGGTGTAGGCGATGGGAATCCGGATGGCGACGAGAGCGACAAGGCCGAGGAACCCGAGGATGCCGATGAGCAGGCCCGATTCCATTCAGGTTCTGCCTATGTCGGTGCGGCGGCACGGAATGCTCGCCATCCGTCATAGCTCGTGATCAATGCTGCGATCAGGAGCAGGAGGAGAGAGAGCAGGATCGGCGGGAAGGCGGTCCAGAGCGGCAGGTGCAGGGCGGCCGTCTCCTCCGGAAAGCGCAGATAGTCGCGGAACCCCAACGCCATCTGCCGGAGCAGGACGAGGGCGAAGAGGACCGCCAGCAACGAGGACAGAAGAGCCATCGCCGATTTCGCGCGCTCCCCCATGCCGGTGGTGAAGATGTCCACGGTGACATTCGCGCCGGTGAGCTGGCAGTAGGGCAGGAAGGTGAAGATGGCGATCCCGACGAAATGCTTGGCCAGCTCGTACTCGCCGGCGAAGGGTGCGTCGAAGAACAGATTGGAGAGCGCGCTCGCCGCGGTGATCAGCACCAGGACCAGAATGATGGCCCCGCCGAGAAGTGCCCAGTAGCGGATGAGAATGGCGAGCCCGCCCATCCAGCCGCTTCGCGCCGGGCGCGGTGGCGCCGGGCGCCCACCCGGCGGGTCGACGAAGCTCACTGGCTATATTTCACAATCGCCGCGCGCGCGGCCTCGACAAGCGCCTTTCAGTCGAATCCCTTGTCCGCGGAGGCAGCGATCCATTTGTCGACCACGGGCGCGAGCGTCTGGCTGAACTCCTCGGTCGCGGCGTGGTCGAGAACGATGTGCTCGTTGCCGGAATCGACGGCAATCTTGATGCCGGCATTGTCGGAATTACGCCAGATCTCGCCGACCTTGCGCAGCCACGCCTGATCACAGGCCTTGTCGAAGACGGCCTGAAGGTCCGGTGGAAGCGAATCCCATTTGTCTTTGTTCATCGACACCTGGAAGGTCGTAGTGCCGAGGCGCCAGCTGTTCTCGCCTTCGATCTGGTACTTGGTCGAGTCTTGCAGCTTGAGAGCCGGGATGATCTCGAAGGGAATGAGCGCCCCGTCGACGGCCCTCGTCGTCAGCGCCTGCGGCAGGCCGCTCACCGGCATGGACACCGGGGTGGCGCCGAGCTGCTCGATGACGGCAATTCCCGTGGGTCCTGGCACGCGCAGCTTCTTGCCCTTCAGATCGCCCGGGTGATGGACAGCTTGGGTCGCCGTTTGGATGGCCTGGCCGGCATGCACGTGCAGGTACAAAACATGAACCGACTCGTATTCCTTGGCGAGATAAGCCGCGAACATCTCGCGCATGGCAAGGTTGGTGGCGATGATGTTGTTGGTAAAGATCGTCGGCAGCTCGAAGACTTCCGAACGCGGAAAGAGGCCGGCGGTATAGCTGTTGACGGTCCAGATGATGTCGACGATCCCGTCGCGGGCCTGGGAGAAGAGCTGCGGCGGCGCGCCGCCCAGGGACATGGCGGGATAGATCTCGATCTTGACGCGCCCACCGGACGCCTTCTCGATGCCCTGGGCCCAGGGTGCCAGCATCTGGGTCTGGGCGGGCGCCTTGGGGCCCAGCAGGTGGTGAAGCCGGAAGGTATAGTCGGCGGCCTTGGCTCGGGCGATTCCGAGAACGAAGGGCGCGGCGAGGACGCCGGCGCCGGTGCTGATAAGCTGCCTGCGGTTGAGCATCTGTCTCCTCCCGTACCGGGCCAGCCAAGGCCGGCCCACCATCAGCGCAAAAGCAAAAATGGTTTTAAGTCAAACTATAATCCAGAGCTGACCGGGAGGCCAGCGCAGCCGAAAGAAGCCCCAAGCTACAGCGGGGCCAGCCAGCAATCGAGCACGGCCGCGCGTCCCTCCTCGCAGACCACCTTGATCGCCTCGGCGATGCCCGCCTCCACTTCCGCCGGATCCTTGAGCATGCGCGCGTAGGCGCCGCCGGCCGCCTTCGCGATGCCGGCATAGTCGGGCGGTGGATCGAAGGAGAGGCCGATGTCCTCCGCCCTGCTGGCATGACCATCGGGATGAAAGGCGAGGGTAGAGAGTTTCGGCGCCTTCCATCCGCGGTTGTTGTAGATGACCTGAAGGAATGGCGTCTTGTACCGACGTGCCATCCAATGGACCGTCGAAGGCTGCGAGAACATGTAGGAGCCGTCGCCGGTGAGGACTGCGACATTGTAGGGCGGATGCGCAAGCTTGACGCCGATGGCGGCTCCGCCACTCCAGCCGAGCGAGCCGCCGCCGCTGGCGATCATCGAGCCGGGCCGCGACCTCGCCATATGGTCGCAGATGACCGCATAGTTGGTGATGCCCTCGTTGAGGACGATCCAGTCATCCCCGAGCTGGCGGCGGAGACAGGCGGTGAGGAATTCCGGCGTGATGACCTTGCCGTCCGGGGCCTCGCGCGCCGCAAGCCTTGCAGCCCTCTCGTGGTGGCGCGCGGCATAATGCCGGCGGCGCTCCTCCACGACCTCCGGATCGGCCGCCTTGCCGTCCAGATAGGCGTTGAGCTGGCCGACCGCGATGCCCGCATCCGCCTGGAAGCGCGACAGGGCGCCGATATACCAGAGTGGCGTCGAGGGCTTCAGGGGATCGACGTCGATGTGATAGATCCAGGCATTCTCCGCCGGCCGGCTGACCGTCGGAATCCAGGGGACGTCGCTATCGAGCACCAGGATGACATCCGCTTCGGCGAGCGCCGGATTCTGGCGCGGCTCGTTCCACTGATTGCCCTGATAGAGCTCGTCATCATGGGGATAGTTGACGCAGCTCGGGACGGATTCGAGCACACCCATTCCGATGCGCCGGCAAAGCTTGACGAGGCCCGCTACCTCCCCGGGCCGGCGTCCGAAATAGGATGTGACGAGGAGCGGCCTGCGGGCTTGCGAAAGTCTTCCGGCCATCTCGGCCGCGTCATTGGCACGCAAGGCGGTAAAGCCGACGGATGACCATTGGTCCGGATCAAACTGGATGGGCGATACGGGCTCCTCCATCACCTCCCGGGCGCCCACGATGTAGACCGGGCCCTTGGGATCGCTATGGGCAATCTGGAGCGCGCGCAGCACGATCTGGGGCAGGTTGCGGGCGCTGCGCAGCTCGTTGTCGTATTTCATGTATTGGCGGACGATGCCGCGCTGGTCGGGCACGTCCTGGATCCATTGGATGAACTCGTTGCGGCTGCCCTTGAGCTCGCCCTCCTGGGTGAAGGGCGATGTGCCGGCGAAGATGAAGACCGGCACCCGGGCCTTCGCCGCGTTATGGACCGCGCCCGCCAGGGACTGGGTGCCGCATTCCACATGCACCACCACCGCCTGCGCCCGGCCGGTGACCTGGGCATAGCCATGCGCCGCGCTCAGCGCCACCATTTCATTGGGGCAGGTTATGATCTCCGGGATCGGCTTGCCTTCGGCGCGCGCCTCGGCGATCGCCTCGATCAGCGCCGGATGATCGCTGCCGAAATTGGCGAAGATATAGGAGACGTCGGCATCCCGCAGGGTCTCCAGAAGGGCGGTGCTGGCCGTGTACATCGATGCCTGCCTCGCGCAATCGCCGCGTCTAGGCCAGAGCGTCGGCGATCTTGCGCAACAGCTCGAGGAACTCCGCCTTGCGCTTGCCCACGATGGCGTCGAGCCGGCGGTCATGGGCGCGGGCGTGGACCAGGAGGTCGGCGAGCGTCGCCTCGCCCGAGCGCGTCAGCGTCAGGGTGATGCTGCGCCGGTCCAAGGCGGAACGGCGCCGACGCACCAGGCCCTGACGGCTCAGTTCCTGGATCAGCGGCGTCACCGTCGACTTGTCGCGCGATATCGCACGGCCGAGGGCGACCTGACTGATGCCGGGATTATTGTGGATCACCATCATCGCGGCAAACCGGCCGGGCTTCAGATTGCGCCGGCCGGTGTGTTTCGCAAAGCTGCGAAAGGATGCGTCCTGGGCCAACCTCAAGTGGAATGCGACGAAGGCGCGCAGCGGCCCCAGACGCACCTCTGCGTCCCGGAGTTTGGCGGCTCGACGGGGTCCGACCATGGTTCTGCCGACGGGTTGCTTTGACCTTCTTTATGACCAGCGGGCCTTCGTTTGGCAACTGGTTTGCCGCCAAACCTTCGTCGGTCTATTCTGACCGCCATCGGGAGGAGTCGGGGTGAGGCAGCGCACGCAGGTCGGCATCGTCGGCGCCGGGCCGGCAGGTCTGTTCCTGGCCTGCCTGCTGCATCGTGCAGGCATCGATTCCGTCGTTCTGGAGAGCCGCAGCCGGGACTATGTCGAAGGCCGCATCCGGGCGGGTGTGCTGGAGCAGGGCACGGTCGATCTCCTGAAGGAGGCGGGTCTCGGCAAACGCCTGGAGCGCGAGGGGCTTCGCCATGCCGGCATCGAGATCCGCTTTGCGGGCCGGGGTCACCGCATCGACTTCGAGGCCCTCACCGGCAAGGCCATCACGGTCTACGGCCAGCATGAGGTGGTGAAGGACCTGATCGCCGCCCGCCTCGCCGATGGCGGAGCGATCCATTTCGAGGTCTCGGATGTCGCCCTGGAGGGCATTGCCGGCAAGCCGGTCCTGCGCTACAGCAAGGCAGGCGAGGCCCGGGAGATCGCCTGCGACTTCATCGCCGGCTGCGATGGCTCCCATGGCATTTGCCGCGGCATGATGCCCGGAGGCCAGGTCACCCTCTATGAGCGCCTCTATCCCTTCGCCTGGCTCGGCATCCTGGCGGAAGCGGCGCCGGCCTCGGAGGAGCTCGTCTACGCCCATCACGAGTCCGGCTTCGCGCTTCTCTCCATGCGCTCGCCCACGCTCTCGCGCCTCTATGTTCAATGCGATCCCGCCGATGAGCTGAGCCAATGGCCCGACGGGCGGATCTGGGGTGAGTTGCACCGGCGCCTGGCGCTGGCGGCGGGTGGCTTCCGCATCGCCGAAGGGCCGATCCTCCAGCGCGGCATAACCCCGATGCGCAGCCTCGTGGCCGAGCCGATGCAGGCCGGCCGGCTGTTCCTGGCCGGCGATGCCGCCCATATCGTGCCGCCGACGGGCGCCAAGGGCATGAACCTGGCGATGGCCGATGTGCACTATCTGAGCGAGGCGCTGGCGGCCCATTACCGCACCGACGCGATGACCGAGCTCGAGGCCTATTCGACCCGCTGCCTGAGGCGGGTCTGGAAGGTGCAGCGCTTCTCCTGGTGGATGACGACCATGCTGCATCGCCATCCCGCGGATTCGCCCTTCGACCGGCGCCGTCAGCTCGCCGAGCTCGACTATGTCGCCGGCTCCGAGGCCGCCATGCGAAGCCTCGCCGAGAATTATGTGGGCTTGCCTCTGGACTAGCGTTGCGGCGGCTGGGGGAAGGCGAGCAGTTCGCCGGTATAGGTCTCGACGACCGTGCCGAAGGGCGTTCCGTCCGGCAGCGTCAGCACGGCGCGATGCTCGAGCACCCCATGGGGGATGGCGAGAGGCTTCCCCTCCTCCACCGGGACAGGCGCGCCCACTTCCCAGCCGGGCGGCAAGGGCGACCAGAGAAGCACTGCCGAGAGCGTCCGGCGGCGGAAGTCGAGGGCCTGCACCGTGCGGCCGAAAGCCGTGTCCGTGGTGTCGAGGACCTGGTTCATCGCCGGGGTCAGCCGGGCCGGCACATACCAGTTATCCGCCTCCGACAGGACATGTGGGCCGCAGGTGAGCTTGACCCGGCGATAGCGGATGGGTTCGGCAGCATCGACATTAAGGAGCCTGCGCTGCTCGGCCGTGGGTGGCTTGTCGACGTCATGCACACGCTCCGCGATGATACGGGCCGGCGAGGCCAGCTCATGGGTGGCGCACCAGCGATCGAGGGTAAGCGTGGCGCTGTCATGGCTCAGGAGATCGGCGTTAAGGCTCTCGAGAACCGCCAGCGCCTCCAGACGGGCCGTGAAACTGTCCTGCCAGGGCGGCGCGGTTTCGGCCGCACCGGCGAGGATTGGAAGGATCAACGAAGCGAGCGCTGCGCGGAAGGCGAGAGACATCTTCATTCCTTCGGTTATTGGCTGCAGTCGTCGGAGAGCATCGAGGACGGGAACCATGAGCTGTGGCAATAAGAAGATGAGAGTCCGCTGTGCAGCCGGCATTTTTCTGTTGCGGAGCCCCGCCAACTTCCCGCCTAGTTTTACCCGACGAACTGGCGAGGAAGGATGACCGAGCATTGTCCGAGATGCGGTTCCGAGGCCTTTTCGGCCCGGCGACCTGACCGTCCCTCGATCTGCCAGGCCTGCGGCTATGAAGCGGCCCCCGCGGCTGCTCCTGCCCAGGCCCGGTTCGGCTCGATCACCTGGCAGGCCCATGTGATCGACAGCTTCCCGCGGCCGCTCGCCCATGGCTATGCCTGCCTCAAGGAAGAGGTCGCCAGGGGCGATGCGGTGGCCGCCGCCTGGGCACTCCGGGATGGGTGGGGATCGGCGCTGCGCTTCGCAAGCTGTGTCGCGATCGCCGATCTGCTCCAGGCCGGCGCGGAAAGCGAGACCTTGATGCAAGCCCTGGCGGTGCTCTTCAAATGGGATGGTCCCTCGCTCCCTGACTGGACAAGCCTGCTGGCGGCTGTCAGTCGCGATGACATCGCCCCTGGCATCGCGCGCCGACTACCGGGGCTGGACCGTGCCGCGAGCATCGCCCTCGATCTCACACCGCGACTCGATTGCCTGTTCGCCGAGAGCCGCACCGGCCGCGACCAATCCTGGTATCAAGAACAGACCGCCGGCTGCATCCCCTCGTTCCACGCCTTCCATGAGATGCTGGGCCCGATCCTCGAAGGCTGGGAGCTGCGCGAGGGGGGCCCAAACGGATCCCTTCTGACGGGCTGCGGGAACGGCCTCTCGGCCGGCGCCCATGAGCATGTCGCCATGGGCGCGGCCAAGGATGTCGCGCTGAACCACAATGGCGGTGCTTCTTCCCTCTCCTTCGGGCCGCTGCTCCGCGCCCAGCGCTGCGCCGTCTGCGGCGAGCATCACGTCTTCTTTCACGACAGGAACGATGTGAGGCGGAAGAGCGTCGATGGGCTCGGATTCGATGTGCTGGCCTATCTCAAGAGCACGCACAGCCATCGCCAAAGCTCGGCGCCCTCCGCTTGGAGCAGGACCATCGCCAAGCCGCAGCGATGGACGCGCGGCCCCTTCGACAGGGTCGCCGGCGAGGAGGCAGAAGCGCGGTTGTTCCGCGAATTCGAGTCCGATTACCTCCGGCCGGACTGGATCATGGACCGGTTGTGGCAGGCGGCGGATGACATCGGAACCGGCTACATCCATCTGGAAGCGCCGCCCGGCACCGGCAAGAGCTACCTGGCGCACGCGCTGAAGAAGGAAGCGACCCTGAGCCGCGGAACGCCCGTGCTCGCCTATCACATCCTGCCGGGCGAACGGACCGACTACCGCAACTTCATCGCCCTGCTGGCGGATGAGGTCCGCGACCAGCTCCGCATCGCCACCCAGGAAATCCAGACCAAGGACCAGACGGCGGAGGGGCTGCGGAGCCAGTTTCGCGACTATCTCGCGGCGCTGATGCAGGCCAATGGGGCGGCACGACTGATCCTTGTGCTCGACGGGCTGGATCGGCTCTGCTCGACCAAGGACGGCCAATTTTCCCTCGCCGATTTCCTGATCCCCGCGGCCGAGCTGCCCAGGGGCTGCCTGATCCTGCTCACCGGCCGGCGCTCCCTGCGCCGCGGCATCGCGGAGCGGATCTCCGAGCTGCGCGCGGCGAGCGGCAAGACGGGCTATCGCGCGCTGGTGCTGGAACCGGCAGCGGCGGATAACCAGGCCTTGCTGACCCGCTACGCGACGCAGCATCTCGGCAGTGAGGCCCTGGCCCGGCAGGTGGTAGAGCGGTCCGGCGGCGTGTTCCTGCGGACCCGTCATCTGGTCCGGGCCCTCGCTGGCAGCCGGCTTGGCGAATTGCCGCCGGCCGAGTGGCTCGACAAGGCCGCTCTCGATGCGTTGCGGATGCGCTTCGGCGATCTGCTCTTCGAAGGCGTGCATCGGCCTCTGCTTCTCTTCCTGGCCGCAGCGCAAGCGCCGGTGACCCTTGCGCAGCTCGCGGGCTGGGGCCTGCGCGGCGAGGATCTCGATGCCGCGCTGTTCGAGCTCTCGGCCTTCATCGAGGAGGTTCCGGCCCCGCCGGGCGAGGATGAGACGGCATCGCGCTTCGCCATCGCCCGGCGCGATGTCCTGGCCTTCCTCGCGAAGGATGCGGTCCTCGGCCCTCTTCTGGCTGCGGCCCATGAGCGCATCGCCACGGTCATCGAAAACCGCCATGCCGGAAACTGGGATTCGCTCAATACCGAGGATGCGGAGGATCTCTACGATGCCGGCTATGTCGCCGCGCATGAGCTCGCGGCCGGGCGTCCCGATCAGCCACCGTCGGAGGAGCATATCCGCCGCGCCATGGCGCTCGCCGGATATGGCGGACGTCTCTGGCGCGCCCGTCATTGGGCGAGCGCCGAGCGGATTCTGCGGGCGAGCATCGATGCCTTGCATCCAGCCGTCGAGCTCCAGGGCGGCACACGTCTGACCAACGCGCTGGCGACGGCGCTCAGCTATCACGGTGTCACGCTGCAGGCCCTCGGCCGCCTGGCGGAGGCGGAACGATGCCTGGAGGAGAATGTTGCGATCTGCAGGCGCCTCGTCGGCGAGGAGAAGCTCGGTGAACCGGGGAATGTCCTCGGCGCCGCGCTCGGCAATTACGGCGAAGTGCTGCGCGCCCTGGGGCGATTGCCGGAGGCGGAAGCCTGCCAGCGCGAGAATGTCGCCATCCGCCGCAGGCTGGTCGAGGCCGAGGCGCGCGCCGAACTCACCGGCCATCTCTCATCCGCGCTGAACAGCCATGGGCTGGTGCTGCGGGCCCTGGGCAGGCTCGCCGAGGCGGAGCAATGCCAAAGGGAGAATGTCGCCATCCGCCGGCGCCTCGCCGAGGTCGACAAGCGGGCGGAGCCGGCCCGGGCACTGGCGACGGCGCTGAACAACCACGGCCTGGTGCTGCAGGCCTTGGAACGGCTGCCGGAGGCGGAAGCCTGCCAGCGCGAGAACGTCACCTTAACGCGCTGGCTGGTGGAGGTGGAGAAGCGGGGCGATCTCGCGGGCGCTCTTGCCACGGCCTTGGACAATCACGGCTCGGCGCTGCGGGCTCTCGGCAAGCTTCAGGAGGCGGAATCCTGCCAGCAGGAGAACGTCGCGATCCGCCGGCGCCTCGCCGAGGTCGACAAGCGGGCAGAGCTGGCCGGCCCCCTTGCCGCGGCCCTCGCCCATCACGGGGCGGTGCTGCTGGCGCTGGGACGGCTTGCGGAAGCCGAGCAGGCCCAGCGGGAGAATGTCGCGATCCGGCGCCGGTTGGCCGAGGGGAAGAAGCGCGGCGAGCGGGCCAAGGCGCTCGCGGCGGCGCTGCACGATCATGGCGAGGTTCTGCTGGCGCTCGGCCGGGCCGAGGAGGCCGAGGCCTGCGAGCGGGAGAATGCCGCCATATGCCGACGGCTCGCGGACGGCCAGATGTGGGCCGAGATGGGCGATCGTCTCGCGGCTGCGCTGGGGAGCCACGGCGCGGTGCTCAGCGCCCTTGGGCGGCTGACGGAGGCCGAGGCCTGTCAGCGGGAGAACGTGGCGATCCTTCGCCGGCTGATCGAGGTGGAGAAGCGTTCCGGGCTGGTGAGCGCCTTTGCGGCCGCGCTTCGCGGCCACGGCCAGGCGCTGCGTGACCTCAAGCGCTTTGCCGAGGCGGAACCCTGCGAGCGGGAGCATGTGGCGCTGCGCCGCCGCCAGGCCGAAGAAGACAAGCGGCCCGAGCCGGCCATACAGCTGGCGGCCGCGCTGGGCGGATATGGATCGGTGCTCACCGCCCTCGGAAGATACGCAGAGGCAGAGCAGTGTCAGCGGGAGAATGTGGCGATCTGCCGCCGGCTGATCGGCGCGGAGGCGCGAAACGAGCTGGCGAGCGCACTTGCCGCCGCACTCGGCCATCACGGCGCGGCCCTGCAGGCGCTCGGCAAGCTGGCGGAGGCGGAGCAATGCCAGCGGGAGAGTGTCGGGATCTGTCGCCGCCTGGTCGAGGTGGAAAAGCGCGCCGATCTCACCGAAGCGCTCGCCACTGCCTTGGGGGGCCATGGCGTGGCGCTCCAAGCGCTGAGCCAATTGGCGGCGGCGGAGCAATGCCAGCGGGAGAACGTCACGATCCGCCGCCGGCTGGCCGAGACGCAGAAGCGATTCGACCTGGCCGGCCCTCTCGCAGGCGCGCTCGGCCAGCATGGCTCGGTGCTGCAGGCCCTCGGCAGGCTGGCGGAGGCGGAGCAATGCCAGGTCGAGAATGTCGCGGTTTGTCGCCGCCTGCTCGAGGAGGAGAAGCGCGCCGAGCTCGCCGATGCCCTCGCTTTGGCGCTCGGCCATCAGGGAAAGATCCTGGCGGCGCTCGAGCGGCCGGCGGAGGCGGAGCAATGTCACCGCGAGGCTGCCGCGATTTGGCGCCGGCTGGTCGAGGTGGATAAACGTGCCGAGCTGGCCGATGCTCTCGCGACCACGCTGATCTATCACGCATCCTCGCTCCAGGCGCTCGGCAGGCTCCTGGAGGCAGAAGAGCGCCAAAAGGAATCCGTCGCGATTCGGCGCCGCCTGGTCGAGGTCGAAAGGCGGAGCGAGCTCGCGGGCTCTCTCGCGGCTGCGCTCGGCCGGCAAGGCGAGATGCTCCGCTCCCTGGGCAGGCCGGCGGAGGCGGAGCCATGCCAGCGCGAGACAGTTGCGATCTATCGCCGGCTGACGGAGGCGGATGAAAAACCCGCACTGCTCGCCGCCCTCGCCACGGCCTTGGACCATCACGGCGATACGCTTCAGGCCCTCGACAGGTTTGCCGAGGCCGAGGAGAGCCAAGCCGAGAACGTAACGGTCTGCCGGCGGCTGGCCGAGGCGGATAAGCGGGCCGAGGCGGCGGCTCGTCTGGCCAGGTCCTTGGGCCGTCACGGCCTGCTTCTTCAGGCTGACGATCAGATGCACCCGGCGGAGCAGTGCCAGCGCGAGGGTGTGGCGATCCTGCGCCGGCTGGTGGAGGCCGACAAGCGTGCCGGCCTGGCCCATGACCTCGCCATCGCGCTGAGCAATCACGGCCTGGTGCTGCGGGTGCTCGGGAATCTCGAGGAGGCGGAGCGCTGTCAGAGCGAGAATGCCGCGATCTGCCGCCGGCTGGTCGAGGTGGAGGGGCGGGTCGATCTGGCCGACTACCTCGCCTGGGCCCTGGGCCATCGCGGCTTGCTGCTGCAGGAGCTGGGCCACCTCTCCGAGGCGGAGCAGTGCCAGCGGAAAAGCGTGGCGATCCTCCGCCAGCTGGTCGAAAGCGCCAAGCGCGCGGAGCTGTCCCAGGATCTCGCGATCGCGCTGGGCAATCATGCCTCGGTCCTGCAGGCCCTGGGCAGGCTCGCGGAGGCCGAACCCTGTCAACGCGAAGGCATCGCGATCTATCGCCGGCTGATCGAGGGGGAGAAGCGCACCGAGCTGCTGGCCGCCCTTGCGGCGGCCCTCGGCAATCACGGCTCGGTGCTGGCGGCCTTGGAACGGCTGGCGCAGGCAGAGGAGTGCCAGCGCGAGAACGTGGCGATCCGCCGCCGCCTTGTCGCCGCGATGCCGCAGGCCGAGATGGAAGATGCGCTGGCAACCGCGCTGGGCAATCACGGATCGGCCTTGCAGGCGCTGGGCCGGCTCGCGGAGGCGGAGGCCTGCCAGCGCGAGAACGTGGCGATCCTTCGCCGGCTCGTGGAGGAGAAGAGGCGGGCCGAGCTGGCAAGCTATCTTGCCTGGGCCCTGGGGCATCACGGGCTTCTGCTGCAATCGCTCCAGCGGCTCGCCGAAGCAGAGCTGTGCCAGCGCGAGAGCGTGGCGATTCTTCGCCGGTTGGTCGAGGTCGAGAAGCGGAGCATGCTCGCCTATGACCTCGCCATCGCGCTCAGCAACCATGCCGAGAGCTTGCAGCTGCTCGGAAGGCTGGCGGATACAGAGCGGTGCCGGCGGGAATGCGCCACGATCCTGCGCCAGCTGACCGCCATGGAGAAGCATAGCGGGATCCGGGACGATCTCGCGATCGCGCTCAGCAATCATGAAGAGGTGCTGCGGGCGCTGGGCCAGACCGCGGAAGCGGAGCAATGCCGGCGAGAGGCGGTGCTTCACCGCAGCCCCGCGCCAGGCGACGGCGCGGAGGACCGCGCCACCGCCGCAGCCCGAAAGAGCGCCATCTGATTCAGACTCTCATCTGGCCTTGCACGAGCGATGTTAAACCGGTCGCGAGGGCAGCTCCGTTAGAGGCGGCCGGAATCTCTCCAGGAATACCGAATCCCCGAATTCATGGGTGCGGTAGCGCAGGAGATTGAGGGCGTGATCCGCCGCCTGGACGATGTCGTCGGGTGCGAAGGCCCGGAGGAGCTCGAAATGGCTCGTTCCGACCTCATGCACGCCCGACGGGATCGCATCGGCAACCCTGAGCGGCGTGTCCCGCCCGATGCGGTTGGTCGCTACACCCTCCCCGGCACAGAGCGCGCCGCCCGCGGCCGCATGCTCCAGGGCGCGGACCACGGTGGTCCCGATGGCGATGATGCACCCGCCTTCCTCTTTCGCCCGTTCGATTGCCGCAACCGTCGCCGCCGGAATGACATAGGGCTCGTCGAAGGGAAGCCGGGCGTCGAGCGCGGGATCGCCGGTGGAAGAGATGCCGGCGGCATGGGTGAGGGTGGCGAAGCAGACACCGCGGGCGCCGAGCGCGCCGAGAAGACGCCAGTCCAGCACGAATCCCGCCGAGGGAGGCTCGAAGGCCGCGGGCAGATTGGCGATCCTCGTCCAGCTATCCCAGGGAGCCAGCGGAGCGGATAGATGGGCGTATTGGATCGGCCGTCCATGTCGCGCGAGCCCGGCCCAGATGGCGTCCGGCGAAGCGTCGAAGGTGAGGCGGATGAGCCGCGGATGAGCCAGGATCGCCTCGACCTTTGCTGAGAGGGGTCCGAGGGCCAGCTGATCGCCCGGGGACAGCAGGGGCGGCAGCGGACGGTCTTCCGTGCGGCTGCGCCAGTCGCCATTGCCGAAGACGACGGCGGAAAACCGGTGGATGTCGGAGGGGCGCAGCGATGCACGCCCGGCAAGACGCAGCTCGACTGGTGCCGCGGTCGGCAGATGGACGCCGGCAAGGCTGGCTGGCAGGGTCGCCGCGTCGTTGGCGATCAGCAGATCGCCCGGCTGCAGGAGATCGACGAAGTCCGAGCGCAGGCGATGGCGGACGCGCCCGGCGCTGTCGACCGTAAGAAGCTTTGCATCTTTCGGGCGTTGAACCGGCTCATCGGCTGCGGCAAGCATCCAGGCCCCTCATGCCGTGGAGCCGGCGAGGAGCGCCGGCTGAGGCAGAGCCTCGGCAATGGCCGAGATCAGCTCCTGCGCAGACTCCGCCGGCGACCTGAGGCTTGCAGGATCCGCCTCCGGAACGGCCAGCGCATGGAGCGGCGTATCCATGTCGCCCGGATCGCGGGAGAGAACGCGGATGCCCAGCTCGGACAGCTCTTCGTTCCAAATCCGGCTCAGGTGATGCAGACCCGCCTTGCTCGCACCATAGGCGCCCCAGCCGGGATAGGGCGTGATGGCGGCATCGCTGGAGACGTTGAGCACCACCGCGCCGCGGCCGATGCGCGCGGAAGCGGCCAGGGCGCCGAGCAGGGCCTTGGTCAAGCGGAAGGGCCCGAGGAGATTCGTCGCCAGCGCCCGCTCCAGATCCTCGCAATCCGTATCGGCGAGGAGTGCGAGCGGCACCGGCCCGAGATCTGAAGCATTGTTGATCAGCACGTCGACCCCGCCGAGGGACCCGGCGATCGCGGTCGCGAGCGGATAGATGTCGTCCTTCTTCGCCACATCGCCGACAAAGCCATGGGTGCCGGGAAGCTCTTGGGCCGTCCGCGCCACGCGCTCCGCATCCCGAGCGATAAAGGCAACCGCGGCGCCAGCCTCGGCGAATTGGTTGAGCAGCGCGAGGCCGAGACCTGAGGTTCCGCCGGTGATCGCCACCCGGAGGCCCGCCAAGGGGCGCTGCGGCCGATTGCCATGTTTCATGATAAATCTCCTTTGGGAGGGGAGATTGCGGCATCGGCCGGTGCTTGCGCGTCCGGCGTCCAGCAGATTGGCGAAAGGTCGAGGGAATGGACGAAAGCGATCATGTGGCCGGTCATCTGGCCCGCAATCTCGCGGGCCTACGCCATGCCCGAGCCCTGACCCAGGAATCTTTGGCCAAGGCTTCCGGCCTCCCGCGCTCCACCATCGCCAATCTCGAATCCGGCGAGGGGAATCCCTCCCTTCAGGTACTCACGAAGGTGGCTCGCGCACTCGGCGTCCCGCTCGACGAGCTGCTGGCGGGGCCGCGGGCCAAGACGCGTCTCTGGCCAGACAGCGACATTCCCAAGCTCGCCC
>Ga0126378_10001346_pt1 | contig 18310 bp, 11 predicted proteins | sample PanSoiMetPlot_23_FD_92587 | JGI IMG/M metagenome (GOLD analysis project Ga0126378, IMG submission 92587) | Tropical forest soil microbial communities from Panama - MetaG Plot_23 | ecosystem: Environmental > Terrestrial > Soil > Tropical forest > Bulk soil | place: Panama | collected 2016-02-17
CGAGGGCGTAATCTGGTGCACAAAAACAGACGAGCCTCCGTTTGTAGTGAAACTCTGCGTCGCCCAATCCGAGCGCCGTCGCCATCTGCGGAAGTATGCGGAAGGCGAACTCGGCCCGGACCGCAGTTTTTATTTCCGCGGCCCTGAGAACAAGCTCAATCTTAAGGCCCACAACCTGCAGGTATTCACAACCATTGCCGAGGGTGTTGATGATGAGACTTGGTTGTTTCACCTTCGCGCAGGCGAGTACTCACGCTGGTTTCGCGAGGCAATCAAGGACCCTGAGCTCGCCGAGGAAGTAGCCGCCTTCGAGCACGAGCATGCGTCCGATGCTCAAGCCAGCCGTCGCAAGATCATCGAAGCCATTGAACGTCGCTACACGGCGGCCGCCTAACCAACAGATTCCACTTTTTAACAAAGAAAAAATGGCGCGCCTTCTCGCGCGCCATTACCAAAAGCGACCAATTACTGTATCGGGGCCAGCGGCAGCGCCTGAACCTGCTCATAACGGTATGCGTCGAGTCCCGCCAAGCTCAATCCTAGAGCCCGCAGAATTGTCGGCGCCACCTGGTAGTTGGTCACCGGCAGCTTAGTCCTGATCGATTGATCTCCTTTGCGGGATACGATCAGTATGGTGTGCACGTCGTCCTCGTTCGAGCCGCCGTGTTCGGCGATCTTTGAGCCCGTCGTGAAAACCACGCCGGTATTGACCTTCAGCAGAATGTCCGGAACATGGTCATCCTTCACCGGGTCGCCGTATTTGGTTCGAAGCGACGGTCCGGCGAAGATCTCCTGGATTCCCAAAGTCGCCATGTTGGCCGGCTGGGACAGTGTGGTAACCACCGAGCCAGTTTGCGCCTGGTCGTTTAGCCAGATCAGCGAAGCATCATCCGAAATGTCAAAGGCGTAGGCGCTGCCCACGATCGCCGGGATATTTGCCGGATCGATCGGCGTCAGCTTACTGCGCTGGATCGGCGACTGCCCGTGCTTGGCCGCCACAATGATCATTGTGTTAGGCCAAAGCCCCTGCTTCATGATCTCCGCCACCATCGCACTCAGCGACTTGTCTACGAATTCGAGATCTTGTGCCAGGTTCGGGCTCGGTGTGCCCAGCGGGTCGGTGTAGCCGCCGCTTTTTAGCTTTTGGCCTACGCTCACCGCCTGGAAGTTCATGCCGAAGATGGCAGGCACCGGCGCCGACTGGCTGCCGTCAGATGTCTTGCCATCAATCTGGTTGAGAATCGCGTTGACCTTCAGCTGGTCGTAGCACTGAACGTTGAAGCTGCTCTTTGTCCAGTCACCGGTGTTCGCCGGATCCGGCAAGTTCGGAAAGCAGGCGCCCAGCGTCGGAGTGACCACCGGAATCGGAATCGCGACGGAGTTGATCTCGGGCGTGTACAAGTCGACCACACCGTCATTTGTTGGTCCCTTTACCCATTCGTAGGCCGGATGCTTATCGGACCAAGCGGTATATAGTCCCGCTTTGTGAGCTACATTGAAGATCGTGTTGACGCGGACATACTGGTGGGGATAAATCACCGTACACGTCTTCGGATCACGCGGCAGATTGGCCGGGTTAATACCGCCACCTGCGTCCAGCCGCGAGGAATCATAGTCCAGGAACTCGGACAAATTTACTTCAGTTCCTGGCGTTCCAGGACAGCTTCCACCCGAGCTGGCCGGGGCAATCAGGTTTCGGTTATAGCTGTCGTCATACCACAAACCCGACAACGAAGGCGTCGCACCAGTCACCAACGCTGCCAGGCCGGGAAACGAATCGGACGGATCCGAGGTACTAGCGTTATCGTAGGTCACGCCTTGCGACTGCAACCAGGCAAATGTTGAGTTTGGGTGTGCGGCGACGTAATTCGTTAAGTCGAGAGCGTGCATACCGTCTACACTGATCAACAGCACGTGTTTGACCTTCGTTCCTTGTTCAGCAGAAGAAATAACGGGAGTTAGCAGCATGGCAGCTGAAGCTAGCCAGACTGAGAGCGACTTCAGTACGTTCATTCGTTCACGTTCCTTTCAGGTGAAATCTCCTAGGACTCTAGTAGTCACCCGCAAACCTTCGGTGAACGTGTCGTAAATTTTCGACTTAATCTTTCTTAAACGCATACTTTTTGTTGTAGTTACACGATGGTGCCAGCCCGGTGAGCACACCGGCGTGGCAGCGTTTTTGGAAACCCTGCCGGATTAGGAGTAGACCCTGATTCCTTCGGCTTCCTTGAGCTTACCTTCGAACTGACAGCTTGGTCTTGGTAGTCGAAACCGAGACTCCGAGAGGAGCCGGGGGTTCTTTCCTCTAAATCCGTATTGAGATGGATGGCTTTTTCAAATCGCTCCGATCGCGTCGCATCATCGGCAACCGGATGTTAGCATAACTGCGTGCAAAGGTATTCCTGGCTTTTCCTTATCGCGCTTGTCGTGTGCCCGCTTCTTATTTTCACAAGTTGCGGCCAGTTCTTCCCCGGCAAGAACACCATCACGGCGCTGCGGGTGCAACCCACCAATGCAACCGTCGCTCCGGCAGTGACGCAGCAATACACCGCAACCGCAACTTTTGGCGACAACTCTACGGGCGACGTCACGAGCAAAGTTACCTGGAGTACAACTCCCACTAGTGTTGCTTCTATCAACAGCACCGGACTGCTGACGGGTATTAAATTGGGGACTGCTTCCGTGAGGGCAACCAGCGGAAGTGTTTTTGGCAGCACGGGTGTCACAATCGCGAATAAGCAGGTCGCCAGCGTTACCATTCAGCCACTTACACAAACCCTAAGCCTCTCTCTCGGGCCAACCACGGTCCAGTTCACGGCAACCGCCACCTACCAAGACGGAACAACCGGGGATGTCACGGCAAACTCCACGTGGAATGCCCTTCCAAGTTCTGTAGCCACGATCTCCTCAACCGGGCTAGCCACCGCAGTAGCAGTTGGTACGGCTACTGTTACCGCAACGGCGGGAGGCGTCACTTCCAATTCGGCGACAATCACGGTGATTCAGTAGCTCCGGTCGAAGCCCAGCCCAGCGTGCATTGCGTATCCGGATTGCTGAAAATCGAATCGGAACGAAGCGGCTTGAGGATGGCTGCGAGCCCAAACTGCTACTTTCGTAGTAAACGGTCGCGGGCTAAGGGACATTGGGCTAAAATTACTGCAAGCCATTGAAAAAGTGATGGTTACCTAGATCATAAGTCATGCGCCAATCTGTCTGACCAATGATCACATCTGTTTTCACTTGAGTTCAACATGCAAATTAGGTTAAACTAAATCGATTTTGAGACCTCCAGTTTCCCTGCAGCTTGGTCCGTACGTGGCGACAACTTGGCGCTAGATTCGTTCTGAAAGCTCATTAAGGTGCTTGATTCCAAACAGTTAACGAAAAAGTAATACCCGAGCTCTCAAGGCTGCGCACAATCATCAAATAAGGCAGGAAGCAAGTGAACTATGGCGAAGCGACGCGGCAATCCAAATTGGGGTAAGCCCGAACCAATCGGGCCGGTGGTCCCAACCATCACCGAGTTTGAACAGGTTGTAAAGGAGTTCAAACTTCAACCCGACCAATACATCCGCTCAACTCGGTTGAGGGAGTGGGCTCGCAAAAACAAAAACTCGAAATACATTCCCGAACCACTGCTGGAAGCATGGGGCTTCGAGATCGAGTCAACTCTGTAACATTCCCGGTTCTGAATGGTGGGCCGCCGCGTGCGGCCCATTTTGTTTGTGGCGAAATTCAACCTCAATAGCACACAATCATGCCCAAATTTAGCAAACATATCTTCATCTGCGGTAATCAACGCCCAGATGGACATCCACGTGGTTGCTGCGATCCTGACCAACGCGGTGATCTCCAGCGCGAATTTAAGCGTCTACTTTCACAGGCTGGGCTACATGGTACTGTGCGCGCCAACAAGGCCGGTTGTCTCGACCAGTGTGAGCACGGTCCTACAGTAGTCGTCTATCCTGATGCGGTTTGGTACGGAAATGTAACCGCGGCTGATGTCGAAGAAATCGTCATATCCCACATCCTTGGTGAACAGCCTGTCGAGCGACTGCGCATTGCCGATACATGCCTGAACACCGCCACTTGTGAACACCGCCGCAGGACTCCTGAATAGTCAGCGCTTTCGCTCCTCGCCTCGTCCACAGCGGCTGTGCGGAAAGCTGGCATCCTCGGCGCGGCGCGAAAGCCAAGGACAGAATGCGAAGCTGCTAGAATCGCTAGTTATCCGTCATGCCGCACTCTGCCCTATTCTGCGATGTTCCTACCGCGCTGGAAGAGATCCGCGCCGGCCGAATGATTGTCGTCATCGACGACGAGGACCGGGAGAATGAAGGCGATCTCACGATGGCGGCTGAGAAGATTACGCCGGAGGTCATCAACTTCATGGCTCGGTACGGGCGCGGACTGATCTGCCTGGCCATGACCGAGGAGCGGCTCGATTACCTTCGCCTGCCCCCGATGTCCGCGGAAAATACTTCGAACTTCGGCACGGCATTTACCGAATCTATCGATGCCCGCGATGGCGTCACCACCGGAATCTCGGCCTACGATCGCGCCCACACCATTCAGGTGGCCATTGATCCCGCGACTCGGCCCAACGACCTCGCGCGTCCCGGCCACACGTTCCCGTTGCGCGCCCGCAAGGGTGGAGTTCTTGTGCGCGCCGGACAAACCGAAGCCTCTGTCGATCTCGCCCGTTTGGCCGGACTCGTTCCGGCAGGCGTCATCTGCGAAATCATGAACGATGACGGTACCATGGCCCGGGTGCCGGAGCTTGCCGAGTTCTGCCGACAACATAACCTCAAGATGCTCACCGTGGCCGGGCTCATCCGCTATCGCATGGCCCACGAGCGCTACGTGCGTCGAGTGGTGGAGACCACTGTACCCACCGAGTACGGTGACTTCCGGATGATTGTCTACGAATCTGACATCAACGACGAGACGCATATCGCCCTCGTTAAGGGAGACGTCGAGGACTCTCCTGCGGATCCCGTTCTGGTTCGCATGCATGCTCACTGCTTGATGGGTGACGTCTTCGGCGCCACGTGGTGCGGCTGCCGCGACGCCATTGACGGCGCCATGCGCCGAATCGCTGAAGCGGGCCGAGGGGCCCTCATCTATCTGCATCAGACCTCGAAGGGCTACTCGGTAGAGAGGCTTGGCGACAAACTTACCCTACAGTTCCATCACGAGCAGCGGTTACCCGCGTTGCCGGAGAGTCAGCGGCGCACCCAGCGCGAAATCGGCATTGGCGCGCAGATTCTTTCGGACCTGAACCTGAAGCGCATCCGCCTGCTGACGAATCACCCGCGCAAAGTCGCCGGACTCGAGGGCTTCGGCATTGAAATTGTGGAGCAGGTCCCGATCTCGGTTCCACGCAGCGTGATCATCCAGGGATGAACAATCGCTCCCTATTGCAGTCCGCGTACGGTGTACAGCACCGTAGATTTCTGTCTGTAGCCATACGCATACCCGGTGCCGTCGGGGATAACATCGACCAATGTAACATCGTTCGCCACGGTCGTCCGTGGAGATTGTATGTGCCACAACATGGTCCTGGCTCCGGTTGCCAAGTTGACGCGATACACCGTCAACCCGGGGATTCCCTTCTCAGCTTTTTTTATGAAGATGTCCTTGCCATCAACGCTGAAACGAATCGGATGATCTTCCGCCTGTAGCAAAGGAAAAGGCTTAGGATCTCCTCCGTCCACCGGAAAGAGTTCGAACTGGCCGGTTTTTTTCTGCGCCAGTACAAACTTGCCGTCGGCTGTCACGAGGTAACCGGTAGTTCCGGCCTGTGTGAGCGCACGGTTATTGCCATCCAGATCGAGCACGTGGGTACGGTTGTCGTCTCCGACAAAGACAATTCGTTTTCCATCCGGCAGCCATTCCGCGGGCAGGTCAGCACGGATTGCGGTTTTGGAACTGGATGTTTCCTTTGGATCATCATTTCCAGAAGAAGTGATCTGACGGATATCACCCGCGCCGGTCGGAAGCAGAACAAGTTGTTTGGGCGGAATCCGTGACAACACCCACTCACCGTCCGGAGAGAGCGCGATCCCGTCGCCATCGCCTACACGGACTGCTGCCGACCCATCCACCTTGCGCAGAAAGCTTGCGTGGCGCGGTCCACTGGCACTGCTCTCGTCGCCCAGAAGAATCTGAGCCCCATCCGACGAAAAGCGGAAAAACTCAGTATTGTCCAGCCATGCCAGATTCTGTTCTTCCGGATGACTTGGCGTCGAGACCATAATGACGATTCGCTCCGTGGTATGAGTTACCAGCACTCTTCCATCCTGCGCGATGTCATTCAACACCAAGCCTCCGGGAACGGTAAGAACTTCTCGCGATTTGCCTGACTCTGTGGCAGCGTAGAGCGCGTAATTGAATCCGACGTCGGTCGCGGTGTACCAGATTTCGCCGTTGGGATGCCAGGCAATCCCCCGCATGTCGCCCCAGAGCCGGGTAAGGCGCTGGATCTCACCCCCGGATGGCGGTATTACCGCCAGATAACCCTGATCGTCACCAAACATAGGGTGATCGACAAAGGCGACCTTCTTACCGTCGACCGACGTCCGAACATCCCCAATCCATCCCTTCGTCTCGTAGAGAACATTCCCGACCGGATACTCTAGACGGTACACGTGCTTGTCGGCCACATAATGCGCGATTGCCAACTCATTCCCGTCGGGCGACCAATCGGCAGACTGAACGTCTTTCGACACCATCTTGGGTGCGCCACCCCCGAGCGGCACCCGCGCCAATAATCCAGCCCCAGTAGCGCCGGCAAGGGACTTCCATGACTTGAGAATCGCCAATTCGCCCTGGGAAGAAATAGCGAGTAGGTTATCGGCCTCGAGATCCAGCGGACGCACTCCGATGCTGTCAAATCGAATGGAATAGAGCTCAAATGTGCTACCGAATCGCGCAACGCACACTACCGTCTGCCCGTCGGGAGAGATCCTCGCGGATGTAACTACGCCTGGCTGATACGTCAGCTGCTGGTATTGCGGCGGCGACTTGCGGCCGAGCTTTTCACCAAGCCGAAAGGCACCATATCCCAGGATGGCTGCGACGACTGCTCCCAGCGCGACGATTTGCCAGCGCCGCCTGGGAGTTGGTCTCACCACACTGGCGGCGCCCGACGCAGTGGAGCCCGGAGTGGAGAGCGCCTGCAAACTGAATGCAATGTCGCTCGCCGACTGAAAACGCAGCTGCGGTTCTTTTTCCAGGCAATGCAAGATGATTTGCTCGAGTCCAGGAGGAACACTGGAATTTATCGCGCTCAGGTGCTGCGGCTCTTCTTTTAGGATTGCCGCTTGTGTATCGGCATCCGTTGCAGCTCGGAAAGCGGGCTTGCCGGCCAGCATTTCGTAGAGGATCAGCCCGAAAGCGAAGATATCGGTGCGCGGATCGGCAGGCAAACCTCGTATCTGCTCCGGCGCCATGTAACCCACAGTACCCATCACGACCCCGGGAAGCGTGTGCCCTTCCTCCATGGAAATCGTTTGATCTCCAGCGTTCGCACGCGGAGGATCCATCAGCTTAGCCAGGCCAAAATCCAGAATTTTAATGTGGCCGTCCCGGGTGACAAAGATATTCTCCGGTTTGAGATCGCGATGAACGATTCCTCTGTGGTGCGCGGCCGCCAGCCCGCGTGCAATTTGCAGGCAATACTCGATTACCGTGCGCAAAGAGAGGCGTGTACTGCGTATGCAATGGCCCAGCGTAGAGCCTTCGAGCAGTTCCGAAACGATGTAAGGAGCGCCTTCCTCCGTAGTTCCGATGTCAAAAATTGCAACGATGGACGGATGATTGAGCGCGGCAGCTGCTTCTGCCTCCTGCTGGAACCGGCGCAACCGCTCTGGATCGGCACTGAATGCCGGAGGCAGTACCTTGATGGCTACATAACGACCCAGGCGCGTATCGCGGGCGCGGTAAACCTCTCCCATTCCGCCGGCACCGAGCGGGGAGAGCAATTCATACGGTCCGAAACGTAGTGAGGTCGGCGTACTCATCGCTTCGTATCCGGCAGCAGATTAGGCCTTACGAGGACGTGAATCTGACGGCATTATAGCGCCCGGGGTATTTGCAGCACTCTGCCTGGTCGCCTGGCTGCTGCTGGTTCGTCCGAGATTGGAACGTAGGCGCGGCTGACTCGATTACGCGGGAGAGGCCAATAGTCCGGCCAGTTCGAGATCACCCGCAATTCTCTCTCGGATGTGCGACAGCACCGCAATGAGGTCGGCGCAATACACACTCGGATTGGCAATCCCTGTGTCGTGGCGAAAGCGGTGTGGCAAGTATCCGCCGCCGCACACTCGCTTGTAGGCACACGCTTGGCATTTTGCCGGCAAGAGTCCAGGGCTTCGCACTCCCATCTGGTAGAGGGGAAGGTCCCAGATCGCCTCCACGTCGCAGCTACGAACGTCAAGTCCGGTGCGCGTGATGCCATCGCCACAGATGCGCAGTGTATCCAGCGGTTCCCAGGTACCGTCGGATTCCACCATAATGTCTGCGAAAGGGTGCAACCCTAATGAGTCATGCTCCGAGCGCCCCCCAAGCAACAGGCTGATGGCGCTCTCAAACCATCGGATTCTTGGAGGCGATGGCAACCCATACCAGTAGTCAAAGAGCTCGCAGAAATAGTTCGCCAACATCCCCTCGGGCCAAGGTGGACGACGATCGTGGTTATAGTCTGGCCAGATGAAATCGACGCTCGGTACTCCCATTTCCACGAAATGCTTGAGCACCGCGCTCCCGCCGGTCTCGGGATTCACCACCGTCAGCACGCCCCAGCGAGCTCCGGGGGTCGCGGTCAGCAACTCGATCGCCCTCCTGATCTTGTCGTAGGAGCCTCGTCCTTCAAAGTCGATGCGGGTGAGATCATTCCATTCTTTGGGGCCGTCGCAACTCACGCCAATGCTTGTCTTGTGCTCGTTAAACAGAGACACCCAGTCTGCGTCCAGCAGCGTGCCATTCGTCTGGACTGTCACATTCAGCGTTACCCCGTTGGCACGTGCAACACAGCGCGCTTCTTCCAGAAGCTGTTGCACCCAACGACGCCCAATGAGCAAGGGCTCGCCGCCGTGCATGACAACCGTAACCTTTCCGAGATTATGGCGATGGGTGTAGACCGCGATACGTTCCAGTGCCGCTGTAGCCGACTCCATCGACATGAATTTTGGGCGCACAAGAAAAGACGTATCGCCCTTGTTGTACATGTAGCAGTAGCTGCAGTTTAGGTTGCAACGTTCCGCTATCTTCAGGACAAACGTCCTTGTTAAAGGATGGTTGGCCGCGGCGAAGCTTCGCCACGGAGTTGGCTCGCGTGTGAGTAAAGTGTCCCTCACGGATCTTACCGATGCGAACAGAAGGTAACGTTGTGATAACCGCCGGCGCCGCAGTATCTTTTTGGTCCTCATCGGCCGAGACGGGATAGGTGCTCAAAATATCAAGGATATCCAACAGAATCGGATTGAGTTGATCGAGTTTTTGTTTCAGGTTCGGTCGCGTCCAATCCAGGTTGATGTCGCGTTCGAGGGGGTGTGGGGGCGGCTCTCTGTGGCTCATGTTATTTCTCCCATGGATTTTCTCTTTGTAGTAACAAATAGATTTGAGGTGCCCCAACTCCACCGGTGCGCGAATTACTAGCTCCCAGCTGAACGCGACGGAACTAAAGTAGGCATCGAAGCTAGCGCTATCGTAGTCGGAAGTCAACGCTCTCGAAAAAAGCAGAGTCTCGATTAATATTCGTCGCCTTGCCTGGTAGTCATGTGATAGAAGCTAATGGAGGCCTCGACTGTTATAAGAAACCCCACCCGACCACTACGGATTGAGTAGAGCATTCGACTCTATTTCCTCCTGCCGCCTTCAATCTTCGCGCTTGTTGTAGTGTAGCGCTAGCTGCAGTTGAGATTGCAGCATCCCGCAACCTTCAGTACGAATTGTCGCTAAACAAAAGTTGGCAGCGAGAAAGCTCGAGCTCAGCACTGTGTTCTGCGGCAGTACAACGTCAATCAACGATGATCGCAATAGTTAACGTTGTGATAACCGTCACCGCAGACCCGTTCGTCTTCGTCGGGACACTCCCTTATCTTGTCAACTATTCTTTTTAGAATAGGGTTGAGTCTTTTAAGAAGAGGCTTCAGATCCGATCGCGTAGAGTCCAGATTGATTCGGAGTTCCGAAGGATGGTGTTTCTTAGGTTTTCTCTTAGTCTTTGTAGTCTTCGCGGGGCTCTTTTTGTGCTTTACGGGCATGAGAATGCACCTGTTCTTCCTTGCACTCATTGCATAATTTGATCTGCAACTTGGAGCGACTAACTCGAAGTAGTCGTAGAAGCTAACATTGTCGTAGGCAGAAGTCAATGATTCTGGCGGGAGGTAATATGGTCGATTGTTACGATCATGCCCCCACTCGACGTCCCTCGCAGCTAAGTGAGGGCATGGGGATTAGCGTTGTCAGTTCTCAGCAATGAGTTTCTCAGAAGACGACAACGGGCTCAGTCTTCACTGAGCCCGTAGACATCACACATCCAAAGCGACTACCTCGTGTGACCACCTTCGAGGTGCAACTCGGCGGTGGCGCCAGCCTGCGCGGCTGCGAGGCGAGCGGTCAGCACGCGGAATGGCGAGCACGACACGTAATTGAACCCGTTCTGCGCGCAGAACTCGACAGACGCCGGATCGCCACCGTGTTCGCCGCAGATGCCGATCTTCAGGGTTGGACGCGTGTTGCGTCCTTTCTCGACGGCAATCTTGATGAGCTGGCCGACACCCTGCTGGTCGAGCGCGGCGAACGGGTCCTGCTTCAAGATGCCTTCGGCGAGGTAGGCGGTGAGGATCTTGCCCACATCATCGCGCGAGAAGCCAAACGTGGTCTGCGTAAGATCGTTGGTACCGAAGCTGAAGAACTCGGCTTCCTGCGCGATCTCATCGGCCACCAAGGCGGCGCGCGGCAACTCGATCATCGTACCGACGAGATACTCGACCTTTTCTTCTTTCTCGGCGAAGACCTCTTCAGCAACCCGGCGGACGATGGCAGCCTGGTTAGCCATTTCCTTGATGCCCGTGGTGAGAGGGATCATGACTTCGGGCTTCACCTTCACCCCTTCCTTCTGCACCTTGACGGCGGCTTCGAAGATTGCGCGCGCCTGCATCTCGGTGATCTCGGGATAGGTGATGCCAAGACGGCAGCCACGCAGACCGAGCATCGGATTGACTTCGTGCAACTGCTCGACACGGTTGAGCAGAGCGTGTAGCTCCTTGAGCTTGGGCGAGCGCGGCTTGGTGGCTTCGAGCTTAGCGATCTCTACCATAAGCTCTTCGCGGCGCGGCAGAAACTCATGCAGCGGGGGATCGAGGGTGCGGATGGTGACCGGGAACCCGTCCATGGCGCGGAAGACGCCGACGAAGTCGGCACGCTGCATGGGCAGCAGCTTCTTCAGCGCGGCGCGACGGTCCTTCTCGTTGTTGGCCAGAATCATGGCGCGCATGTGCGGCAGGCGGTCTTCGGCGAAGAACATGTGCTCGGTGCGGCAGAGGCCGATGCCTTCAGCCCCGAATGCACGTGCCTGCAGAGCATCGCGCGGGATATCAGCATTGGCGCGAACGCCAAGGCGACGGAAGGGCTCGGCCCCAGCCATGAACTTCACCAGCTCGGGATCGTCCGGCGAGGCCGGAACTGTCTTGAGCTGTCCATTGATGACGCGGCCGGTGGTGCCGTCGAGCGAAATCCAGTCGCCGGCCTTGAGGAGCTTTCCAGCGACACGCATTTCCCGGTTCTTCTCATTCACCTCAATGTCGCCAGCGCCTGCCACACAGCACTTCCCCATGCCGCGGGTGACGACGGCGGCATGGCTGGTCATGCCACCGCGCGAGGTGAGAATGCCGGCCGCGACTTCCATGCCGTGAATGTCTTCGGGCGTGGTTTCGCCACGCACCAGTATCAGGTTTGTCTTAGGGTCTTTCTGAAACTTCTGGACCGCTTCGTCGGCGGTGAAGACGATTTGGCCGACGGCTGCGCCAGGCGAGGCCGGAAGACCAGTGGCGAGCACTTCGACCTTCACGCCCTTTTCATCGAGGCGCGGCACGAGGAAGTCGTAGAGCTGGTTGGCTTCAACGCGGAAGATGGCTTCTTCCTTGGTAATGAGGCCCTCTTCGACCATCTGGATGGCGACGCGAACAGCAGCGCGACCTGTGCGCTTGCCGTTGCGGGTCTGAAGCATGTAGAGGCGGCCATCCTGGATGGTGAACTCGAAGTCTTGCATATCACGATAGTGCTGCTCGAGCCGCGTGGTGATGTCGCGAAGCTGGTTGTAGACATCGGGCATGATCTTCTGGAGCTTGGAGATGTGGACGGGGGTGCGAATGCCGGCGACGACATCCTCGCCCTGCGCGTTCATGAGGAACTCGCCGTAGAACTCTTTCACCCCTGTGGCGGGGTTGCGCGTGAAGCCCACACCGGTGCCACTGGTTTCGCCGAGGTTGCCGAACACCATGGCCTGCACATTGACCGCAGTTCCGAGCATATCGTCAATGTTGTTGATGCGGCGATAAGTCTTGGCGCGATCGTTGAGCCAGGAGCGGAACACGGCGTCGCGCGCCATCACAAGCTGCTCGTGCGGATCCTGCGGGAACTCGTGCTTGGTATGCTTCTGCACGACCTTCTTGTATTCGGCGATGACCTCCTGCAGCGCTTTGGCGTCGAGGTCGGTGTCGAGCTTGGCCTTCTTCTGCTTCTTCTTACCGTCAAAGACTTCTTCGAAGGCGTGCTTGGGGATGTCGAGCACAACATTGCCAAACATCTGGATGAGGCGACGATAAGAGTCGTAGGCGAAGCGCGGATTGTTGCTGCGCTTGGCGAGCCCTTCGACCGACTTGTCATTAAGGCCGAGGTTGAGGATGGTGTCCATCATACCGGGCATTGAGAACTTCGCGCCGGAGCGGACAGAGACCAGCAGGGGATTGTCGGCGCCGCCCAGCCTCTGCCCCTGCAGGGCCTCGAGCTTGCCAAGGGCTTCGTCCATCTGCTTGTTGACTTCGGCGGAGACACCGCCGGTGCGCATGTACTCGCGGCAGGCCTCGGTCTGGATGGTGAAGCCGGGAGGCACGGGCAGCTTGGCATTGGTCATCTCGGCAAGGCCGGCGCCCTTACCGCCTAGGACGTCTTTCATCTTGCCGTTGCCCTCGGCGTGGTTGTCGCCGAAGAAGTAAACGTACTTAACCGATTTTGTCTCGGCGGCTCTTGGCTCGACTTCTACTGTTGTTGTGCTCATGATCAGTCCTTTGCTGGAAAACACTATTCTAAGAAGATTTCGTTTCAGTGACGATTTCGCTGAAATCAGCAATAGTGGAAAATTCGCGTAACAGGGTTTGCAACAACGCAAGGCGATTGGCCCGCACGCACTCGTCGTCGACCATGACCATCACCTTATCGAAGAAGAGGTCAATGGGACGCCGTAACGTGCTGATTTCGCTGAGTGCAGCTTTGTAATTTTTCTGCCCACGAAAGACCTCCACCTTGGCCGCGGCTTCCGGAACTTTGGCCGCGAGCGATTTCTCAAGATCTTCCACTAACTCTGCAGGATCAAAATGGGGCGCGATAGCCTTCTTGGTTTCATTGGCTTGGCGCAGGATGTTCTTAATGCGCTTGAAAGCAATCGAGATAGAAGCAAAATCCTCGGAGCCGCGAACCTGCGAAAGGGCTTCGGTGCGGGCAATGGCATCGACCGCATCGTCGCTTCCGGCGGCGAGCACGGCGTTCACTACGTCGTAGGCAAATCCGCGCACGTCGCGGAGGTAAAACTCAAGGCGCTCGCGCAGGAAAGCGGCGGTGGCTTCCCGGAAATCAATTTGTGGATCGAAACGTTTTTCAGCTCCGCTGCCGGCGTATTCGATACGTGCATCATAAAAGAGCTTCGACAGCGAGAGCGGCAGCTTGTGCTCGGCGATGATCTTGACAATGCCGTTGGCCGCACGGCGTAGCGCGAATGGGTCCTTGGAACCTGAGGGGATCAAGCCCAAGGCGAACATGCCGGCGATGCTGTCAGCCTTGTCGGCGATAGCAAGCGCGGCGCCTTCGACGGTGGGAGGCACCGCGTCGTCCATCGACTCGGGTTGGTAATGGTGGTAGATGGCGTCACCAATCGCCTCGGCGGTCGCTTTGGACAGGGATCGATCGAGGTTCTGCACTTTGGCGTAGAGCCCGCCGATGATGCCCTGCAGTTCGGTAAATTCCTTGACGAGCTCAGTGGTGAGGTCGGCTTTGCAGAGCAAGGCCGCCTTGTGTACGACACCGGGACGAATCGCCACGCCGGCGCTTACGAGAGTTGCCGAAATCAGGCTCGCCAGTTTCTGCACGCGCAGTGTCTTGTCGTAGTAGGTGCCCAGATCTTTCTGGAACGTGACGGATTTCAGCATTTCGACGCGCTCGCGCAGGTTGATTTTCTGGTCGGTGTCCCAGAAGAATCGCGCGTCGTTGAAGCGGGCGCGCAGCACGCGTTCGTTGCTGTGGCGGATAAGGCCATCGGGATCGCTATCGGTGTTTAACACGGCGAGAAAATGAGCTGAGAGCTTGCCGTCCGAGTCTTCGATGGCGAAGTACTTCTGGTGGTCACGCATTACGGTGACGAGCACTTCCGCCGGCAACGAGAGAAACTCGGGATCGAAGCTGCCGAGGATAACGCTCGGGTACTCGGTTAGATTGACGACCGTGTCGAGCAGCGGTTTGTCTTCGCGGCAACGGGCACCGGCAATGGTACGAGTGGCGGCCTCGAGAGCTTTGCGGATGATGTGCTCTCGGTCGGCGGCGGAGACGGTCACGTAGGCGTTGGCGAGTTTGCCAGAGTAATCGGAGGGCTTGGCGATTGTAACGGCACCGTTGAAGAGAATACGGTGCCCTTCGCTGGTGTGCCCGGCGATGACGCCTCCGAACTCTAAAGGAACGACCTGATCGTCGAGGAGCGAAACAATCCAACGCACAGGTCGCACGAAGCGCTCGGTATTCTTGCCGCGCCAGTACATGCTCTTAGCCCAGTGGATTCCGGCTATTTCTTTGGGCAGCGACTCGGCCAGGATTTCGGTGGCGGCACGACCTTTCTTCTGCACGGTGGCAGCGACGTACTCCCCCTTTGGGGTCGTGATCTTTTCCAGCGAGCCGACCCGGACGCCAGCCTTCTTCGCGAAAGCTTCGGCAGCGGGCGTGGGCACGCCGTCCTTAAACGCAACCTTGATGGATGGGCCTGTAAGCTTCTCTTGCACATCAGGTTGCTTTGCAGCAATTTTGCGTGCCAGGACCGTGATGCGGCGCGGCGTGGAGAACGATTCGATTTCAGCGGAGTCGGTGAGGCCTTCGCGAGAGAGCAGCTCTTTGGCCCGACGGCTGAGTTCCTCACGCGCGGAGTCCATCATGCGCGCTGGGATTTCTTCGGTTCCGATCTCTAAGAGGAAATCAGGCATGAATCAGCGTTCTCTCTATTGTGCCGCATTTCGTGTCGCAGTTGTATGACTGGAGTCACAAGGGGCTCTAGCAATTAGGAGCAAAAACACTCTGCCCTACGAAGTCGCGGTAGTTACCTCTGATTTCTGATCTTCGGAGTTGCTGGGTTGCTGTGAAAGTTCTGCTGTCTGGCTTTGTTGGTCCACGTAAGCTTTGGCGACACCGACGGCAAGAGCGCGGATACGCGCGATGACTCCGACGCGCTCGGTCACGCTGATGGCTGCGCGGGCATCGAGAATGTTGAACAGGTGCGAGCATTTCAGGCAGAGATCAAACGCCGCGAGGATGGGGAAACGGTTACGCTCTTCGCTCTTCGCCTTTCGCTTCTCGTCCTGCAGGGCGTTGTATTCGTCGAGTAACGTCTGGCACTCCTCTTCATAAAGCCTTAGGTGCTGCCAAGCCTTGTCCACGTCGGCGCGCTCGAAGTTGTAGACCGAAAACTGCAGCTCGTCCTGCAAACGGATTTCGCCGTACTTCACCGGCTTGCCATCGGGCCCCACGACCCAGGTGATGTCGTAAATGCTGTCCACGTCCTGCAAGAAGGCGGCGATGCGCTCGAGGCCATAAGTGAGTTCAGCCGAAATCGGGTCGAGATCGAGGCCACCACACTGCTGGAAGTAGGTGAACTGAGTGATCTCGAGTCCGTCGAGCATGACCTGCCAGCCGATGCCCCAAGCGCCAAGAGTAGGCGACTCCCAGTTGTCTTCTTCGAACTTGATGTCGTGCTTGCGCAGGTCGATGCCGATTGCTTCGAGAGATGCGAGGTACAGGTTTTGCACATCGGCCGGTGGGGGCTTGAGGATGACCTGGTACTGCATATGCTTGAACAGACGGTTCGGATTCTCGCCGTAACGTCCGTCGGCTGGGCGGCGCGAGGGCTGCACGTAGCCAACGCGGTAAGGCTTGGGGCCTAACACACGCAGGAAAGTTTCGGGCGCCATGGTTCCGGCACCGACTTCAACGTCGTAGGGTTGCTGGAGTACGCAGCCGTAATTGGCCCAGAAGCTTTGCAGCCGAAGGATGAGATCCTGGAACGTCAGCGGATTTTGTGAGGAAGGCAAGTATTGTTCCCTTAGTCCGGCAAGGCCGGGGTAATTTCATGCAACTACAGCTTGTTCAACATCACGGCCGTAACCAACTTCTTCTCTATGTGGCGCTCGACGATCTGCAACAAGTAGCGCCGCAGATCAGCCCCTTGCTGCTTCGACAATTGATCAGCAGCCAGCGATTCCAGCGGCGAGCGGAACATCTGCAACGCCGTCGCGCGCGACTCGGCGCTCAGCTCGGACGACGCCAGGCGTTTGTGGTGCGCGCACATCAATCCATCGGCCAGCGCGTGGTAATACGCCTTGCTGCCATTGAGCGACTGGCCGCAGTGGCTGCACGTCGTCATCTCCGGCAGAAAACCAACCAGCCGCACCAGCCAAAGCTGGAAATACGTCAGCGGCAACCAGATTGCGCCGCCTTGCAACCGCCGCAATACGGAGCAGGCCAGCCGAAAGATCGCGTCGTTCGCCTCGCGGTCGGGCAACAGCTCGTCGAGCATCTCAGCCACGTGCTCAAGCGCAACCACGCGGGCATAATCCAGCTCTGCAGTGAGCGGCGAATCGAGAATGTCGCAGGCATCAAGCCGCGCCAGTTCCTGCCTCTCGCGGTCTTCCCAATAAGCACGGACCAGCGTAAGCGGTTCGAGCGCCCCGCCGAAACGGCGTCGCGACTTCTTGGCCGCGCGCGCTACGCCTTTGACCTTCCCCTCGTCGCGGGTGAACAGCGTGACCAGCAGGTCGGCTTCACGCAACGGATAGGTTCGAAGAACGATCGCTTCCGATTGCTTCAAAGCCATGGACTGTCGCCTGACGTTGGGGAACCAACAGGAGCGGACGTGCCGAAATGTCGCGTGCGAACTACGATTCGCAGCTACGCGGACGGACCGAAGCCACTGCGCTGTAAGCGAATATTCTACTGGTGGGTGTGAGTATCTGCAAAGCGACGGTCGCTATGCGGCTGAAACGAAGTAAACCAAGCTGGGCCGATGAATGGGTACCCGGCTTTGCGCAAGCGGCGAATGCGCGTGATCTCTTGCTCCCGTGCGAGCGCAGCTTGCTTGAGTTGCTCGATCCCGTCGGCTTGTCGGGCAGCCAACTGCTGGAATGGTTGCTGAATGGTCACTGGGTGCGGCTGTCCGCTTTGAACGGTCGCATGCGGGAAACAACGGGTTTTTTGGCGTACCCTATACCCTCGATGGTCACAGTAGCATGCCCGATAGTCGCACTTCGAGCGTCAAAGTCGTAACCCAGTGGTTTGCACAACGCGATGCTAGAATGCGCCAAACAGCACTGTTTGCAATAGCTTGCATGAGAGGTACAAGAATCGGAAGAAATGAGCTCCGCGGTAACTTCCTCGATTGTGGTACTCACCGGATTTATGGGCAGCGGCAAGACAACGGTCGGTCGTGCTTTGGCCGAACTGCTGGGATGGGAGTTCATTGACTTGGATGAGGTGATGGAGAGGCGCGAGGGGTTGGCCATTCGCGAAATTTTTGCGCAGCGTGGCGAGTCGGAGTTTCGTCAGATTGAGCACATGGCGCTGCGATTGCTAGTGGATGGCTGCTCGGGCCCGACGGTGATTGCGCTGGGCGGCGGCACATTCGTCCAGCCACAAAATGAGAGGGTGCTGAACAACGCACGAGTGCGGTCCGTGTACCTCGAAGTGCCGTTGGAGGAGCTACTCCGACGCTGTGGGACTGGCGTCGAAGATGAGCCAGGGAATCCGAGGCCGCTGGCGCAGGATGCGGAAAGGTTCC
>Ga0126378_10001348_pt1 | contig 18300 bp, 15 predicted proteins | sample PanSoiMetPlot_23_FD_92587 | JGI IMG/M metagenome (GOLD analysis project Ga0126378, IMG submission 92587) | Tropical forest soil microbial communities from Panama - MetaG Plot_23 | ecosystem: Environmental > Terrestrial > Soil > Tropical forest > Bulk soil | place: Panama | collected 2016-02-17
AAGGTGTCGGTGCCGAACAGGATGGTCGCGTTGGTGTCGTAGGCGAGCTCCGGCACGATCCGGTAATGCAAGGGTGAGGGGTAGAGGAAGATCTTCACGCCGGAGATCAGCGGCAGAATAGTGCCGCCCGTCAGTCCAAAGGAGTGGAACATCGGCAACGCGTTGAAGACGATGTCGCTCGGGTTGAAGTCGACGCGCGCCGCGAGCTGCTGGCAGTTCGCGAGGATGTTGCGGTGGCTCAGCACCACACCCTTGGGCGTGCCCTCGGAGCCCGAGGTGAAGAGCACCACCGCGGGATCGTCGGGCGAGGGCCGCTGACGGCCGTGAATCGTGCGCGGGAAGCGCGCGCCGAGGAGGCCGCGCAGCCGCTCGAGCAGGCTCACCTCGGCGCGGAGGTCCTCGAGATAGATGACGCGGCGGCCGTGGGAGAGGGTACCGAGCGCCGTTTCGAGCTTCGCCCGCTCGATGAAGCGGCGGGACGTCACGATGGTGCGGACCTCCGCGATCTCGCAGGCGATACCCATGTTCTTGGCGCCCGTGGAGTAATTGAGCATCGCGGGCACGCGTCGGAACGCGTGCAAAGCAGAAATGGTGGCTGCCGTCACGTTAGCGTTGGGCAGCAGCACGCCCACCTTCTCGAGCGGCTCCGTGATGGCCGTGAGCCGCCGGCCGATCACCAGCGCGCCCGTCACCAGCCGGTTGTAGGTCATCGGCTTGCGCTCGATGTCCTCAAGGATCGCGCGGTCACGCCCGTGGATGTGACGCGCGTCGAGCACGGCCTGGAAAAGCGTCTTCCCGGTCTCCGCGGTCTCGAACATCATGGACGACATGATGTCGTAGAGCCGGAGCCCGATCTCGCGCCGGCGCCTGCGGCCCTTGATCTCAGCCGGGAGCTCGATCGTCCGCGGCTTCTGGATCGTGACAGTGACGCGGGGGATCCAGCGCCGGCGGACCTTGCCCCTGAGGCGCGAGAAGCGCGTGTACTGCAGGCCGTCGAGCCGCACCGGCAGGATCTTGGCCCGCGCCTTGTCGGCGATCATGGCGGGGCCCTCGTAGATCTTCATGAGGGCGCCGGTGACCGTGAGCCGTCCCTCCGGGAAGATCACGCAGGACCGGCCCTCCTCGACCGCGCGGATCAGCGTCTTGGTGGCGAGCGGCTTCAAGGGATCGATCGGCACGGCGTCGACCAGGCTCAGGAACGGCTTCACCCACCAGGCGGCCGCGCGGTTCGCCGCCACGGCGAAGGCCGGCCGGCCGGGCAGGAAGGTCGCGAGGAGCGCGCCGTCGATGAAGGAGAGATGGTTCGCCACGATCACCACCCGTTCACCCGCCTCGGCGACGTGCTCGAGGCCGCGGACCTCGACGCCATAGACCAGGCGGAAGAGGCCGGCGAGCAGGCTCTTGAGCAGCGCGCCGGGGAGCAGGCGCATCACGATTACGGCCGCGATCGCGTTGACGACACCGACGGTGAGGAAGACCTCGGGCACGGTGGCGCCCGCCGCCAGCATCAGCGCGCTGATCACGCCGGCGATCACGATGTAGACAGCGTTCAGGATGTTATTGGCGGCGACCACGCGGGAGCGGTGGCTCTCGTCCGAGCGCGCCTGCATGATCGTGTAGAGGGGCACGATGAAGAGGCCGCCGCAGGCCGCGATCGCGAAGAGGTCGATGACCAGGCGCCAGTTTGCCGCGTGCGAAAGGAAAGCGACGATCCCCACCAACTCCACACCGTCGCCGCCGACCGCCTGCGTGCTGGCGGCATAGAGGTCGAAGGTGAAGAGCGCCATGCCGAGCGCCCCCAGCGGTGCCAGCCGCGCGCTCACCTCGCCCCGTAGCAGCCGGCCGCACAGCAGTGAGCCCACGCCGATCCCGACCGAGAACAGCGTGAGGAACAGGTTCAGCACATCGGGGTCGGCGCCGAGCGTTTCCTTGGCATAGGTCGGGAGCTGGCTGAGATAGGTCGTGCCCACGGCCCAGAACCAGGAGATGCCGATGATGGAGAGCCGGACGTCTCTCCGGGTGTTGGCATGGTGGATGATCGCCCGGGTCTCCGTGAGCATGTTCGGGTTGACGCGGAGATCGGGCATCGCCCGACGGGCTCGCGGAATGAACAGGCTGGCACCCCAGCCCGCGACCGCGAAGGCGAGCAGGACGGCGGCCACGACGGTAGGTCCATCCTTCAGCCCGATGAGGTGCACACCGCCGATCGTGCCGATCAGGATTGCTAGGAACGTCCCTGCCTCGATGAGCGCGTTGCCGCCGCCGAGTTCGTCGGTCGCGAGATGGTCGGGCAGGATGCCGTATTTGACCGGCCCGAAAAACGTCGCCTGCACGCCGAGGAAAAACAGCACCGCGAGCTGGTAGGCGGTGCTGTCGAGCGCGAAGCCCACCGCTGCCAGCACCATGACGCCGATTTCCCAGAGCTTCACGTACCGGATCAAGCCCGCCTTCTCGAATTTATCTGCGAGCTGGCCCGCGGTTGCCGAGAACAGGAAATAGGGCAGGATGAAGATCGCGGTTGCGAGCGCCACGATCACGCGCGTTTGGGTCGAGGAGTGCGGGTCACCATAGGTGATCAAGGTCACAAGCGCGGTCTTGAAAAGGTTGTCGTTCATCGCGCCGAAGAACTGCGTGATGAATAGCGGCAGCAGCCGGCGGCTTCCGAGGAGTTGCAGTTGCGATTGCGCCATGGCGGGGTCCTCCGGTGACGGTGTTCAGGCGGCGAGCACGCGCCAGCAGGCGTCGGTCAGCGCCGGCGCTAGCGGCGTCATGGGGCCGGGAAGGCGGCCGTAGGTCTTGAAGGTCGCGGGCTGCACGATAAGGCCCATGACGAGCGCCGCCGCGAGGTCGGGATCGCCTTTCGGGATTTCGCCGCGCGCCATGCCCTCCATCAGGACCCGCCGCACCACCTCGACCGGCGTCGCCTGGTTCTCGCCGAGCCGACGCATGGAGTGATGCTGCACCAGCAGCAGGAACTGGAAGAGCACGGGATCGCTGTCGAAGATCCCCGCGCATTCCTCGATCATGGCGCGCAGTTTCTCGCGCGTCCCGTGGCGGCGCGCTTGCAGCGTCTCGAGGCGTTCGGCGAAAGCGGCGTAATGCTGCCGGAACAGAGCGAGGATCAACTCGTCCCTGCCGCGGTGATGGCGGTAGAGCGCGCCCTCGGAGATGTCCGCGGCCTCCGCGATGTCGCGGATCGTGGTCTCCGCGACACCCTTCGCCACGAAGAGCTCCATCGCCTTGCGCTCGATCTTCTCCCGGGTGGGCGTGCCGTCTCGCATCATCAATCTCAGTGAGTGAACATTCGCTCACTTTTAAGCTACTGCACCTGCTGAGTCAATAGCAGTTGTCTGGACCCGCCGGGCGACTGTTATGTTATAACATCCGCCTCATGGGAAGGCGCAATGCGCAGACTATTGCTGACCCTCGTGGTGCTCTTTGCATCCGGTCTTGCGACCGCGACAGCGGAGCCGATCGCCATCGTCGCGGCGGAGAATTTTTACGGCGATGTGGCGGAGCAGGTGGGCGGGTCGGCCGTGAAAGTCACCAGCATCCTCACCAACCCCGACCAGGATCCGCACCTCTTCGAGGCGAGCGCCTCGACCGCGCGCGCCCTCTCGGCGGCACGGATCGTCATCTACAACGGCGCCGACTATGACCCTTGGATGAGCAAGCTGCTCTCGGCCTCGCACGCCGCCGGTCGCGTCACCATCGAGGTCGCCAAGCTCGTCGGCAAGAAGGCCGGCGACAATCCGCATCTCTGGTACGATCCGCCGACCATGCCGGCGCTTGCAAGGGCCCTGGCGGCGCAGCTCGCCAAGCTCGATCTCGACCGTCGCGCGGACTACGATGCCCGCCGCGATGCTTTCATTGCCTCGCTCAAGCCGATCGACGACAAGATCATGGCGCTGCGGCAGCAGTATGGCGGTGCCGCCATCACCGCGACGGAGCCGGTGGCGGGATATATGGCCGACGCCATCAAGCTCAAGGTGCGCAACCAGCGCTTCCAGCTCGCGATCATGAACAACACCGAGCCGGGCGCGTCGGAAATCGCGGCCTTCCAGAAGGACCTGAAGACGCGGGCGGTGAAGGTGCTGCTCTACAACAGCCAGACCTCCGAGGAGCTGACCGAGAAGATGCGGGCGATCGCCAGGGACTCGGGCGTGCCGGTGGTCGGCGTCACCGAGACCGAGCCTGAGGGCACGAAATACCAGAATTGGGTGCTCTCCGAGCTCGGAGCGCTCGAGGCGGGTCTCTCCGGCAAGCAACCGTGAGCGCGGTCGAGCTCGAGAACCTGACGCTTGCCCGCGGCCGGAGAACCATCCTCTCCGGCGTCAACGCCACCATCGGCGACGGCGAGTTCATCGGCGTATTCGGTCCCAACGGCGCCGGCAAGAGCACGTTGCTGCACGCGATCCTGGGGCTGCTGCCGCCGGCCTCAGGCGCCATCCGCGTGTTCGGCAAGCCGCCTGGCAACGGCACGGCGCAGGCGGGCTATCTGCCGCAGAAGCGCGCGGGGATCGTGGATCTCCGCCTGCGTGGCTGGGACCTGGTGGCGAGCGCCTACCAGGGCAACCGCTGGGGCCCGCCGGTGCTGGGCGCGCGAGGGCGGGGGGAAGTCGCGTGGGCGCTTGCGACCGTCGAGGCGACGGCGCTCGCGGAGCGGCCGCTGTCTCAGCTTTCCGGCGGCGAGCTGCAGCGCGTCCTGCTGGCCCAAGCGCTGCTCGGGAAACCCAGACTGCTGCTGCTCGACGAACCGTTCATCAGCCTCGATCCCCGCTACCAGCAGGCGGTGGTCGCGCTCATCAAGCGCGTGCAGAGCGCGCTCGGCATCACCGTGCTGCTGACCGCCCATGAGCTCAACCCGCTCCTGGGTTTCATGGACCGCGTGCTCTATCTCGGGCATGGCCGCGCGGCGCTCGGCACCACGGAGGAGGTGATCACGAGCGAGGTGCTGTCGCGCCTCTACGACGCGCCCATCGAGGTGCTGCGGCTCAATGGCCGGATCGTCGTGGTGGCGGCCCATGGCGACGTCGAGGCGGAGGCGCATCGCCACGATGCTTGAATACGACTTCATGCAGACCGCCTTCGAGGCGGGCACCGCGGTCGCGATCGTCGCGGGCGCGGTCGGTTACTTCCTGGTGCTGCGGAATCTCGCTTTCGCGGGCCACGCGCTCTCTCATGTCGGCTTCGCCGGCGCGACGGGTGCGGTGCTCCTCGGCGTCGGGCCGTTCTGGGGGCTCATCGCCTTCACGGTCGCGGGCGGCATCGGCATGGGGCTCCTGGGTGATCAGCTGCGCGGCCGCGACATCGCCGTCGGCATCATGCTCTCGCTGTCGCTCGGGCTGGGCGTGCTGTTCCTGCACCTCTACACGACCTACGCGACCCAGGCGACCTCGCTGCTGTTCGGCAACGTCCTGGGCGTGAGCCCGGAAAACCTCCGGGACATGTTGGTGCTCGGCGCGATCACGCTGGCGTCCCTGACGGCGATCGCGCGGCCGCTGATCTTCGCGACGCTGGACCCCGAGCTCGCGGAAGCGAAGGGTGTGTCGCTCCGGCTGATCGCGGTCCTGTTCCTGATCATCGTGGCGGTCGCGGTGGCGGAGGCAGTGCAGGTCGTCGGCATCCTCCTGGTCTTCGCCTTGATGGTGGGGCCGGCGGCCGCGGCGCTCCGCTGCACGACGCGGCTCAAGTCCGGCCTCGCTCTCTCGGCGATCTTCGCCGTCGTGGAGACCTGGGCCGGCATCGCGCTCGCCTATGTCACGGACTGGCCGCCGAGCTTCTGGATCACGCTCCTGAGCGCGGTGGTCTACGGCCTGGCGTTCCTGCCCGCCCTGCTGCCGCGCGCCTCGCCCGCGTGAGTTGGTCGGCAGCCGGTGCCGCCCGTCACGAAACCGTCATTGCCCCTCGGAATAGTGGCGCCGACGCGGCTGCGGAGGGGATAGATGCGCACGACCACGCTCAAAGTCTCATTGATGGCGACAGCGCTGCTTGCCGGCGTCTCCGCCGCCTCGGCACAGGTGCAGTACAAGCCCGCCGAGGGCACGCCCAAGCACGCTGTGCTGTTCTTCATCGACGGATTCCGCGCGGATCTCCTGGATCCCGAGCTGGCGCCACACATCGCGGCGCTCGGCCGCGCCGGCGTGCGGTTCACCAACGCCGAGGTCGGGTTCCCCAGCGATTCGATGCCGGGCATCCTGGGCCCGCTCACGGGAGCCTCGCCCAGGGGCACCGGCATTCCCTATGACGAGTACTACGACCGGCACTACAAGCTCGCGATCGAGATCGCCGAGACCGTGACGGTGCCGCCGGGCCTCAAGCCGCACGATCTCCTGAAAGTGCCGACACTGTTCGAGGCCGCCAAGGCGAAGGGCCTCAAGACCGCCTTCATCTCCAAGCACATCGGCTACGAGATCCTGCAGGGCCCCAGCGGCAAGGGCGTCGACCAGCTCGAACTGCCGGAGATGGCGACCTGGAAGGGGCCGTTCAAGGACTATGACGCCAAGAACTTCGAGACGCTGAGGGGTTGGCTCGGCAAAGGCGGCGCGGATATCGCCGGCATCTACGCGATCGCCGCCAACTACGCGATGAAGGACCATGGCTTTGCCGCGGCGGAGACCCGCGCGGCGGTCGGCGAAATCGACGCTCAGGTCGGCAAGGTGGTGGATGCGGTTGCCGCCGCCGGCCGCTACGACGACACCGTCTTCGTCGTCCTGGGCGACCACGGCGACACCGACACGCCGAACGCGGTCGCCAGCAAGGGCGATGGCAGCGTCGTCGGCTTCCTCGCGGAGAAGGGCATCAAGGCCGCGAAGATCACTGCCGACGACGTGATGTTGGCGTGGCTCGCGGACTCGGGCCAGGTGCAGCAGGCGGTGAGCCTGCTGGACACGCCGGAGTCGAAGGAGCGCTTCGGCATCGACCGCGTGCTGGGGCCCGACGCGGTCAGGGCGATGGGCGATTTCGCCGAGGACCAGATGCCGGATTTCGTGCTGCTCGTGAAGCCGGGCGTGGTCTATACCAAGTTGCCCTCGAAGAAGATGGCGGAGCACGGCGGCGCCTTCGACAGCGATCTCCGAGTCGGCTTCGTGATGGAAGGGCCGGGCATCAAGGGCGGCGCCGTGGTGGACTCGAAGGTCAATGTCTTCTCGACCGCGCCGACGCTGGCGAGGCTGCTCGGTCTCTCGCTCCCCACCGCGACCTCGCCGGTGCTGACGGACGCGCTCCGGTAGGTCGGGACGTCATCAACGCCGGAAGCTCGGTCCACCCTTGCGAGATCCGCCATGAAGCGGACATAGAGCGAGAACTCTCCACCCAAACCGCGCTGGCGTCATTTCAGCAGCGACCCCAGGTCCACCGGTAATGAGATCCCGGTGATATAGCGCGCTTCATCGGACGCAAGAAACAGAACCGCATTGGCGATATCCACCGGCTCGACCCATGGAACCGGCAAGGCGCGTCGCGCGAGATAAAGACTGCGTATCTCCTCCACCGTCGCGCCCGGATGCCCGGCGACCATATCGAGATAAGCTTGGCTCATCACCATGTCCGTCGGGACTACGGTCGGAGCGACCGAATTGACCCGCACCATGAAGGGACCGAGCTCGAGCGCGAATGCGCGCGCGAGGCCCAGCACGCCGTGCTTCGCCGCCGTGTAGTGGGCGAACAGCTTGTTGGCCCGATGGCTGAGCACGGAACCGATCAACACCATCGCCCCGGAATTCTGGCGGATCATCGCGGGAGAAACCGCCTTCGCGGCACGCCACACGCCGCCCAGATTTACGTCGATCATCCGCTGCCAGGCAGGCTCGTCCAGTTCCCAGGCGTTGCCCCAGGAATCGATCCCCGCCGCCGCCACGAGAATATCGACCCCGCCCCAGCCTGTTACCATCTCTGCGACGACCGCATCGATGCTCTCGGACTTGCTCACGTCCGCTATGCGAGCCATCGCGCGGCGGCCAAGACGCGTGATTTCGGCAGCGATCGACTCGAGTTGCTCCGGGCGAGCACCGGCATAAGGCACGGTCGCAACGTCGGTCGCGATGTCGATGACGGCGACATCCGCGCCTTCCTCGGCCAGGCGCCGCGCACAGGCGCGACCGATTCCCCGGGCGCCGCCCGTGACCAAGGCGCGCTTGCCCTCAACGCGTCCGGTCATACTGGATCGCGCGGCGGCAGAGGCCGGAGGCCGTACGGCTCCACGACCTCGGACGTATGCTTTTGAAAGATCTTTCCTTCGTCATTCATCCAGTAGATATCGATGCCGAATTCCTGGTAACGCTTGCCGTCGGCCTTCGAGACATAGCTGGCGGTCGTCTCGCTGACGATGATATCGCCGGTTGCGGCGCGGAAGGTCCGGCTGATCTCGTACTCGTCGATAGAGCCGAACCACTCGGAGGGATGCGCATGCACTTGAGCCGGGGTTCGAACGCGAGATCCGGAGACCGTCACGGCGTCTTCGGTGTAGAGAGCCGAAACACCTCGCGCGTCGCGCGCACGATAGAGGCGCTCGACGTTCTGCACCCAAGCCGCGGGATCTTTCACCGCCATATTTCGACCTCCTGACGAGGCTGCGCGGATTGCAATGAAGAGCTGGCAGCCTAGTCGGCGTCACGCCGTCGGCCGCGCCTCGAAACCGTCGGAACCGTCGTCCGCCGCGTCAAAACGGTCGAGCTGCGTCACCACCGCGAGCGATGGTCCCCGGCGGCAAGCGGCTTCCATCTCGCCCAGCGCGCGTTCGTCGCCGATGATGAGGGCCTCCACCGTCCCGTCGCGGCGGTTGCGCACCCAGCCGCGCACGCCCCGCTTCAAGGCCTGGCGCTCCACAAATATGCGGAAGCCCACGCCCTGCACGCGGCCGGAGATCACGAGGTGGACGGCGGGCATCTCAGGCGAATTCCAGGATGATCTGGTCGACGGCGAGACTGTCACCGGCCCGGGCGCGGATCTTCGCGACCTTGGCGTCGCGCTCGGCGCGGAGCACGTTCTCCATCTTCATCGCCTCCACCACGGCGAGCTCCTCGCCGGCTTTCACGTCTTGGCCTTCCCGGACCATGACCGAGATCAGCAGACCCGGCATCGGCGCCAAGAGCGAGCGCGAGAGGCCCGCCTCGGGTTTCGGCGGCATGGCGGCGAGCAACGCCGCCGCGCGCGGCGGCAACACTCTCACCGGCATGGCGATGCCGCGATAGGTCAGGATATAGCCGATGCCGTCGCGATCGACCTGGATGGTGACCGGGCGCCCATCGACGGTGCCCCGGAACAGGGCTTGCCCCGGCCGCCACGACGATCGCACCTCGTGTGCCTTGTCGCCCGCGGCGACGCAGCAACCCTGGGCATCGGCGGTCACGCGGACGGCGTGCGCGCGATCGTCGAATAGGACCATCCAGTCCGCTGCTCCGTCGTTAACGTGAGCCGACGGGCCAACCTGCGCCTCGCTCTGGGCGGCGCGATGCGCGATCACCGCGGCGACCGCGATCAGGCTCGCCGTCGCCTCGGCCGGGAGCGAGATGGCTGCGAAACCCGCCGGAAACTCCTCCGCGATGAAGTCGGTGCTGAGCCGGCCCTCCGCGAAGCGTCTGCGCTCCAGCAGGGCCGACAGGAACCCGACATTGTGGCGGACGCCGCGGATATGAAAGGCGTCGAGCGCCTCGACCAGGCGCTCGCGCGCGGCCTCTCGCGTTGGAGCCGCGGCGATCACCTTCGCGATCATGGGGTCGTAGTGCATGCTGATCTCGGCGCCCTCGTAGACGCCGCTGTCGACGCGCACACCCTCGCCGAGGGGCTCGGCATAGCGGACGAGCCGGCCGATCGAAGGCAGGAAGCCGCGGGCGGGGTCCTCGGCATAGACGCGCGCCTCGATGGTGTGGCCCTCGAGCGGGATCTCGCTCTGCTTCCACGGCAGCGTCTCGCCCGCGGCGACGCGGATCATCCACTCCACGAGGTCGAGACCGGTCACGCATTCCGTCACGGGGTGCTCGACCTGGAGCCGCGTGTTCATCTCCAGGAAATAGAAATTGCGCTTGCGATCGACGATGAACTCCACGGTCCCCGCGGAGCGGTAGCCCACCGCCTTCGCCAGCGCCACGGCCTCGGCGCCCATGCTCGCGCGGGTCTTCGCGTCGAGGAACGGGCTCGGCGCCTCCTCGATCACCTTCTGGTGTCGCCGCTGGATCGAGCATTCGCGCTCGCCGAGGTGCAGCATCGTGCCATGGCCGTCGCCGAGCACCTGGATCTCGATGTGGCGGGGCTCCTCGATGTATTTCTCGATGAAGACGCGCTCGTCGCCGAAGCTCGAGCGCGCCTCGCTCTGCGCCGAGCGGAAGCCCTCCTTGAGTTCGCCGTCGGTGTGCGCGATGCGCATGCCCTTGCCGCCGCCGCCGGCGGAGGCCTTGATCATCACGGGATAGCCGATCTCGTGGGCGATCTTGCGCGCCGCCTCTGCGTCGAGAATGACGCCCATATGGCCGGGCACGGTCGAGACGCCCGCCTTGCTCGCAAGCTTTTTCGATTCGATCTTGTCGCCCATGGCCGCGATCGCCTTGGGCGGCGGCCCGATGAAGACGATGCCGGCGCGCTCGAGCGCGGCCGAGAAGGTGGCATTTTCCGAGAGGAACCCGTAGCCGGGATGCACCGCTTCGGCACCGGTTTTGCGGCACGCCTCGACGATGCGCTCGACATTCAAATAGCTCTCAGCCGAGCGCGCGCCGCCGATCGGCACGGCCTCGTCGGCCATGCGCACGTGCAGCGCGTCCGCATCCGCCTCGGAATAGACCGCGACCGTCCTGATCCCCATGCGCCGCGCCGTGCGCATGACCCGGCACGCGATCTCCCCGCGATTGGCGATCAGGATTTTCGAGAACATGCGTATGCCTGGGGTTTCTCGAAAGGGGTATAGCGCATCGACAGCTCGCGGAGTGTGTCGAACTCGCCGCGAATGAGTGCCTCCTTCTTGGCACGGCGCCAGCCCTTTACCTGCCGCTCTGCCGCGATCGCATCCTCGATGCGGCCGAAGTCTTGCTGGAATACCAAAACAGCCGGCCGGCGGGTTGACGTGTATCCGCCAAAATGCCCCGTGTTGTGCTGGGAAATGCGAGTCTCGAGACTGTCCCGCGTTGTTCCTACGTAGTACGAGCCGTCCCGGCATCGCAGGATGTAGAGATAAGCGCGCATCAGCCGCCGCGGGGATCCCGGCGGTGCGTCCTTCGAGACGCCCGCTGCGCGGGCTCCTCAGGATGAGGAGCTTTTCTCAATGCCACCCTCTAATCTCCTCATGGTGAGGAGCGCGCCTTGGCGCGCGTCTCGAACCACGCACGATGAACCTGCAGCGCGCCCGCCTCACAGCGGGATGTTGTCGTGCTTCTTCCACGGGTTCTCCAGGCGCTTGTCGCGCAGCATGGCGAAGGCGCGGCAGAGGCGGCGGCGGGTGCCGTGGGGCATGATCACGTCGTCGATGAAGCCGCGGGCGCCCGCGACGAAGGGATTGGCGAATTTCTCCCGATACTCCTCGGTGCGCGCCTCGATCTTGGCGGCGTCGCCGATGTCGCCGCGGAAGATGATCTCGACCGCGCCCTTGGGGCCCATCACCGCGATCTCGGCCGAGGGCCAGGCATAGTTGACGTCGCCGCGCAGGTGCTTCGAGCTCATGACGTCGTAGGCGCCGCCATAGGCCTTGCGCGTGATCACGGTGACCTTGGGCACCGTCGCCTCGGCAAACGCGTAGAGCAGCTTGGCGCCGTGCTTGATGATGCCGCCGTACTCCTGCGCCGTACCCGGCAGGAACCCCGGCACGTCGACGAAGGTTAGGATGGGAATGTTGAAGCAGTCGCAGAAGCGCACGAAGCGCGCGGCCTTGCGCGAGCTGTCAATGTCGAGGCAGCCCGCCAGCACCATCGGCTGGTTAGCGACCACGCCGACGGGGTGGCCGTCGAGGCGCAGGAAGCCGATCAAGATGTTCTTGGCGAAGCCCGGCTGCAGCTCGAAGAACTCGCCCTCGTCCGCGACCTTCGCGATTAGCTCGCGCATGTCGTAGGGCTTGTTTGGATTACCCGGCACCAGCGTGTCGAGCGAGGGCTCCTGGCGCTCTGCAGGATCCGATGTAGGCCGGACCGGCGGTGGCTCGCGGTTGTTCGCGGGCAGGTACCCGAGGAACCGCCGCAACTCGATCAGCGCCTCGACGTCGTTCTCGAAGGCGAGGTCGGCGACGCCCGAGCGCGCCGTATGCGTGATGGCGCCGCCGAGCTCCTCTTGCGTCACGGTTTCGTGGGTCACGGTCTTCACGACCTCGGGACCCGTCACGAACATGTAGGAACTGTCCTTCACCATGAAGATGAAGTCGGTCATGGCCGGCGAATAGACCGCGCCGCCCGCGCACGGCCCCATGATCAGCGAGACCTGCGGCACCACGCCAGAGGCGAGCACGTTCCGCTGGAACACCTCGGCATAGCCCGCAAGCGAGGCGACCCCGTCCTGGATGCGGGCGCCGCCGCTGTCGTTGAGGCCGATCACGGGGGCGCCGACCTTCATCGCCTCGTCCATGATCTTGCAGATCTTCTCGGCGTGCGCCTCGCTCAGGCTGCCGCCGAACACCGTGAAATCCTGGCTGAACACGAAGACGAGGCGTCCGTTCACAGTGCCGAAGCCCGTCACCACTCCGTCGCCGGGGACCTTGTTCTCTGCCATGCCGAAGTCGTGGGAGCGGTGCTCGACGAACATGCCCCATTCCTCGAAGGAGCCGGGATCGAGCAGCACCTCGAGGCGCTCGCGCGCGGTGAGCTTGCCCTTGGCGTGCTGCGCCGCCGTGCGCTTCTCGCCGCCGCCCGCGGCCGCGGCGCGGCGCTTCTCCTCGAGTTGCGACAGGATGTGCTGCATGGCCCTCCGCCACTCCTAAACCCCTGGCCGGGATAGCATCATTGCGACGCTGGCGCCAGCGGCGGGTGCCCGGCCGCTATTCCGTCAGCAGCGACACGAACCGGGCCGCCAGCGCGATATCCTCCCTGAGCGTCGCGCGGCGTTTCGCCTGCTCGGCGTCCTCGCCCCAGCGCTCGATCTCGTAGCTTTCATCGAGTTCGGCGGACGCAAAAGCCGCTGCGGCATCGATGCGCCCCTCGATCAGCGCGAGCGCCACCACCAGTGAGCCGCAGGCGGCGGTTGCGAAGTGCAGCGCCGCCAGGCGAGACGTGTCATAAGCCGCGACCGCGGCTTCGAAGGCCTTGAGGCTCGCGGGCGACTGGGCCACGGGAAGAATGCTCGAGGTGACCGCCAGCGGCGCATCGAAGCGCAGGGTCACCCAGTCGATCAGCGCCTGCCAGGCCGCGTGCTGGCGCTCCGCCAGCTCCCGCGGCTGCTCCGCGCGATAGCAGACCAGATCGGTGCTCGCGTATTTGACGACCTCCGCGACCACGGCCTCGCGCCGGGGCGCCACCAGGTCCAGGGCGATGCTGGCGAGCCGCGTGAGCGGCAGGCGCTTGGGATCGACGGTGTCGCCCTGCATGAGCCACTCCTCCGCGATGGCCTCGGCCAAAGCGCGTGTGGGAACGGCGAGGGGGCGCTTCGCCGGCGTGCGTACGGGCTTGCCGTCGAGCACGACCGCGAAACCGTCCGGCGCCTCGGTCACGCCGGCGCTCTTGTAGAAGCGCTTCACCTCAATCCTCTTCGAAGATGCCTCTGCCCTCGGCCTCCTCGAAGCCGAGGAAACGCCAGGTCGCCTTCATGTGCTCGGGCAATGGCGCCGTGAGCTTGAGCACGCTGCCGTCGGGCCGGGGCAGGATCAGGACGCGGGCGTGGAGATGCAGCTTGCGCGGCTCGGGTACGCCCAGGGGTCGCGAGGCGCGGCCGCCATATTTGCCGTCGCCGAGGATCGGCGTCCCCAGCGCCACGCAATGGGCGCGGAGCTGGTGCGTCCGGCCGGTGATCGGCATGAGAGCTAGCCAGGCGAGCTTGTCGCCGGCGTGGCTCACCACCTCATAGCGCGTCACCGCGGGCTTGCCGTCGTCCTCGTCGGGCATCACGCGCTCGCCCAGCCGGCCCTGGAGCTTCGCCAAAGGCAGATCGATCTTGCCTTCGCGTGGCTTCGGCAAACCCACCACGGCGGCCCAATAGATCTTGCGCGTCGCCTTGGCGCGGAAGGCGGCCGCGAGCTCGGCGGCGGCCCGGGCACTGCGCGCCAGCACGAGCACGCCGCTGGTATCGCGGTCGAGCCGATGCACCAGGCGCGGCCGCTCGACGGCATCGAAGCGCAGGATGTCCAGGAGCGCATCGAGGTGGCGGTCGACGCCGGTGCCGCCCTGCACCGCGAGGCCCGCGGGCTTGTTGAGCGCGATCAGGTCGGCGTCGCGATAGAGCACCGCATCCTGTAATGCCTTCGCCTCTTCCGGCCGCGCGGGTGCGGGCGTCGCGGCGGCTCGCGTGGGCGCGAGGTTGCCCAAGGGCGGTACGCGAATGGTCTGCCCGGGCTGCACCCGGTCGCTCGCTTGCGCCCGCTTGCCATCGAGCCGGACCTGCCCTGTGCGCAGCAGCTTCTCGAGGCGCCCGTGGGTCAGGGCCGGGAAATGGCGCTTGAACCAGCGATCGAGGCGGATATTGCCATCCGCCGATGCAACGGCGATGGTGCGCACGCCACCCGCGCGTGGTGGTGTCTTCTCGAGAACGTCGTCCGTCATTCGGCGGTTTACCCCATCGCTCCTGATATCGCCTAGCCCCCGTCCGATCCTCGCGTTCTCTTGCTCCGCAGCTTCTCCCAATATTCCAGGCGCTTCTTGATCTCGCGCTCGAAGCCGCGGTCGACGGGGTCATAGAGTACGCGGCGGGGAAGCTCGTCGGGGAAATGGCTCTGGCCGGAGAAGCTGTCGGGCTGGTCGGGGTCGTACTGGTAGCCCTCGCTGTAGCCGAGCTTCTGCATCAGCCTGGTGGGGGCATTGAGGCTGTGCTTGGGTGGTGCCAGCGAGCCGGTCTCCTCGGCGAGCCGCTGGGCGGTGCCGAAGGCCCGATAGGCCGCGGCGGATTTGGGCGATGTGGCGAGATAGATCACGGCCTGCGCCAGCGCGAGCTCGCCCTCGGGCGAGCCCAGCCGCTCGTAGGCGTCCCAGGCCGCGATGGTCTGCGGTAGCGCCTGCGGATCCGCGAGGCCGATGTCCTCGACCGCCATGCGCACGACGCGGCGCGCGATGTAGATCGGATGCTCGCCCCCCACGAGCATGCGCGCGAGCCAGTAGAGGGCCGCGTCCACGTCGGAGGCGCGCACGGCCTTGTGGAGCGCGCTGATCAGGTTGTAGTGGCCTTCCTGCGCCTTGTCGTAGAGCGGCGCGCGGCGTTGCACGGCGGCGGTGACCCCGGCGGCATCGAGCGGGCTCTGCGGCCGCAGGGCCGCTAGCTCCTCCACCATGTTGATGAGATAGCGGCCGTCGCCGTCGGCGATCGCACGCAAGGCCTCGCGGCCGCCGGAATCGAGGGGGAGCGGGTGGCCGATCGCCTGCTCCGCGCGCGCCAGCAGCGTCTCGAGGGCGTCGTCGTCGAGCCGCCGCAGCACGAACACCTGCGCCCGCGAGAGCAAGGCGCCGTTGAGCTCGAAGGAGGGATTCTCCGTTGTGGCACCGATCAGCGTGATCGTGCCGTCCTCGACATAGGGCAGGAACCCGTCCTGCTGGGCGCGGTTGAAGCGGTGGACCTCGTCGATGAAGAGGAGCGTGCCCTGACCGCCGACGCGTCGCTTCTTGGCCGCGTCGAACACCTTACGGAGGTCGGCAACGCCGGAGAATACCGCCGAGAGCGGCTCGAAGTGCATGGACGTGGCGTCCGCCAGCAGTCGCGCGATCGTGGTCTTGCCGCAGCCCGGCGGACCCCAGAGGATCATCGAGGCGAGCCGGTGCTGCGCCACCATCCGGCCGATCGGTCCGTCGGCGCCAAGCAGATGATCCTGACCCACGACCTCCGACAGATGATGCGGGCGCAGCCGGTCGGCGAGCGGGCGAGGGGCCTGATCCTCGAAAAGGCTCATCAGCCTCGGACGGTGATGGACGTCACCTGGCCGCCGCGCTTGACCGACAGCGTCCAGGACGAGCCCCCTGCGGTGACGGCCTGCCGGAGCGCGGCAACGTTCGGGAGCGATTTGCTGTTGAGGCTGACCAGCACGTCGCCCTTCTGGAGGCCGATGCGCTGGGCGTAGCTGCCGTCTCGCACATCGTTGACGACCACGCCGTGCTGATTGGCGTCGAGCGACAGTTCTTCCGCGAGCGCGGGATTGATGTTCGAGACCGTGACGCCTGCTAGGGGGTGCTTGCCCTCGAGCGTTTGGGTATCGCGCGGCGGCGTCTCCGGCGGCGTCACGAGCGTGGCGCTCACGTCTTGCTGCTTGCCGCCGCGCCAGAAGGCGAGCCGGGCCGGCGCGCCCACGGGGAGCGTCGCCACGCGGAAGCGCAGATCCTCGGGATCGTCGACCTCGTGGCCACCGATCGCCACGATGACGTCGCCTGGCCGGATGCCCGCCTGGGCCGCGGGACTCTCCGCCACCACCTCTTTCACCAGCGCGCCGCGGGGACGGTCGAGGCCCGCCGCCTGGGCGATCTCCGCGGTCACGGGCTGGCCGGTGGCGCCGAGCCAGGCGCGGGCGATGAGCTTGCCGGTCTTGGCGCCCTCCACCACGGCGCGCACCATCGAGGTCGGGATCGCGAAACCGATGCCGATGGAGCCGCCAGAGCGCGAGTAGATCGCGGTGTTGATGCCGACCAGCTTGCCGTCGACGTCAACGAGGGCGCCGCCGGAGTTGCCGGGATTGATCGCAGCATCGGTCTGGATGAACGATCGGAAATCGCTGATGCCGATCGCGGTGCGCGCGAGACCGGAGACGATGCCGCTGGTCACGGTCTGGCCCACGCCGAAGGGATTGCCGATCGCCAGCACGAGGTCGCCGACCTGCAGCGCATCGCTGTCGCCGAGCTCGAGCGTCGGCAGACGCTCGCCCTTTTGGTCGATCTTGAGGACGGCGAGATCGGTGCGCTCGTCCGAGCGCAGCACCTTGGCCTCGAACTCCCGGCGGTCGGACAGCACTACCGTGATCTCCTGCGCTTCCTGGATCACGTGGTGATTCGTGACGATGAGCCCGTCGGGGTCGATGATCACGCCGGAGCCCAGCGAGTTCTGCACGCGCTCCTGCGGCAGGCCGAAGGGCGAGCGGTTGCCGAAGAAGCGTCGGAAGAAGGGATCGTCGGCGAAGGGCGAGGCACTCGTCCGCACCACGCGGCGCGAGAACACGTTCACCACCGCCGGCGCCGCCTGCTTCACGATTGGCGCGAAGGAGAGCCGGATCGCCTCGCGGCTTCTAGGGGCGGTTTGCGCGACCGCCGGCCCGAGGCACGCGGCGGCGACAGTCAGCCAAATGAGCGCTTTCTTCATGGGGCCAGGACTTTAGCGTGTGTCCCGGCCGAATGGAAATCAGCGCGCGCTCCGACCCGGCGCCTCGGGAGGTTTATCGCTTCAGAGCCAGGTGCGGCGCTTCCCGAAGCGAGGCGCCGTGGGGCTCGGCACCAGGGTGCAGAGCACGCTGTTCGCCAGTCCTCTCGGCGGGCCGAGCGGCAGGGCCACCATGCGGAAGCCTGCGACTCCCGTCATCGTCGCGAGGCGCTGCTGCTCCTCGACGGGCTCGTCGTTGACGAGCGCCGTGCGGGCGACCTCGAGCATCCATTCGGTCGAGTGGGATCCGGCGTCCACCACGCTCTGGGTCTCGGCGCAGGCGCTGCCGAGGCGGATCACGCGGCCCGGGCGCAGTTCGCCGCGTGGATCCTGCGAGGCGGGCGTGTAGGAAATCAGCAGAGTGCCCGGCCAGCGGCCCGTGACGAGATCGCGGTCGACGGATTCCGCCGCCGGATGGCCGTCGCCGCTGCGCAACGAACGCCAGTAGTCCACGAGCTCCGTGAACCTCGGCATGGGAGGCGCGGCAGGCACCGGCGAGGGCCTCGGCTCGACCGGCGCGACCACAGCGGCCGGCGGTGGCTCGGGCTCTGGCGCATGCAATGGCTCGGCAAGCGTGGATTCGGACTCGACCGCAGCGGCAGATGCCGCCGCCGCGGGCGGGCGTTCCTCTTGCGCGCGCTCGGCGATCGCGCGAACGGCCCCGGATTCCTCGGGGGGGTGCTCGAGGGTATCAGTGTTGGAGAGAGAGGCGCACTCGTCCGCGCCTGCGGACTCAACGACCTTGGCATCCGGCGCCGGAACCGGCTCGAATACGGCTGATGCCGGGTCATCTTCGGTCTCCGCGACACTGGGCAGCGCAAGCACGGGAGGGAAGCTCTGTCCAGGGGTCGCTGC
>Ga0126378_10001349_pt1 | contig 18298 bp, 19 predicted proteins | sample PanSoiMetPlot_23_FD_92587 | JGI IMG/M metagenome (GOLD analysis project Ga0126378, IMG submission 92587) | Tropical forest soil microbial communities from Panama - MetaG Plot_23 | ecosystem: Environmental > Terrestrial > Soil > Tropical forest > Bulk soil | place: Panama | collected 2016-02-17
CCTTGGTAAGGGGGAGGTCGTAAGTTCAATCCTTACCGGCAGCACCACGACAAGCCCATCGGCCAAGCCCACGTCCAGACGTGCTCGCGTCCATTTGCGCGTGTTAAGGACAACCAGCGAGGAGAACGTCAATGAAACTTCCCCGCCGCACGTTTCCGCATCTGGCAGCGGGAAGTGCCGCTCTGCCAATCGCATCGCCTGTTGCCGTACTCGGTGAGGGCACGATCACTCCAACTGGCGCCGTCAGGATCGTCGAACGCACACAGTACTACGCGAAGGCTGGTTTGGCCTCCTAGCCGGTGAGATATTGGTCAAACACCCCGGCGGTGATGGCAGCGAACCGGCTGTCGTTTGGCAATGCACCTTCGCCGACTTGGCCGCACGCGACGCGGACCTCGCAGCGCGCGCCGTAAGCACGGAATTTGAGAGCGTTCGCGTGCAGATGAGAAAACTGTATGCGCGTTTTGAGCGGCAAGTCTTTGCGATCGCGTCTCTTTAATTGCCGATCGGCATATTCGATCACCTCATCGGCGCGGGCCGGGATGCATTTCGGTGTGGCCGAACGGCACTGCGCCGACGATCGAGAATTTCCATGACGCGTGGAAGCAGGGCGGCAGCGATGATGGCGTGACCTTGGTGCGTAAAATGGATAAGGTCAAAGGCACGATAGCGCAGCGGCATCTCCTCATCGTACACAATGACGCTAATTGAGCGCGCCTGCAGCCGGCGCTCCATCTCCGCAATGTTGGCAGCGCGCTGCTCTTTGGGGACGAGGAAACGTCGATCGTTGCCGCCCGGCTCCAAGATCACGATGTCTGTTCCATCCGGCACATCCTTATCGATGCGGCGGAGCATCATCCCCGTAGTCTCGAAGGGCACTCCGGCATTGGTGACCTGAGCATCGACGCCCTTGGCCCGGAGCAGGGCCTCCAATTGTGCGGGATATGCGCCTTGGTTCCCAACATACCAGCCATGGGTGTTACTGGCGCCGATCGCAACAATCCGCAGCGGCGCCGCGTTGACGGCCGCGCTTGCGCACATCAGTGCTGCGATCGCTAAGGGGATCGCTCTGCCGAGCGAGCGCGCGACGGCCGTTTGGGGTGCGTGGACAGCTCGCAATTTTTCGCCCTCGATCGCGTCCCTTCAATGCGTCAGGTTGATTGTAACGTTCTTCCGCTGCGTGTAGCTCTCGAGCATGCCTTCGAGAGAGAACTCGCGGCCAATCCCGCTTTCTTTGTAACCGCCGTAGGAATGACCTGGGCTCTGCCCGAGGCCCTGGTTCACCTGAACCCAGCCAGCCTCGATCGCGTGTGCGGCGCGCAGAGCCCGGCCAACGTCATGCGACCAGACGTAGGCGGCGAGCCCGTAATGGCTGTCATTCGCCATGCGAATGGCATCAGCTTCGTCGGTCCAAGGAATGGCGACAAGCACGGGGCCAAAGATCTCCTCGCGCGCCAGGCGCCAGTCGTTAGCGACGTTCGCGAAGATCGTGGGGATTGCGTAATAGCCTTCGCCAAGGGGCCCTTCCTTGGGCGGGAGACCGCCGATCACAAGGCGCGCTTCGCGTCGGTTAAGTCCTTCCTCGACGTAGCCACACACTTTCCTGAATTGCTTCTCGTTGATGATGGTACCTATGTCACTTGTCTCATCCAGCGGATCACCGAGCTTGAGCGCTTTGACCTTTTGCCCGAGCGCATTGAGAAAATTGTCGAAGATGTCGCGGTGTAGGAAGAGGCGGGAGCCCGCGGTGCAGGACTGGCTCTGCCGGGTGAAGCGCATCGCGGCAATGATTCCATCGATAACCCAGTCCTCGTTCGCATCGGGGAAGACAATCGAGGGGCTCTTGCCGCCAAGCTCGAGCGACACCGGCACGATGCGGTCTGAGGCGGCGCGCATGATGAGCTTGCCGACTTCCGTCGAGCCGGTGAAGGAGAGCTTGCTTACCATCGGGTGGTTGGCGAGCGCAGCGCCACATTCCTCGCCGAGTCCAGTCAACACGTTGAGCACACCAGGCGGCAAGAATTCCTGACATGTTTCGGCGAGCATGAGGACGCCAAGGGGCGCATCCTCTGCGGCCTTCAAGACGAGCGTATTGCCGGCGCAAAGCGCGGGGCCGATCTTGAGAGCAGCCAGTAGGACTGGCGCGTTCCACGGAATGATGGCGGCGACAACGCCGAGCGGCTCACGCCGCGTGTAGCTCAGAACATGCTCGCCCAACGGGATCGTTTCGCCCTTGAGTTCGCCGCCCAAGCCGCCGAAGTAGCGGATGATGTCGATCGTGGTCTTCGCCTCAGGGCGTGCCTGGGTGCGAAGCGCGTTTCCGGTCTCGAGCGCAATCGTGGGCGCCAGCTCCTCGAGGCGCGCCTCGAGCGCATCGGCAATGCGCGCAAGAAGGCGCCCGCGCTCGCGAGGAATCGTGCGAGACCAGGCGGGAAAGGCATCGGCCGCGACTTTGACTGCGCGCGCCACGTCCTCGGCAGCCCCTCGGGGGACCTCGGCGATCGGGCGCCGGTGTGCCGGATCCTCGACCTCGAGCATCTCGCCTGAAGCGCTATCGACCCACTTCCCACCGATCAACATGCGCGTTTTCCTAAGCGCCGCCTCGTCAGTGCGAATTTTTGTAACAGCCGTCATGATCGCCTCCGTCGTTCTTCCGGCAGCTTGCCCAGCCGCGCTACGATCTCACTTTGTGCACGATGTCGTGCTCGCGCGCATGCTCGACCACCTTCAGTCCGAAATCGTCGTGCGGCCCGACCTCGGTCACTGGCGCATGATTAACCTCGAGCGATTCAACCCTCTGAGTGAAATCGGTGGTGTGTCCGCGGATGTGGATTACATCGCCAACGCGCAGCGTCGTACCAGGTTCAAGCTGCATGGCCACGACCGAGAGATGGCTGTAATAGTGGGTTATGACGCCGATGCGCTGCTCCGCCGCAGTAGGCTGTGCAGGCCGAGGGGGCGGCGGCCTGACTGCTTGCGGCTGTGCCCGTTGGCCGGCGGGCCTCGGTTTGACCCCGACCTTTGCGGTCGGCTCGGCCTTGGTGTGTGCCGCTCGCCGGGGCGACGCCTTCTTCGCTGTTTTCTTTCCGACGATCCTTGTTTTTTTAACCGTCTTTCTGCGCTTTGCCCTCTTGGTGACGGTCGTTTTCCGGCGTTTCGCCTTGGCTCTGGTTTTTGTCGCCATGGCAGCCTCCCTGACACTCACTGCATTCGAAAGTCTTCGTCCGATCGTTGCCCAATAAGAAGGTAAGTCAACTGGCTAGAAGCCTGTCATCGACTATAAGTAGGTTGTGCTCACAACGCATTTAGGGGGCATCATCATGAAACTTCCCGGCCGTCGATCTCCCTATCTGGTTGCCGCTGGCGCTCTGTCTATCCTTCTCGCACTGACCGGTGCGTGGTCGCAAACTGCGAGAACCGTCAAGATTGTCGTTCCATATCCGGCTGGCGGAACCGCCGACATCCTCGCTCGTATTCTGGGTGAGCAGATCAGCCGTACTGAAGGCGTCACCTTATTGACCGAGAACCGCCCTGGTGCGAGTGCAGTCATCGGAACCGAAGCTGTATCCCGCGCCGCATCCGACGGCAGCACGTTGCTGATCACTTCAACCGCATTTCTTATCGCCCCGCATCTGGGAAAGCTGAGCTACGATCCGCTGACCAGCTTCGAGCCAATTTGCCGACTCGTAAGCACGCCGATAATCGTCGTCGTCAACAGTGAATCGCCCTACCCTACGTTCGCCGATTGGCTCAACGCGGCGCGCGCCAAGCCCGGTTCCCTGACGCTGGCAAGTATTCCGGCGGGCCTTTCGCGCATCGCCTTCGAAATGCTCAAGCGCGCTGCCAACGTCGATATCGCGTTCATCCCCTATCCGGGCGATGCTCCTGCCGTTAACGCGCTACTCGGCGGGCATGTGACCGCGGTTTTCCTGCCCTACTCAGGGGTTGCGGCGCAGTTGAAGGCGGGCAAGTTGCGCGCACTCGCTAGCGCCTCGCGAACCAGGAGTGAATCGCTGCCAAGCGTGCCGACCGTTGCTGAGTCCGGCCTCAAGGGCTTTGAGGCCGACAATTGGAACGGCTTGTTCGCGCCGGCGAAGACGCCGAACGAAACAATCTCGGAACTCATCGGCTGGTTTGCGGCGGCAATGCAGATCCCTGAAGTCAAGGCGAAGCTGGTCGCCCAGAGCCTCTATCCCGACTGCATGTGCGGCGCTGATTTCGCCGCTCTTTTAAGCAAACAGTATAACGAGTTCGGCCGCGTTATTCGGGAGGCAAACATCAAGGCGGACTGAGCTTTCCACAAATCTGTTCCAACGGCGGCCGCATAACGGATGCACTCAGTGGAAAACGTGCTGATCGTCGGCGCTGGAATGTGCGGGATGTCGCTTGGCGTGGCGCTCAAACGCACGGGGCTCAACTGCGAGATTGTCGAAATGCGGCCCGACCTGACGGAGCCGGGGACCGGGATATCGCTTCAAGGGCCGGCTTTACGGGCATTGCAGACTGTGGGCGTGCTGGATCAGTGCATATCGCGCGGCTTCGGATATTCCTATTTCAAGGCGTGCGACGCGATGGGTAACGTGACCGGCACAGTGGATCTGCCGCGGCTCGTCGGGCCAAACTATCCCGCTACAATCGGCATCCTGCGTCAGTCCGTACATGAGGTGCTCGCCAATGAACTATCAAAGCTCGGGGTCCCAATCCGGCTGAGCACCACCGTCGACACGCTTACGCAAGACGATCAAGGCGTGACGGCGCAACTCACAAACGGCAAAACCGCGCGCTACGATCTAGTCGTTGGCGCGGATGGAATGAATTCGCTGATTCGCGACATGGCATTCGGTCCAGAGCACAAGCCGCGTTATACCGGTCAGATTGTTTGGCGCGCCACCGTGAGCCGGCCGCGCGAGGTTGAATGCCGTCACTCTTATTTTGGGCCCACCAACAAATCGGGCTTCAATCCGATCTCAGATAGCCAAATGTACATCTACGCCGTGCAAAATGTGCCGGAGCGTCCTCGATCGAACGACGCCGAGCTCCCGACGATCCTGCGCGATCTGCTTGCTGAGTTTGGCGGTGTGCTTGGGCGCGCCCGGGACGAAATACATACCCCGGAGCAGATCACGTGCCGGCCAGTCTTTTCAATGATGCTGAAGTCTCCATGGCACCGGGGCCGGATCATCGTCATCGGGGACGCCGCACATACGACTACGCCGCACTTGGCCAGCGGCGCGAGCATCGCCATCGAGGATTCGATAGTCTTGGCGCGGCTGTTCCAGTCCGAGCGTTCGCTCAATGCAGTCTTGGACGACTTCATGCACCAGCGCTACGAGCGGTGCCGTATGATCGTGGCAAACTCGGAGCTGCTCGGCGAGTGGGAGAAAAAACCCGGCACACCAAATGAAGACACGGTTGGAGTAATCGCAGCATCTTATCAGGCGCTGGCCAAACCCGTTTAGGGCAGAGCGCCAACCGCGCAAGCGGACGGCGCCATGCGCTTCGCTTATTGCACCCGACGAGGTTTAATCTTGCGTCCGAATGCGACGCATTGGTTCGACCGCAGTCTCGGCCTTCTTCGAATCCCCTTCGATCGCCGAGGCCGCTTGCTCGAGGAATGGCCGCCAGCGATCGGAAACGACCTTGATCTGCGAGAGAATCTTTTGTTTCTTCTCCGGCGAAAGATCGGCTCTGGGATCGGCGAGCCGATCGAGCTCGCTCTCGAGCTTGGTCCAAAAACGATGGCCGCCGAGTGAGGTCGCGGCGCGGACCGTCTGCTCGAATTGTTCCATCCGCCGCGTCGCGAAGTCGTCCAGCAAATCGAGCAAAATCCATCCCGACACAATGATAGCTGCGCAGACGATGACGGTTTTGATCAAGAAGCGGCCGATTGGCCCGAGACCTGACTCGGCGCTCTCAGGCGTTGGTTCCTGACTCGTTTCCATATCAATGCCCTCTTGTGGGTGCCCGACTCTTTCCGACGACTAACCGTGTCGCCCGCCGCGCCCCCGGGATGGATACATCGGCGCTCTATCCAACTCAAAAGGAATATGCAACGTGTACTTTCGATCGCCCAAGACTCTTGCGCTGATGGCGACCTTCACCCGTATCCTGCCTTATCTCTTGTCTTGGGGCGTTCTTGCCGTCTTGATGATCGTCGGCATGCATCGCTTGCCGTTTGCCCTCTACACGCCGATCGACGGCGAATGGGCAAAATGGAATGTCGAGGCCATTCTCAAATTCGGCAAAGTGTTCGATCTCAGCCCCTACAGCATGCTCGCGGGCATGGGATCGATGTATTTCCCAAATCTTCCTTGGCTTAATCCGGGAGCGCTCGCGCTCGGCTTGCCGCTCGATGAGCAGACGAAGAGCACTGTTTCCTACGCCGTTTACGCATGCGAGCTTGCGGTCAGCATCGTTCTCTTGGCGCGCAGCATCGGTTTTTCCTGGCTGATGGCCACGGCCGGCGCGCAGCTTTATCTCTATCTCCTGTTTCCTCCCTTTGGCAGCGTCTTCCAGATCTACAACTGGTATGGGCTTGCTCCTTATTTTGCGCATTTGGCCGCGGCGTTGAATGCGGCGACTGTGGTCTTTCTCGCCTGCGGGCGCACGCGTGGCACTTGGCCTAACGCCATTTTGTGCGCCACCTTTCTCGCCCTGTTCGTTTCCGGGCTCCTCTCGGCGCCGTTCACCTTCGTGTTTGCCACGCCCGCTTACATCGTGATCTCCGCCGCGGTCATTCTGGGCCGCCGGCCCCCGCGCGCCGAATGGGCATGGAAGGCGGCGGCGCTGCTCTTATGCCTAATCTTCTTTTTCGGTTCAGGCTTGCTGTCCTATTATCTCGGAACAATCGCGACGTCGGGCCGCACGCCGACATCAGGAATTGCGTGGGACAAATTACTGTCGCTGCGCGCCTGGCTCGAGCTGTTCGAGAACCATCCGATCTGTCAGGACCCTCGCCTGCTCCTGTGCATCCAGGATCGGGGCGCATGGTTGGACATTGCCGCCCTCCTCGGAGCTGCGGTGGCCGTCGTCACACGCCACGGCGACATGCGCATCGCCGGCGCCGCGCTCGTCGCCTATATCGCCCTCGCGCACCTTTACGCCTACGCGTATCAAGTGGGATGGCTCGGTCCGGCCGGCGTGTTCTCTACCCATTTTGTCATGTTGTCATGCTGGGCGTTCATTTGCATGTTCGCGGTCGTTCCCTTCTTCGAGCCCTTGCGTCGGCTGCGGCTCGCGACGCCCGCGAAAGCACGATGGCCGAAGGCCAAGCAGCTCGCAGGATTCGCCGCCAGCATTGCCGTCGCGGCCCTGCTCGTGGTGATCGTCATCAAGCTGCTGCGGCATCCCTACGACACCTATCGTTATGGCGCTGCGCAGCTGCTGACGGGCGTTGCGGCGTTCGCCGGTCTCATCCTGGCGATCGAACTGTTTCTCGCTTATCGCAGAAGAACACGCGCAGCCTCTATTTCCGTTCCTCGCGAGACCGTGCTGCGACACGCGATCGTGCTCGCCCTTTTTCCAATCCTGGCGCTCGTTCATTTGTCGATCGGTCTACGTCAGCAGGTCGCGACGGTGCGCGATCCGTCCTTGCGCAATTACCTGCACGACAACGCGTCGATCGACGTCGGCAAAGCGTTTCGCGGCTACACCGCCACGGTTTGGATCGACAAGTACGGTGAGATCGGCGTCGGCCCTACTAACACGCCGCTCCAGCACGCCAAACTCTACTACTATGGCCGCGAGTACTTCAGCGCCCGTTACGGCGAAACGTTCACGGAAGGAGATTTGTGGGCGCTGAACGTGCCGACCTTCGAGGAGTACGGCGAGTGGACCTCGGTGCAGGCGCACGCATTCGCGCTGCGGCTTCTCGCGCCCCCCGGAACGACGACCCACAGCAATTATTTGCGCGTCTATATGATTGATTCTGACATATTGCGCGCGGCCGGCGTGCGTTACGTCCTCACCGATGCGGAGATGCTCGATCAGCCGGCTATTCTTCGCGGGTCCGTCGCCGTGCCGAACTCTCCGCGCACGCCGCCCGTGCGCCTGTTCGAGCTCAGCAACCCTAATCTGGGCACCTACAGCCCTACACATTTTATCAAGGCGACCACGGCGGCCGACGCCGTGCAGCGGATACGAGAGAACAAGCAGCGCCTCGATCAGGTGGCGGTGGTTTCAGACGATATTCCCGCCGCCACCACCAAGGCGCGCGACGTACTGATGATCGTCGAGCGTGACGGTCTGCGGGTCCGCGCCACGAGCGATGGGACGGCCCACATCCTCTTGCCGGTGCAATTTTCCCATTGCCTGGTTGTGGTTAACGGCGCGGCCGCGCGCCTTGCCCGCGCAAATCTCTTTCAGACGCTGCTGTCATTCGACCGCGCGGTCGACGCACGCATTGAGTTTCGCTTCGGGCTCTTTGCCGACAACACCTGTCGGCTTCGAGACGGGCTCGACAACAAGGCGCTTGGATTGTGACGGCCGGGGCGGCCCGCCGGTTGCCGAGATCGGTCCTTGCCCGGTCGATCGCGAGCTGGGGCTATCCCGCGGCTTACGTCGTCGTGCTGCTGAGCTTCACGCTCATCTGGTTTCGGCATTTTCCCTTTCTCTATATCGGCCGCGATGCCGCGCTGAGCCTGTGGCTTGGCAAGGCCTATTTGGATTTGGGCGCACCCGTTCGACGTCACGGCCATGAATCCCCTCCAGGGCATGACCAGCATGCTCATGGCCATAAATCCCTATTTCAATCCCGCAGTCTGGATATTCCAAACCGGCGTTCCGCAGATCTCGAAAGAGGTCGTCTCGTTCATCGTCTATTTTATTGAAGTGACCTTATCGAGCTTCGCGCTCGGCGTGGCGCTCGGATTCTCGCGGCGTTTGCGTTTGCGGCTTGCCTCTGGCTCGCGGTCCTGCTGTTTCCTCCCCTCAACTTCGTGTTCGGGCTGCAAGGCTGGCTCGCGACAAATCCCTCCTACGGCCACACGCTGGCGCTGAGCAACCTCTTGCTCGTCGCCTTCATCGAGATTGGCGCCGAGCGCCGTGCCAAGACGAGCTTCGCACACCGCCTTGCCGTCAACTTCCTGCTGGCGAACTGCATCTTGCTGTTGATCATGCTGAGCATGCTCGCCGCGCCCTTCTACAACGCCGGAATGCTGCTCGGATCGCTACTGCTCGCTGGAGTGATTTTCTTATCTTCGACTTCTTATCAGCAGATCCTGTGGCGCTTGGGTGCCGGCATTTACGTGCTGGCATGCTGCGCAGCGCTCCACTTTCCTGAATTCTTCGCGGGCGCGAGGGACTACTCCGCGCGATTTTCCGCGTTCGATCGCGCTTGGCTGGAATTTCACTGGCCGGCCCGGCTCTCGCCCGAATTGCTGGCGCACGCCAGGCACGGATTGTGCGAGTGGGGCGTCCTCTGCGATCGCTTCACGCAGTGGCCGCTCGTAGCGACGGGATCCTATTGGCTGCAACTGAGCATCATTCTTGGTGGCGTTGCCGTCGCGATCCGCATGCCCTCCCCGCTCGCCCGCATCGGCGCTGTCTTCAGCGCGCTCTGGACGGTGCTGTTGGTCGTTTGGATCGGCGCAAGCTTCGGCGTTATCGCGTCGCCGGCGCTGTCTCCGCTTTATGTCTATCTGATGATGTATCCGCTCTGGGCCCTATTGAGCTTATATGTGCTCACCACCCTGCTCGAGATCGGCGCCGCCGGTCTCGCGCCGAGAATACGATCTGCCGCCCACGCGTGGGCTCCGCCCGCGATTTGCCTGATAGCGCTTGTATGTGTGGCGCTCTTTCGCGCGAGCCCGGCGGACCTCTTCAGAACGCGCGGCCCGCAACCGCGCACCTCGCCGATCATCGAAGTTCTCGAGCGGGAAATCTCGCTCCATCCGGGGCAAGTTTTTCGCGGTTCGGTCGCCACTCTCCTCGGTGCAGCCGCAAGTCCGCTGCGCCAGCAAGTCCTCGGAAACGCCGAACGGCCGCTCGAGCCGGGCGCGTTCGAAAAATTTCTGCAGCGCCGGAGTTCCGATACGGGCAGCACTCACGATCTGCTCGATTTGTGGTGGCGCGATATCCCGACCTTGTCGGAGTACGGTCAAGGTCTGTCCAAGCCGCTGATGTTCTATGTTGCGAATGTGTTCAATTCGCCGCAAGACGCGCAGGACCTCAATTTTGCGCTTCCCCGGCTTGCCAATATCGACGTCTTGCGGGCCATGGGCGTGCGCTTCGCAATCACCGATCTCAAGTTGCCGTCCGGTCGTGCAAGCGTGACGCGGACGGTAGCGCTCAAGGACGGGATCGAGCTTTTTCTCTATGAGCTCGCGCATCCGAATATCGCCGGCTTTTCGCCGCTGAAACTGTCGACACACACCAGCCCGTCGGAATTGTTACACCGGATCCGGGAAAACCCCGCCCTGTTCGAATCCGAAGCATTCGTCGATTCCGCCGCAACAACCGAGCAACTGGTCCCTGTGCAACGCTCGCAGATCGTATTCGAGCGCGGCGCGGTGCATGTGAGCGCGACCAGCGCGGGGGCTTCTGCGCTGCTGTTGCCATTGCAATTTTCCCATTGTTTCAGGCTCGTCGGCGAGCAGAGCGACCGAGTCAGAGTGCTGCGCGCGAATCTGATCCACACCCTCGTGCTGTTTGCGGGCGAACTCGACATTCGTCTCAAATGGGACTTCAGCTTTTGGCGCAATAGCGGCTGTCGCTTGCGCGATGCCGAGGATGCCCGCGCGCTGGGGCTGCGCTGATGAGCGAGTCGGGCGATCGCATATGAACGCGCGGCAAATTCGATGCACTCCCTCTCCCCATTAGGGGAGAGGGTCGGGGGTGAGGGGGGTTACCGGCGGTACTGATGGATCCGAACCCCCTCACCCATTCGTTGATGTTTCAAAAGAGAGCAGCCCTCTCCGGTGGGGAGAGGGCACAGCCAGCACAGGCGCTGATTGATCGCGCAGGACGGCGAGCGTAAGTTCCACCCGGCCTCCCTCCCCCATCCAACGACGGCGAAACAAGCCAGACCAACGCGGTGCTGTTCAATTCGTATGTCTTCATTTTCTGTTTCCTGCCGCTCGTTTTGGCAGGCTACGCGCTGCTTCGCCGCGCCTCCAACCTGCTTTGGCCGATCGTCTGGCTGGTGCTGGCGTCCTTCGTCTATTACGCCTGGTGGCGGCCGGAATTTCTCCTCCTTCTTCTGTTCTCGATCTCGGTCAACTTCGGATTTGGCAAGCTGATCATCGATGGCGCGCTCTCACGCGCGCAATCGCGCGCCGTCCTGACCGCTGGCATTATCTTCAACCTCTGTGTGCTCGGCTATTTCAAATATGCGGGCTTCTTTGTCGCGAACGTCGATTACGTCCTCGGACTGAACTGCGCGGTGCCGAGCATCATCCTGCCGATCGGGATTTCATTCATCACGTTCCAGAAGATCGCCTTTCTCGTGGATGCCCACCGCGGCCTGGTGCGCAATTTCACGCTGCTCAACTACGCCTTCTTCGTCACCTTCTTTCCCCAACTGATCGCGGGCCCGATCACGCACCACTCCGAAATCATGCCGCAAATCGGCCCGTCCGTGCGCCGCGACCTCCTAGCGGACATTGCCGTGGGGCTGAGCATCTTCGTGGTCGGCTTGTTCAAGAAGGTTGTCGTTGCCGACAGCCTCGCGGTCTACGCCGACGCCGGCTACGCCATGGTCAAGGCAGGCCATCCGCTCGACACCGCCTCGGCGTGGGTCACCGTGCTCTCCTACAGCTTTCAGCTCTACTACGATTTCTCCGCCTATTCCGACATGGCGGTGGGCCTCGCCCGCATGTTCGGCTTTCAGCTGCCGGTCAACTTCTACTCGCCTTACAAGTCCGCATCGATCATCGATTTCTGGCGGCGCTGGCACATCACGCTGTCGCGCTTCTTGCGCGACTATCTCTACATCCCCCTCGGCGGCAATCGGCGCGGCACGCTGCGCAGATACCTCAATCTCGGTATCGTGATGCTGCTCGGCGGATTGTGGCATGGCGCAAACTGGACCTTCGTGCTCTGGGGCGGCCTGCACGGTGCGATGCTCGCAGTGAACCATGCTTGGCGTGCGCTGCCCGTCAGCCGCTCGCTCGTGCTCAAGACGCGGCTCGCCGAGACGGTTGCCGTGCTCGTGACATTTACCGCCGTGACCTTGGCGTGGGTCCTGTTCCGATCCGAGACGCTGGCCGACGCCAAAACGATGTTTGCCTATCTTTGGCCGACAACCAGCGATCCGTTGGGTTGGCCCTCGTTTTCGGGCCTGCTCCGCGGACAGTTCACCGATCTCAGATCCGCCTTGGCACTGACGGAGTGGTTAAAGCCGCGGGAATTGTGGCCGCCTGTCTTGCCGCCGGATTACCTTGCAGCGAGCGCCCGGCCAGCCGGGCTGTTTCTCTTGTGCGTCGCGCTTGCGACATTTAGCGCGCCCAACACGTACCAGATTTTCGGACGCTTCAAGCCCGCGCTGTGGCTACCCCAAGACACCGAAGGAAGCGGCATCCTGCACCGGCTCGATTGGCGCGTCGCGATCATCGTCGCGGGCATGTTCCTGTTGTCGGTGCTACACCTCTCCCACGTCAGTCCGTTTCTCTACTATCAGTTCTGACATGGTTGATTCGGGATATTTCCGCGCGTTGGCCTTGAGCCTTCTGGCTTGGCTCGGCCTCTATTTGATCTTCACCTGGACCATCGACCCGTACGGGGTTTCCCCGATCCGCTTCAGCGCGCATGGAATCAATGAAATCAAGCCGAAGCGTCTCGACATCGATCGACTAATCAAGCCCTACGAGGTGTGGCGCTATCAGCCGCACACGATCTTTCTCGGCACATCGCGCGCCCATCAATCGCTCGACCCTTCCGTGCTCGACGGCACTCGCTTCGCGCCCGCGTACAATGCCTCGATGCCGGCAGCCTCGATGGAGATGACCGCCGCTTATCTGCAGCAATACGTGCGCTTGGATCGCAAGCTGCGCACGGTGATCGTCGAGCTTTTTCTGCCGAACTTCATCGGCGCGCCGAACGCTCACCAATCGGGGACATGGGCGGAGTTCGCGCGCAATACGGTCACCCTCTTTGCTAGCGCCGACGCGCTTTGGGATGCGATTGCAACGGTGGCTTACAACGCGGCGAGCGGACGGGCGACCTTTCAAATCGAGCCGGGTGGGTTCTTATACCGCCCGCCCGGACGCGACACGCAAGGACCGTTCGATCGCTTTGCCGGCTACATCTGGAGCTCGCAGGTGAGCGAGCCGGACAAAACCACCTTCAACGAGGGCGCGTTCCAAGCCATTCTCGAGATCATCGAGATCGCACGCGCGAACGATCTGGAGCTGATCTTTCTTCTCGGTCCAAGTCACGGCTATGCCGACTACTATTATGATTCCATCGCGGCGTGGGACGTGATGGCGGAGTGGCTGCGCAAGCTGAGCGAGCGAGTGAGCGTTTACAGCTTCTCGCAACCCAACGACTGGGTGAACGAGCTCATTGGTCCGCACATGGCATACTGGTACGACACGTTCCATTACTCGCAGGCGATGGGCCGCGCCATGCTCGCGAGCCTTGCGGGTCTGCCGACGCGAAGCCTGCCCGACGATTTCATGGAACGGCTGACCCCGCAGCGGGTGACAGCCCATGTTGAGCGCCGCAGGGAGGCGGTGAAACGCTGGGCGAGCGCCAATCCCGCACTGGTCGCGCAGTTTGAGGACGCGCGCCGCGAATGGCTCGCGGCGAAACCGCAAGGATACCAAACTAGCCACGAGCCCTAGTATTTCGCCATGTCGCGCGTCGAACGAACCCGCACCCGGATTGCTGGATTCCAAAGTCCGGAAATGGACTTCCAGCTCATGCGCTGGCTCGGCGCCGCGAGCTTCGGCGGCGGCGAGGTGGGCGAGATCTTTGCGGCGCGTGCCGCCATGGGGAGCGAGGATCCCCGCGCATGGCCGCCATCCTTCGCCGCGCTCGCCGACCGCCTGCGCGCGGCCGGCGAGGATGCCGCGCGCCGCGGGCAGCGCGTCAGCGCGCGCGACCATTTCCTGCGCGCCTCCATGTATTACCGGTCGGCGGAATATTTCGCCGATCCTTTCGGCCGCACGGCGCAGCAATGGGGGTGCGCCTCGCGCGAGGCGTTCGTCAAGGCGGCGGCGCACATGGCCGAGCGCGTCGAGGCGGTCGAGATCTCGTTCGAAGGCAAAGCTCTGCCGGGCTACTTCATGACGCCGGCCGCGCGAAGTTAAGGGACCGGTCACGCGGCGCATGTTCACTGCCGAGGAAGGCGCCGACATGCATTGTCAGATGGGCAACCTCGCGCTCTCGAACGCGGTCGTCTAGGACTGGCTTGCCGAGGTGTTTGGCTAGGGCGCGTACCCATAAACCCAGCCTACTGCGTGTGAGTGCTGAATGTCCGCATCACCCCGAAAGCGACTGTTGTCCGGCCAAAATCCGATCCGTCGCTAAGTGCGATTGCGACGACGCAGCAAAAGCACCGCTATTCCATCACCTCGTCGGCGAGCAACCGGATCGAGTGAGGTACCCCGATGCCGGCTCTGCAGGTTGACCGCAGTTGGCGACATCAGCGTGACTTGATCCGCGTGCATCGGGCTGGCCACGGCGCAGACGATAGCGACCTTCGATACATTGCCAGAGCAGCAGGCCGGGCACGCCCAACGCGAATTCCCGGACGCGTTTTGACGAGGAAATCACCAGCGCTGTGTCCGCTGGTAATCCGAACAGTGCGCCGAACAAGATGTAGCCGGCCTCAAGAGCGCCGAGGGCACCGGGTACCATGAACGTTGCCGCGCGAACGCCGCAACCGAGGCTTTCGAGGATATAGCGTCGACCACGCCAATGGGCTGGCCGAGGCTCTGCATCACCAGCCAAACCTCGCCCGCGCCAGCAGCCCATCCGACAAGACGCAGCAGGTTGGCGCGCAACATGACCGGCCCGCTGCGGTATGCCGCCACCACCGAGTCGTCGATCCTCGAGGCGCGGGCCGCCAAGGCGGACAGCCATTTCCCGGGCATCAGGCGGCGAGCGAATTTCGTGAACCCGGAAAACAGACCGCGATGCTGGAAGAACACGAAAGCCGTGATTGCCACGAAGAGTATGCCCATGGCGATCAGCACCGTCCCCGCCACCAGTAGCGAGTTGTGATCGGTCGATCGCATCAGGAGCAACCCCACTCCCGACAGGACGAAGATCAACTGCGTGATTACCCCGACGGTGGTGTCCACGACCACGCTGGCTGCCGCTTGCACCCCAGGTACCCCTCGCAGATGGACGAGGCGAATACTCGCGACATCGCCGCCGACGATGACCACAGGCAACAGCGAATTGATGGAGTCACGGATCCAGCGGATCCCGATGACAGTGACGGTCCGGGCGACTTGCAGTCGGTAATAGCTCGCGCCATGAGAGACCGCTGAAAAGCAAAGGAATTAGATGGAATAAGGTTATGGGGATCAGCCCCCAACCGACCACCAGCATTGCGTGAGCCACCTGTGCCGCGCCGCTGGCGATAATTAGGTAGACCACCAACAAAAAGCCGAGAACCGCGGCAATGATCAGCGAAGCACGAATGAATCCAGCTCCTATGTGCCGCAGCTCGACCGGCTTCGTGCACTTGCTGCCGCGCTACAGTCGGGCGAGTGGCAGGTTAGGCGCGCTGTTTACGACCATTTAACGGCGCCAATTCGAAGAATTTCACCTTTTCGCCACGGTGCTGATGTGGCCTAAAAAGTGCCTGCGCGAATAGGGAAACCGGACGGGGGATGCAATGGCGAGAGTTCTCAATGAAATCCTGGCGTATTCTTGCATGGCAGCATTTGTTACGGGAATTGTCGTGCTCGCTGCGGCAACGTTCATCAGCTAAGCGAGTGCAAGCCGCATAGAGGAATGGACATGGGTTTGGTAGTAGGGTCCGCCCCCCTGGGGCTTGGAGTGCTCATTGCGCTGGGGGGCATCCTAGTCATGATGGCCTATCTTTCCGAGTGAGTTATTCCCCCGCCAGCTTTGGGCGAATGCCGGGCGGCGGCTCATCGCCGCGGCTGCGGAGGCAAGTAGCCTTCTTTCACCGGCCTGAGCAACATGAATAGCCAGAACGCGTCCGTCCGGCTCTGCTTGCGCGACAGCCGCTGCGGCGATGTTGCCACTTCCGCCGGTGCGATTCTCGATAATGACCGGTTGCCCCCACTTCGCCTGCAGCTTCTCGCCGACGATTCTGGCGAGCACGTCGTTCGAGCCGCCGCCCGGATAGGGAATGAGAAACTTCACGGGCTTGCTCGGAAACGTTGCCTTGAGCCAGCGCCAAGTTGCAGTCCATTGCCACGAGCGAGCCCACCGCTCGCCACCAATCAGAGCCTTTACAAGGAAATGTCCTTCAAGGCCGAGGAGTTTGTGCCGATCACCGTATTCGGCTCGGTGCCCAATTTGGTGATGGTACGCAAGGGGCTGCCGGTGAATTCCGTCAAGGAGCTGATCGCCTACGCAAAGGCCAACCCCGGCAAGCTGATCTATGGCAGTCAGCGCGTCGGCAACACCCCTCATCTCACTGCAAACATGTTTATGAACATGACTGGCACCAAGTTGGTGCACGTGCCCTATCGCGGGGAGACCCTGGTGTACAATGACATGCTGGGCGAGCGCGTGGACGTCTTCTTCGGCAATATTTGGGGTGCGCTCGCGCTCTACCGCGACGGCAAGCTCAAGGTGCTGGCGGTAACCGACAAGGCGCGCGCATCAGCGATGCCGGATGTCCCACCGTCGCCGAGGCCGGACTACCGGACCTGCTGTCGGGCGCCTGGTATTCGATGGTCGGACCGCCCAAACTCAGTCCGCAGCTGCAGGAGCAGATCGCCAAGGCGACGATCGAGGTGCTGAAGATGCCCGACGTGCAGCAGAAATTCCGCGCGCTCAACGTCGAGCCTGACGGCCGCACGCCGGCCGAAACGTCCGCCTTCATCAAGGACGAGGTACAGCGCTGGGGTCAGGTGATCCGCGCGAACAACATCGTGCTGGAGTAAGCATCTATCGCTGGGCTGGTTTGTCATCCGCACGGCCACATACGCGCACGCCGCCCCCTTGAAACCCTCGCTCAAGCCGTGAGCGGGGTCGACTGCCAGGCGACGAACTTCCAGCCCTGGGGCGTCTTCGCCCAGGCGTTGAGGAACAAGAGCTTCAGGCTGCGCGGCTCCCCGCCGATCTCGGCCTCGATCGCAGCGCGCCCCGTGATGAGCGCCACCTCGCCGATCACGCGCACCTTGCGGTCTGTGCAGTTGACGCTCTTGTACTTGGTCTTGCCCGACTGCATCGACTGCAGCCAGGTCGCTTTCGTATCGGTCACGCCCGAGGAATGCGTATACAGCAGATCGCCGTGCAGCATCCCTTCCAACGCCTTGAAGTCGCGCGCGACCATCGCAGCGAAGCGCCGGTCCTCGAGCGCGAGGATTTCCTTCTCGTCCATCGCCACACTCCTTTGCTATTTGCCTCACCCCCTCGCTTACGGCACTGCGGACATCAAACGCGGCGGTTGTTCAGGGCCCGGTCGGTGCCATGAGCCGACACTTCGCCCAATGGGACGCTACGGAACACTGGTAGGGATTGCCCGAATCATTCCGGCTTGATGCCTGCGAACTTGATTACCTTGGCCCACTTCTCGGTTTCCTCGGCGATCAGCTTTCCAAAGTCGCCGGCTGAGCCGGCGAGCACAGTGCCGCCGAGCTCGGAGAGCCGCGCCTTGATCCTGGGATCGGCGAGCGCGGCATTGGTCTGCCGATTGAGCGTGTCGATGATCGCCGTGGGCGTAGCCTTGGGCGCCCCGAACCCCCACCAGTTGCTGTCCTCGTAGCCCCGCACGAATTCCGCGATGGTAGGCACGTCCGACAGCGCCTCCGACCGGGTCGTCGTGGTGACCCCGAGCGCGCGCAGCTTCCTCGCCTTGATGTACTCGATCGACGAGGTCATGGCGACGAACATCACCTGCACCTGTCCGCTGATGAGATCGGGCAGCGCCGGCCCGGCGCCGCGATAGGGCACATGCACGAGATCGACACCGGCCAGCATTTTGAACAGTTCGCCCGACATCTGATTGGACGAGCCGGTGCCACCCGATGCCATATTGATCCGACCCGAATTGGCCTTGGCATAGGCGATGAACTCGGGAACCGTCTTCGCCGGAAACGACGGGTTGACCACCATCACGTTCGCCACGCGCGTGACGCCCGCGACCGGGGCGATATCGCGGATGAAATTGTAGCTGAGCTTGTCGTAGAGCGAGGCGTTGACCGCG
>Ga0126378_10001351_pt1 | contig 18280 bp, 24 predicted proteins | sample PanSoiMetPlot_23_FD_92587 | JGI IMG/M metagenome (GOLD analysis project Ga0126378, IMG submission 92587) | Tropical forest soil microbial communities from Panama - MetaG Plot_23 | ecosystem: Environmental > Terrestrial > Soil > Tropical forest > Bulk soil | place: Panama | collected 2016-02-17
ACGTACCCCAAGACCGGCCAGCCGATCAGCGAGAAGCAGGTTAAGTACATCGGCAGCCTACTCAGCAAGCTCAACGCCGTGTACACCGGCAAGACGCCGGTTGAGGAGCTGGACAAGTTCAGCGAAGGCCGTAAGCTGCTTGACGGTCTGGTCGGGGCACGTGAGAACCAGGCCTACGGCCGGGCGTACCAGCTCCCGGAGAACGTCAGCCAGAGCGCGAAGCCGGTCGAGAACGGCGGCGAGCGCACCGCTGGGGGCAAGTTCAACCCCGGCATCCCCAAGGGCTACTATGCCACCCCGAGCACGACCGGCCACAACGATCTGGACTTCTGGTTCGTCAATGTGGTTGAGCGTGAGGGTAGCCAGTGGGACGGCTGGCGTACCGTCAGCCGAGTGATCGGTGGGCGTGCCAGCACCCGCGTCAACCGAGCCGTCCGGCGCAGCGCGCTCAAAGCGATCATCAGCTACGGCGTCGACAAGGCTGGCGACCAGTTCGCCGACAATCTGGGCCGGTGTAAGAAGTGCGGCAAGCATCTCACCGACGAGACCAGCCGCGACCGGCGAATGGGCCCAGACTGCTATGCGCGGATGGCGGGCAGCTAGAGTGACAGTCTCAGCAGAGATAAGGGGCGACCGCATCCTGGCGGTCGTCCCGTGGTACAGCGGACGCGGGCCGGACATGGCGAAAGCCATACCAGGCCATCAGCCGTTGTGGCGCAACGCCGACGGTACCGAGACCGTCCAGAATAAGGGCAACGCCAAGTTCGTAGGCTGGACCTACCCGCTAGCCTGGTCGTCGTGCGTGGCACTCCGGAAGCAATTTGGCCAGGATCTCCAGGTCGGCCCCGAGCTGACTAAGTGGGCCTGGGATGAGCTACGCCGTAAGGAGCAGATGGAAGAGCTGCGGGCGGGTAGTGGCGCCACGCTTACCCACGTGCCGACCGAGGCACCGGCCCTGTACAAGGCTCTCCAGAACCGTCCGTTTCAGCTAGCCGGCACGGCTTTCATCGCCACCGGTAAGCGAGTCATCCTGGGCGACGACCCACGGCTGGGCAAGACCTACCAAGCCCTAGGGGCCATCATCGAGACTGGCGCACAGACCGTCCTGATCGCATGCCCAAAGACGGCTGTCCGGTCAGTGTGGGCCGCTAAGATCCGTGAATTCACCGGCGATGAAGCCTACGTAGCGCAGGAAGACCGCGCCAGCCGGGAGCTGGTGCTTGAGCAGTTCGCCGGCTCGGCGGGCCGTCGCTGGCTGGTTGTCAACAAGGAGATGATCCGGGTGATGCGCCGGTACGTCTGCAAGGCTGGCGACAAGGACCACCGTTCGACCACCGCACCTACGGTCAGCTGGTGCGCTCAGCACGGCTGGGAAGGGCGGATCAAGCCGGGTCGTAAGAACGGCTGCCAGGGAATCCACAAGCACGACACAGTGCACCATCCGGTGTTCGAGCAGATTCATAACGTGACCTGGGACGCCGTAGTGCTGGACGAGTGCCACCACGCGCTGGCCAGCCAGAGCAACAAGCAGTCCGCCAACATCAGCCAGATCCGCCTGGGCGCGGTTAAGCTGAAAGTCAGGGACGACGGTATCAAGCTGGGCCTAAGCGGTACGCCGTTCCGAGCCAAGCTGACGTACGCATGGGGCGTACTTAACTGGTGCCGGCCCGACGTCTTCAGCAGCTTCTGGGGATTCGCCGGCCGTCACTTCGGTGTTGACCAGAATGGCTTCGGCGGAGCGTACCGTATCCTCCGGACCACCCCGATTGACGACGAAGCGTTCCTGGACGAGCTGCGGCCGTACTACCTGGCACGGACCAAGGCCGATGTCGCACCCCAGCTGCCGCCGATCGATCATGTTGACGTCGGCCTTGAAATGACACCTAAGCAGGCCAAGGCGTATTACGACATGAAGGAAGACGCCAAGGCCAAGCTGGAGAACGGCGAGCTACTGGCCAACGGTCGCCTAGCTGAGCTAACCCGGCTCCGCCAGTTCGCCTCATCATGGGGCAGCCTGAAGGCGGGCATCTACCATCCCGGCAAAGACAGCAACAAGCTGGAGTGGGTGCTCCAGTTTCTTGAGGAGCGCGAGGCACAGACCGGCAAGGTCGTCATTGCAACCGGCTTCACCAAACTGGCGAACCTGTTCGCGGACGAGATCCGCCGCACGGGCTGGCAGTGCCTGATGATCACCGGCGAGACCTCAGCCCGGCAGCGGGACCACGCCCAGGACGAATTCCAGAATGGCCATACCCGCGTAATCGTCATCAACATGTTCGCGGGTGGTGAGGCCATCGACCTCTCGGCAGCGGACGAGCTGATCGCACTGGATGACCCTTGGACCGACGACACCAGGCAGCAGTACGAGAACCGGATCGTCAACCTTAGTAAGACGAACCAGCTGACGATCTTCCACCTACGGTCGGAAGGTACAGTAGAGTCCGACATCGCTGAGATGAACGACGAGCAGCGCGCGGCGCTGATGAGCGCCAAGCCCAAGGCACTGAAGGATGTGCTGAAATGACAGGGCCAGACCCGGAAATCAGCCCGCTGTCCGAGATACAAAAAGGAGAAGTTTTATGAGCTGGCAGTGGAAGCCCAACCAGAACAAACACGTGGTACACTACCACTACCAGATCCGGAGGCACTACTACCGGGCACGGTCTCGCTACCCAGCCTTGATGGTGGTGGCGTACTGCCTGGGCATTCTTGTGGTCCTAGGCGCAATTGTAACGCTTCTCTGATCCCCCATTGAACATCTGGCTCAAATTCCAGGCTGAGCCGGGTCTTGAACGGAGGGACCGTTCTACAAGGAAGGCGAAATCACCATGAAGAAGACGATCCTCGCGATCGGAGCAGCCGGAACTGCTCTAGCCGTCATCACGGCCTGCGGCCCGGTTACCCAACATGCCAAGCAGGTCGGCAACAGCAGCACATCGTTGCCGGCCGACCCGGCCACCACGGCTCCTGCACCACCGCCTGCACCTAACCCGGACGGGACGTTCGAAGGCTCGTGCGACTACACGTTGTCGGACAGCCTGTACGGTACCGACTACCTGGTGGGCGAAGTGGATCTGGCCAACACCGGGAATATCGGAACCGTGGTCAAGGTGAAGATCTCCTGGCCACAGCTCGGATACAGCCCGATCACGGCTACCAAGACCGTCCGCACCCATCCAGGACAGCACAAGCCAGTCAGGTTCCATCTCCCAGCGGAGGGCAACACGATCGACCTACTCCAGTCGTGGCAGGAAAACCACGACTTCAAAGACGGCTGCCATTACCGTGCAACAATGGTCAGCACATTCGGGAGCCCATCTGGCGGATAGTCGGATTGGAGTAGCTCAACACCGCATGAATACGGTAAGCTGAAGGCCACTAAGAAAAATCATCCGAGGACAGGAGAACGAAATGCCACGAAAGGCTGCCGCCACGCAAGTGGTGGAGGAAGAGACCGAACGCGATTTCACCATCTACGCCGAGAAGGAGCCGACCGGCACCATGGTCGCGTTCGCCGACTGGCTAATCGATGTCTGCGAGCTGGAATTCCCCAATGGCAAGGCCGAGGAGAACTTCCGGTTCGGCGTCCAGCTCGGCGGCACGCTACGGATGGAATTCCAGGCCAGCGACTACTGGCGCTCCGACGAGCGCAACCCGCGCAGCCCGGAGGGCAAGAAGGCGCGTGCGGCCGCGAACGGCGCAGCCGAAGACAAGCCCCGTAGAGGCCGGGGCAAGGCGTCGGAAGAGGACACCGAGGAAGAGGCCGAGGAGCAGACCGAGGAGCAGACCGCCAAGCCGGCACGGCGTACCCGTGCGGCAGCCGCCAAGCCTGCGACCCGGCGTGGCGCTGCCAAGCCGACAACGGCCGGGGCACCTACCGGCCGGGGCCGGGGCCGTAAGCCAGCGGAAGACGCCGCAGCGCCGTACTAGGCACCAGGGCTGGCCAGCCGTAGAAGACCTTCCCAGGCACGGCTGGTCAGCCCTGGCACATAACAGGGCAACGAGAAAGGGCCGTCCGATGGCATTTACGCAGGAACAGCGTATCGCCTCAGCCAACTGTGTCGCTCAGATGTTTGCCCTACGGGCGTGGTCCCCTGGTGATGCCCAGCTTTCCCAGGACATCGTCAGCCTGTTCAACACCTTTTTGATGCTGATAGCAGGGACCCCATATCAGCTTATCATAACGCCAGGGAAAATTTCCCACCAGTCGGATCCCAGTAAGGTTCGGGATCCACACTTCACTCCAGGAGGAGCTGTGCAGATCCACGACGACGAACAATTCCCTCTGCAGGTCCAGGCTGTTGACACGAAAGGGTTCCCGGTGCCTGACACCAGCGCCGTCACCTTCTCGTCAAGCGACGACACCGTGCTGAGCCTCCAGGACGACGGTAGCGGCGGAACGAACGTTGTGGCAGGACAGCCCGGCAGCGCGGTCATCACCGGCTCGGACGGCAACCTGTCCGGCACCCTGGCCGTAGACGTGACGGCTGGCGACATCGCGGCACTCAGCATCACAGCTGGCGCCGTCGAGAAGCAGCCGCCACCGGCACCGTAACCCCATCCACCCCCCCCCCAAGTACGTCGGCCAGCCTCCGCCGCGCGCAGCCGGGGCTGGCCGACTCTAGGTTTGGAGACCCTTATGCTTTATCAAAAAAGGCCTGTGCTCGTCGAAGCGCGACAGCTTACCGACGCCAACGGCCTTGAACTAGCTGATTGGTGCGACGGTAGTTACCATACCGTGCTCATCATCCATACGCTTGAGGGAGACCACCGAGCCGAAGTTGGCGACTGGATCATCAAAGGCGTTGAGGGTGAGTTCTACCCGTGCAAACCGGACATCTTTGAGAAAACGTACAAGCCAGCATGACGACAGAGCAAGACGAGCCATACGCCGAGCCGACGCTGAAAGTGCCGGCACCATGTCCGAACTACGTTCTGATAGTAATTAGCGACGGTAACAGATTTGCAGCATCTGAAATACCCCGCATTGCATGCAACGATCGCGTACTGCAAGCGCTTATCAGAAGTATGGAACAACAAATGGAGAAGGCGAATGCTGACCGACGGTGAAATTGCCTCGCTGGAGGAGCTTGAGGCGGAATGGGTCAGGCGCAATTACGAGACAACGCCCGATCCAGATTTGTGGAAATGGGCTCCGACGCCGTTGCCACGCTTCCAGGAAATGCTGGCATACGCCACGATGACTCGTGAAATGATCGAGCTCGACCACCGGCCACGCTTCTTCGAGGCCGGATGCGGTATCGGCACCAAGCTGTACATCGCCAAGTATCAATTCGGCCTAGACGAACTGGGCTGGGAGCTATTCCCCGAATACATTGAACAGGCCAAGAAGCTAGGCGTCAATGTCGAGCAGCATGACCTCCGCGCGGAGGAGCCAAACTGGCGTGAGTATGACATCATATTCGTCAGCAGGCCATTCAAGGACGACCAGGAAGAACGCAATCTCGAGACGCGCATTCAGCGCTGTATGCGACCGGGCGCAGTGCTGGTATCCAGCTATTCCGCTGTCAAGCCCTATAGCTGGCGCTGGCTTTACAAGGGATCGTGGCGTATCGTAGCCGTCAAGCCTCTACCGGGCGAAGCCAGGCATACGTTCCGGGTTGAGCCGTTTAGCCCGGCTACGCCACGCTGAATCGCATTCACGAACCGACGGAGCCTAGGGCTATAGTTCCGCTATGGACGAAATACCGCTACTGACAGCGTCGGAGATTAAGTGCTTCGACCGGTGCCCGCAGCAATGGTGGTGGGGATACCGCTGCGGACTCAAGGGCCGAGGCAAGCCTGCGGATGCACTCTGGTTTGGCACAGGTGTACACTACGCACTAGCAGAATGGTACGGCGAAGCCTACAATCGCGGGCCAGAGCCAGACCGCACATTCGCGGGCTGGGTAGGTGATGAAGTCCGAGAGATTAAGGGCAATCTGACCGATCGCGACCGGGAATGGTTTGATGAGCCAGCCTATTACGACGCCAAAGATCTGGGCATGGCTATGCTTGGGCATTACCTGGACGAATATGGTGATGATGAAGATTGGGAAATCATTGCGATCGAGCAGCCCTTCGAACTGGACCTTGAACGGGATGGCTATATCGTCGCTACTCTTGCAGGCTGTATTGACGGTGCTTTCATTGATCATTCTGATGGCAATATATATGGCCTAGAGAACAAGACAGCCGGATCAATCAAGACCGTGCACCTGCCATTGGACGTACAGGGCGGAATCTACTTCGCCGCCAACACGCTAACTCTCCGAGCCCAGGGAATCATCGGCGCTAAGGAATCGCTCCACGGAATCATGTACAACTTCCTCCGGAAGTCGCCACCAGATAAACGTCCGCGTAACTCAGGCGGAGCCTACCTGAACAAAGATAATACCGTCAGCAAGCGCCAGCCACCGCCAGCATTTGTACGCGAGCCGATTGACCGCCAGCCGCGTGAGGTAGGCAACATCCTTCGCCGGGTCACAGACAAGGCTGTCATAATGCAGGGCATGCGGGACGGCTCCATTCCGATCACCAAGAACATCACGGACATGTGCCCGTACTGTCCATTCTACACCATGTGCCTGCTACATGAGCGCGGCGGAAAAGGCTGGGAATATTTCCGAGACCAGAACTACGTCCAGAAGGATCCATACACCGAGCAGCTAGACAAGGGGAAGAGCGCGGCCGAATGAGCGAGTCACAGAAGATAAACGTTGAGCAGTTGTTCGAATTCCTAGCCAAGCACATCGGCCAGCAGCACCAGCATCAGTGGGCGATCATGTCGATATCCCCGGAACGTGACGGACCAGCAATGCATCCTAGGCTGGCGCAACGACCACATACCCTGGTACTGCTGAAGTGTCATTGCGGCATGCCGACGACCCTATCACTTGATGGCGTCTGGACAATGACCCAGCTAATGCAAGAGATCGGAGAACATAATGCCACCACGCAAACGCGGAGCACGCCCACAGAGGTCGACACCGGCCCGTCGGGCGAATACCCGCCCTACCCGCCCACAGAATGACCGGCCAAAGGTAGTCGTCAGGGACGAGAGCCTCGAGGACTTCAACTAGTCGATCAACATATGCCTATACGGCAACTCAGGCGTTGGCAAGACGGTGCTCGCGGGGGCAGCTCCGAACGCCACATACCTGACAACCGAGAAAGGCGTAACGTCTGCTAAGCGGGCCGGACATAAGGCGCGCGTATGGCGTGCGCCCACCTGGGATCACGTTGACGTAGCGCTGGACCGGGCGGATGCCGAGCTGACGCCAGAGGACTGGCTGCTCGTGGACAGCGGCACCAAGATGCAGGTGCTGCTTCATCGCTGGTGGCTCGGACGCCAGCACGCTGACAACGATGCCCGCGATATCGACATCCCGCAGATCCAGGACTATCAGAAATTCCAGAACATGTACATGCGCTTCTGGGACCGTATCGTCGATAGCCAGTACAACAGCATTATCATCTGCACAGCCATGAACAACGAGGATCCGGAAGGCGAGAACATCGTCCTGCCACATATCGTCGGGAAAGGCTATGCCATCAGCAGCTACTGCTGCGCCCAGATGGACATGGTCCTGTACTACGGCGTGGCGCGCCAGAACGACAAACAGGCTCCGACAATCCGCCGCCTGCTGGCCGAGACGTACCCGCCATGGTTCGCCAAAGACCGCTACAACGTACTCCCACGCTGGACCGACGTTGAGCACGGCGACTACGACATCATGGCCGACATCATCGACGACGTACTGGCGCTGCCACCCGAGGAACGCCGTAAGGCTAAGGCGGCATAAATGAGAACGTTCACGTGTTATCGGCCTAATCCCCCAGCCGAGTATTTCGGGCAGGGAGCCGCTAACGCTCCAGACCAACCGCAATTCCAAGGCGTCATATTCGATGACGGGACCGTGGTGCTACGCTGGATGACCCTATTCAAGTCCCATTCTGTCTGGAACAGCTGGACCGATATGTACAAGATTCACGGTCATCCAGAATACGGGACATATTTTCATTTCGACGATGAGCAGGATGAGCCTGCCCTGGAGTCGTGATGTCCGAGTCAACCGGTAAAGTATTCCTGCTACGATTGCGCTGGGAACTACAGCCAGCTGCCTGGTGGCCTGCTCCAGCAGGCTATCACGATATACTGGTCCGGCAGCAGGAAAGGTATCCGTTCGGCCGGAAGGGCAATGTCCTGGCTGGCGTATGGAACAGTCTGGAGCGTACCGGCGTTGACGGTATCGTCATCAACGACCTGGACACAATTATCGACCCGCACGATCACCGAGTGATGATGATTGCTATCAAGACCGATCCATATGCGGTATGGTGCGCGCCGGTTAAATTGTGGCCTAATAGCACGGGCGATAAATCCTGGGCCTGGTCGCATGGAGAATCGCAGGGAATACGCAGCCAGATAGATTCCGACCATCCTACCTGGTTTGGTTTCGGTTTTACCTATCTACCGAGTAAGCTTCTAGACGCGAGCGTCGCAGCCGGGCTGGCTAACTGGAAGTATCCGTGGGTAGATACCAAGGTTGCTGAAATGGCGCGCTCAATGGGAGTGGAGGTTAAAGTAGTCAGAAACGGCTGCTATCCGAAGCACATCAACTTCTAAGAAGGCGAAGACGAATGCCAAAGTTGAAAATGGAGCCAGGCGATCTAGCGAACATCAAGGAGCTTGAGGAGGCGGAATATGAGGCAGGTGCTCGGTATACCGGTGAGGTACCGGCTTCCGGCACAATGCTCAATTTCCGGGTTACCAAGATCTGGTGGACCTACACCGACAACGGCGACCCGATGCTCAAGGTCCTATCGGTCGCCGAGGACAACCCCGGTAATCTGGAGGAGTACGACGGACTCCCGTGCTGGGACAATATGGCACTCACCACATCAGCCAAGTTCAAGTGGGACCCGTTCCTTGACCACTTCGGCCTGACGATCCGGGACGTCAAAGGCAAAACGATGGTGGAGTCCGAAGACGACAATATCGGCGCACCGATTACCGACATCGCCAGGTTCAAGCCGGGCAGCGATGCAGCTATGTTCGTAGGCATCGTCAGCAAGGAACGGTACAACGGCAAGTGGCAGGGCCACATAGCCGAGTGGCTGGACGCCGACACACCGCTAGAGGACGACGAAGACGAGGAACCGGAGGAGAAGCCTGCGCGTAGGGCTAAGGCCACTACGACCCGTCGGCGTGCGACCGGACGTCGGCAGGCCGAGCCAGAGCCTGAAGACGAGGACGAGCCTGAGGACGAGGAAGAAGAAGCTGAGGAGGAGAAGCCTAGTCGCAGGCGTCGGGCACCGGCGAAGGCTAAGACGGCACCCACGCGGCGCGGACAGCGTAGGCGCGCGGCCGCAGACGAGGACGATGACGACGAGCCTCCGTTCTAGTCATGAGGGTCGCCGTCATAGGATGCGGGCCGGCAGGCATGGCAGCCGCACACGCGGCTGCTGGCCTGGCCGACTCGGTAGACATCTACGCACCCAAGAAGCAGACACCGCAGCGCGGTCCGATCATGCTTCACCGCCCCATTCCGGGCATCAACGACAGCCAGCCTGACGGATACGTCCGGCAGATCGTTATCGGCGGATCCATCCTGGACTACCGGCTCAAGCTCTATGGCGACGTCAATATCGCCATCAACGGCGATATCCTCGAGGACGGATTCCATACCTGGCGCGTGCCGACCACCTACGACCGTATGTGGGCGTTGTACCACGACCGTATCCAGGGCTGGGAAATCACGCCCGAGGAACTGGACGACCTAGCGCATTCGTACGACCTAGTCGTCAGCACCGCGCCTGCACCGAATCTCTGCAAGACGCCCTGGCACGAATTCCGCAGCGCGGATGTGGCGATCAAGCTAGAGGCCAGTTATCCGAACCAGCCGCCAAACACCGTCATATACAACTCCTACGACCATGTTGACTGGGTTCGTAGCTCCCGCATTTTCGAGGCTGAGGTCACGGAATGGAAGCCTGAGGATGCGCCCGAAGACGCCATCATTATCCACAAGCCCCTATCCACGGACTGCAACTGTCACCCCAAGGTACTCAAGACCGGGCGTATGGGCAAGTGGAGAAATGAAACGTGGATCGATCATGCATATTACGAAACACGTGAAGCCCTAGTCTCAATGCTGCACAAACATGAGTGGGACGATGTCGTATGACCGATATTGAGAAGTGGGGAGATTCTGCTATGTGGCTGGCCGAGCCCCAGAAGAAGACCGGTCCTACAGCCATACTGATCCACATGACGGAACGCCCACTCCAGGTAATGGCGGCCGCAGCCGAACTATATCAGGGCCGGGTAGTTCGCAACCCACAAGAGATCAGCCGGGAGACCGCTGAGCGCTGGTTCACCGACATGACGAAGACCAAACTGGCTGCGTCACTGGAATTCATCGACCTACACTTTCTCCTAGAAGGCGTCAGCCGTGCGTTCACGCACCAGCTAGTCCGCCAGCGCACGGCCGTATACGTCCAGGAGAGCCTACGGTTCGCGGTCGTTGAAGACCTGCCGGTCGGCGTTCCGCCAAGCCTACAGGCTCTCAAGGAAGACGATCCGCGCAGGGTGGTGTGGACCGACACGATTGACGAAATAGCCAATTCGTACATGCAGCTGATCGGAGCCGGCATCCCGGCTGAAGACGCACGCAGCATTCTCCCGACCAATACGCTGACACGCGTCCACTACAAGACCAATCTCCGCAACCTAGCCGACCATGCCGGCAACCGGCTCTGCACCCAGGCGCAGTTTGAATGGCGCCAGGTATGGGCGCAGATGATCAAGGCTGTCCGCAGCTATGGCGTCTGGCCACCGAGCCAGGAATGGCAGTTCGAGCGCATCGCCGAGCTATTCAAGCCGGTGTGCTTCCAGACCGGACGCTGCCAGTTCCGCAGCATGGCCGATCGTGCCTGCTCAATACGCGATAGGGTAGAGGAACACTGGCACCGGGGAGAAGAGCCAGAACAATGGACGGATATTGCCCCGAGGGAATGGCTAGCGGATCCGAACGCGGCACGGTAGACTGGGCCGGGAGGGGATTCCAAATGGGACAACACCGGGTGATCCATACCGATCAAGAAGCAGCTGAGGATTTCCTAAAGGCCGTAGGCATACGCAGCCCCACGCCCGACGCAATCGGACAGCTGCTTGAGGCATTCGTCCCGTGCCTGCAGATCATGTGTGAGCGCGGATATGACCCAACCGGCGCGACCTGGCGGGAAGGCGGCTGGCGTAGCCAGCTGGTGGATATCAGGAAGAAGTTCAAACGTCTGTGGTTCCACGGCTGGCTTGAAGGCCGTTTCGTGTCCGACCACGGCCTGGACCTAATCAACTACACGGCCTTCTACCAAAGACTGCAAATGAAGGGCGAGCCCTGGGGTAACTGGGGTGAGCCCAGGAAAGGCGACTGATGGAACTAGGCGACATCAGCAAGATCAACCGGGCGCGGTGTGAGCGCTGGCACGCGGGCGGAGGCGAATGGGTAGCCTCGGACTGGGGGAATGCCCTCGCCGGCGAGACCGGCGAACTATGCAACATCATCAAGAAAGTCCGCCGACACGAGACGCACGTCGACCGTATCGCCACCGGGCAAAGCTACAACACACCAAATCTGCCCGAGCTACGTGCCAAGATCAAGGACGAGATAGCCGACGTATTCCTTTACCTAGATCTGGTGGCCAGTCACTTTGGCCTAGAACTAGAGGAATGCATATTCTCCAAGTTCAACCGGGTCAGCCAGATCCAGGGATTCCCGGAGCGTCTCGGTGATGGATGACCGACCCGGCTGGGACCACTGGGCGCTGAATATCGCGCAAGCGGTATCTACCCGCGCAGACTGTACCCGGCGAAGGGTGGGTGCCGTCATTCTCGGCGAGCGCCACAACATCATCAGTATCGGCTACAACGGTACGGCTCCGAGCCGTACCGGCTGCCTAGACGGTGGGTGCCCGCGCGGTCGACATGACACCAGCGAGATAGCACCGGGTGGTAACTACAGCGATCCGACATCCCAGGCATACTGCATAGCAACACACGCTGAGATGAATGCACTCGTTCGTGCCAAGCACGAAGCCCTATACGGCGCCACCATGTACGTGACCAACGAGCCGTGTAACGACTGCGCCAAGATCATAGGCAACACGCCTATCCACAGGATCATATTCATAGACAAAGACGGGAAGCAACACTCGAGGCTGGTGTAAGATGCCAAAATTCGTCAGCCTACATCACCACTCAACCTACAGTTTCCTAGACGGATTCGGTACGCCCGACCAGCATGCCCAGCGCGCGGCTGAGCTAGGTTACACGGCCATGGCGCTAACTGAGCATGGCAACGTAAGCAGTCACTTCCGGTTCGAGAAGGCTGCCAAGAAGGCGGGCATCAAGCCTATCTACGGACTAGAGGCATATACCGAGCCGACGCTCCCGGTACGCCAGCGGATGAAGAACCACCTGACACTACTGGCCATGGACCTGGATGGATACCGGAACCTAAACCGCGCCGTCACACAAAGCTGGCGCGACTTCTACGACAAGCCCACAATCCTCGGCCCGGTATTGGCCAAGTACAGTGAAGGGCTCATAGTCCTCAGCGGCTGCAACAGCTCTCTGCTGGCATGCACCCTGATTGGCGGTAAAGGCATCCCCGAGCCGGCGAAGCCTGACCTCAAGGCTGCCCAGCGAGTAGCCGAGAGATTCCAGGGTCTACTAGGCGAACGCTACTATCTCGAGGTGCAGGCATTTCCGGAGCTACCGGGCACGCACAAGATCAATCAGGCCTACGAGAAAATCAGCCGGGCAACAGGCATACCGCTAGTCGCAACGCTTGACGTTCATTATCCACGACCTGAAGACAACGAGATGCAGGTAATCCTCCATGCCTGCGGCCGAGGAGCCTACACCGTAGAAGACCAGGCTCGGAAGTGGAACTACGACGTACTGCTGACGCTGCCGGATACCGACCAGGCAATTATGGAGAAGCTAGTCGGTACCGGGCTCAGCCGTAAGGCGGCTCTCGGTGCGATGGAGACGACCGTAGCCATCGCAGCGCGGTGTAACGTCACGCTACCCAAGGCCGACCGGCTACGATTCCCGGTGCCAGCCGGGGCCACGGCTACTGAGCTAATATGGGAGTGGCTCCGGGAAGGCTGGGCCTACCGTAAGCTCAGCCGACGACCGCGCTCAGAACAGGACTGGTACGCTGACCGAGTCAAGTATGAGATGAAGCTGGTTGAGGAGAAGGACTTTGTGGACTTCTTCCTGGCCACAAGCGACGTAGTGAAGTGGGCGAAGGACAATGGGATACCTGTCGGACCAGGACGCGGGAGTGCCGCAGCCAGTGTTGTATGCTGGCTCCTACGAATCACAGAGGTGGACCCCCATCGGTATAGTGGAATGCTCTTTGAGCGATTCATGGACGTCAATCGTGCTGACCCACCGGATATCGACCTCGACTTCTCTGACGAGCGAAGACATGAGGTACGCCAGTATCTGGAACGAACTTATGGAAAAGACTGTGTCGGTACAATTGCCAATTTCATTCGATATCGGGCAAAAAATGCTCTGGTTGATGTTGCGAGAGTCCATAGCGTGCCACTTGCAGCTAAGGAGACGGTGGCCAATCTGATCATAGAGCGCTCGGGCGGAGACTCCCGTTTCGACAACTCTCTCGCCGACACTGTTGATATGTTCCCTAATGCTAAGGCTGTGTTTGATGCCTTTCCGGATCTCTGGCAAGCCACCCGGCTGGAGGGAAACGTCAAGGGACTATCGGTCCATGCTGCCGGCCTAGTGGTAGCCAACTCACCCCTGACTGACATCTGCGCGGTATACCAGCGCGAAGATCGCCAGGTACTCAGCATTGACAAGTACGACGTTGAAGACGCCGGTATGCTGAAGATGGACTTCCTTGGACTCAGCACCATGGGCATGATACAGCGGTGCCTTGACATGACTGACCTAACCCTGGAGGATTTGTATGCAGTACCAGACAGCAACCCGGAGACTCTCAAAGTATTTCAAAGTGGTGACGTCATCGGGATATTTCAGTTTGAGGGTCGGGCGACCAGGGTCGTCAATCGGGATGTTCATCCAGATAACTTCGGAGAAGTCGCTGACGTCAATGCACTCAGCCGTCCTGGACCGCTATTCTCGGGCACTACGGCGGAATACTGCGACGTCAAGCATAAGCGAAGAAGAGCAGAACGGTATCATCCGATCGTTGACGATGCAACCCGTGAAACGTATGGGCAAATCATCTACCAAGAGCAGATCCTCCGGATCCTCAAAGAAATCGGAGGGTTCGACTGGTTCTCGGTAGGCCAGATCCGCCGCATCATATCCAAGAAGCTAGGCGAGGCTGCCTTCCAGATGTCGTACAATCAGTTTGAGGAAGGCGCAGGAAAGCTACACGGAATTGACAAGGAGCTGGCTCTTCGGATCTGGAAGAAGATCGTCACTAGCGGTACCTACAGCTTTAACATAGCGCATGCCATCAGCTACAGCATGCTGGCCTGGTGGTGCGCCTATCTGAAGTCACACCACCCGGCCGAATTCTACGCAGCCTGCCTTGCTAAGTCCGAGCCTGGCTCCGACAATGAGTTCAAGCTCATGCAGGATGCGCGCCGTCACGGCATAGACATCAAGCCTCCGAGCCTCAAGTACAGCCTCGGAACCTGGGACGTACTACCAGCCGCGAACGGTACCCGAGCTGCCGTTCTATCAGGATTCACATCAGTACCCGGTATCGCGGTCAAGACAGCCGACGTGATCCTAGCCGAGCGCGACCGTACGCCATTCTCCGACTGGCCCGACCTAGGCCGATGTAAAGGGATAGGACCGAAGAGGATCGAAGCCATACGCCAGTTCTCGTCGCAGCCGGACCCGTTCAACCTAGACCGTACCCGTAAGCAGCTCGCCCGCATATGGCACGCGGTTAAAGCCGGTGAGATTAACGCACCACTGCCCACCCACAACGGCGCGGACGTAGCTGCCATCCAGGTTCCGTGGAACAGCAGGCCGCAGGAATGGTCTAAAGGCGCGCGGATAGTCTGGTGGGGCATCGTCAAATCACGTAACTACCAGGACATCGTAGAGAACCTCCACAGCCGGTACGGCGACGACCCTGAGGAAATCCGTGCCAAGCTGAAACGTCCAGATCTTGTGACAGCCTGCCACCTTCAATGCTACGACGCCACAATGGAGGAAGTGTACCTCAGGCACAACCGATGGATCTTCCCTAAATGGCGTCGTACGCTAGAGTCAATATCAGTCGGGCACGACGTGGTGATAGCGGTAGGGTACAAGACTTCAGGATTCGGCAACTCAATTGCCATCGAAGAACTGTATGTGATAGATCCAGATTAAGGAAGGCGAATGGGCAAGCTTACACAGGAACCAGATCATCAGGCAGGCGAATGCTGGTGCGGGCTGAAGCACACGGTGCCGGGCGCAGCAAGACTCAACGGCGAGCCCAATTACGACGACATGATCCGTCGCACACCGGGTGGGCCGGATCCTCTAGTGAAGGAGCCGCGAAATGACCACAGCCGTTAAGGAAAGACAGCTTGTCGTAGCGCCATCATCAATGACGAATGAGCACTTCAGGCTGCATATGAACGGACGGCACGAACAGGAGATCAGAGACGAGAACTTTACACCTGATGTCGCCGAGCCCTACCGGGCATTCCACCGTAGGCTGCACGACCTACGCGCGGACCTCGATCACTATCACGCCCCGGAGCCACCTGAAGCAGCTGTAGAATTCGCGCTCGTGTGCATGCGCGACAACCGGCTACGTGGCTGGCGCCAGATCGCCGGCACAAAAGGACTGGTGGCCTTCGGCGATGATGGCAGCTTCGCCGTTCGGATCGGAACCCAGAAGCCGCATTACTTCAACCAGATCGAGAAGGTAGCAGATATCCTTCTCAAGGGCAAATTCCCAAGATAGGAGCCGTCAATGGCATCTCAGAGCAAACACGATATCCAGGGCGAGATGGTGACAGGATGGCGCGGTCCAACAGAACGCCCGGTCCTTGACTTCAGCCGGTACCTGGCCGGCATCACGCCTGACGTGCCGGCCACCTCGGACCACATGACGGGCGTGCCAACCTGGAACGGCGCTACCAACAAGCTGTTCGGGACATGCGGCCCGTGCAGCTACGCCAACCTAATCATCATGGCACACTGGTTCCTGGCTAACGAGCGTATCACTGTCACAGATCAGCAGATCTTCGACTTCTACCGGGCATCAGGCAATCCGAGCTTCAATCCACAGACGCATCAGGGCGACAACGGCGTCGACAATTCCGTCATGCTCGCGGCCGCACAGCACACCGGCCTGGAAGTCACACATGCCGACGGCACAACTGAGTTCATCAAGGCTGTGGCATATGGCACGCTATCCGGCCAGGGCATTACTGACCAGATCCGCGCCGCCACGGCACTGTTTGGCGGAGTGATTATTGGCGTCATGCTGCAGATTGCACAACAGACCCAGACGCGCGCCAATCCGGCTATCTGGCAGTACGCACCCAGCCCGGAATGGGGCGGACACGACATATTCGGCGGCAGCTACCTGGCACCCGGTTCGACCTATGACGAGCAGGTAGTCAGCTGGCTCAAGCTGGTGGGAATGGCCGACTCATTCGAGAGCGAGCAGGTGCAGGAAGTGTTCGTCGTGCTGCTGCCCATTATGCTGAACCACGACCCAATCATCCAGGGGGTGAGCTGGCAGCAGCTGGCCGACGATTTCCAGCAGCTAACGGGCCGTCCCTTTCCGGTTCCCATCCCGGTCGCTCCAGTTCCGCCGCAGCCGGGGCCTCCGACGCCTAATCCGACTAACGAAGCAGACTCCGAGCTAGACCTGGCATTCCAGAACTGGCGTAGGGCTAAGGGGTTCTCATGAGCTATGTGTGCGCGGTATGTCTCGGCCCGGCCCGCGAGGTAGTGGGCGGACATTACGTCCACGACGGTGCCGGCCCGGTTCTCGGTACGCGCATCCAGGAAGTGAAGTCGGTAGGGGCGGAAGTCATACCAATTCGCAGAACGACTGAACGTAAGGAACCCGGCCCTAAGCTTAGGGCTGTCAGAACGCTTCGAGCAAGAAGGAGACAACTGTGAGGAACAGTTACTGCAACAGCGGCGAGAACGCCAGCGGCGACAGCGGCACTGGGCCGTCGCGGCGGATCATCACTGGCGGATACCTACAGCCGAATCACCAGTGCCGGGAGGGCGAGCTAAGCTAGTTACGCGCACGAGATGATCGGGAAAGGAGATGGGGATGCACGAAAGCTGAAGAAAGTTCGGCGAAGGGGTAATATGCAGCCCGGCTCGGCCTTGAGCCGGGCTGTGCCATATCTAACGAGCCTACGCCATGCCCGGTCGCATACGCAACCAAACACTCCGAATCCGCGCCGGTCACCCGTTTACGCCCGGACCTACCTAAACGTCCGACCTCGACAGCCTCGGTCGCATGCACGAACTGTTTTCGGCGTTCGTCCGGCTCCCGGCACGCGGCCGGAGTACGGTACGCCTAACGGCTCCGAAAGTGTAATTTTCAGCAAGTAGGAGAACTACTACGTTAGGACGGTAATGGCGTCTCACCGCAAGCCACATCACCAGAGGATCACGCTAGGAATGGCAATTGCCACTGCTGCAGCGGTGGTGCTTTCCGTGGGGGTGCTTTCCATAGTGAGCCTTGCGAGACCCGACCGACCCTCAGCCCCTAAGCTGAGGTCATTCTGGACCGCGATTGTCCAGGACAGCCCGGTGCGAGCACTTACGCATCCTAAGGTCATCCTGACCGCCGAGGCAACTTCAATCGTAGTCCGTAAGGGCGATACACTCAGCTCGATCTCTAAGCACGTACTGGGCAATTCCAATCTCTGGCCCGAGCTATGGCTACGCAATCGGCAGAAGGTTCCGAACCCAAACATGCTCCGGATCGGAGTTCGCCTGCATTTCGGTACCCGGCATCACGTGCGAGCCTGGGTGGCTGCCAAAGCCCTGGCGGCGATTCCTAAGCCTAAGCCTGTTCCGGTAGCTGTCAGCCCGATACAGGCCACCACGGTCGCAGCCGCACCAGCCCCGGTCGCCCAGGCCTATTCCGCGCAGCCGGTTAGTAGCTACTCCGGGTCCGGCGGATTCCAGTCTTGCGTTATCAGCCGTGAGTCGGGTGGCAACCCGGACGCCTGGAACCCCAATGGGCATTACGGACTGTACCAGTTCTCAGCCGGTACCTGGGCAGCCAAT
>Ga0126378_10001353_pt1 | contig 18278 bp, 13 predicted proteins | sample PanSoiMetPlot_23_FD_92587 | JGI IMG/M metagenome (GOLD analysis project Ga0126378, IMG submission 92587) | Tropical forest soil microbial communities from Panama - MetaG Plot_23 | ecosystem: Environmental > Terrestrial > Soil > Tropical forest > Bulk soil | place: Panama | collected 2016-02-17
GACACCGAGTCGCACCGGCTGAGGATCTGGACGTCGACCCAGACCTCGACCGGGGTCCGCGCCGCCGTCGCGGCCAAGCTGGGCCTGGCGCTGGCCGACGTCGAAGTGATCACGCCGGACGTCGGCGGCGGTTTCGGTGTCAAGATCGTGCACCCGTGGCCGGAGGAGGTGCTGGTCCCATGGGCCGCCCGGCTGCTCGGCCAGCCTGTCAAGTTCACCGAGGACAGGCGGGAGCACTTCGTCGCCAGCGCGCACGAGCGGGCGCAGCAGCATCACGTCCGGGTGGGCTTCGACGAGGAGGGCCGGATCCTCGGCCTCGACGTCCGGTTCTGGCACGACACCGGCGCGTACACGCCGTACGGGCTGATCGTCCCCATCATCACCTCGACCCAGCTGCTCGGGCCCTACAAGCCGGGCGCGTACCGGGTCGAGTTCGACGCGCTCTACACCAACACCCTGATCGTCACGCCCTACCGGGGAGCGGGCCGGCCGCAGGGTGTCTACGTCATGGAACGCACCATGGACGCGATCGCGGCCGCGCTCGATCTCGACCGGGCGCTGGTCCGCGAGCGCAACTTCATCCTCCCCGACGAAATGCCCTACGACCACGGGCTGATCTTCCAGGACGGCCGGCCGCTGATCTACGACTCCGGCGACTACCCCGTCATGCTGGCCAAGCTCAAGAAGCTCGTCGGCTGGGACGAGTTCGCCGCCTTCCGCGACGAGGCGCGGGCACAGGGCCGCCGGGTGGGCATCGGCCTGGCGTGCTACGTGGAAGGCACCGGCGTCGGGCCCTACGAGGGCTGTCACGTGGTGGTCGAGACGTCGGGAAAGGTCAAGGTGGCGACCGGTCTGACCAGCCAGGGCCAAGGGCACCAGACCGTGTTCGCCCAGATCGTGGCCGACGAGCTCGGGGTGCCGCTCGCCGACGTGGAGGTGGTGACCGGGGACACCCGCAGATTCGGTTACGCGGTAGGCACGTTCGCCTCCAGGGCGGCGGTCATGAGCGGCTCGGCGGTCGCGCTCGCCGCCAGGGCCGCGCGCGCCAAGGCGCTACGGGTGGCGGCGGCGGCGATGGAAGCCTCGGCCGGCGACCTGGAGATCGTGGACGGGATCGTCCGGGTCAAGGGGGACCCGGCCGCGGGGATACCGATCGGCACGGTCGCGGTGCTTTCCAACCCGCTGCGTTACGCGTTCGACGAGGCCGCGCAGGCCGCCACCCAGTTCGCCGGCGGCGACATCAGCAAGCCGCCGGTGGCCGACGACGACGAGCCGGGGATCGAGGGCCGCGACTACTTCTCCCCGGTGCGCTCGACGTTCGCCAGCGGGATCCACGCGGCGATCGTGGAGACCGACCCGGACACGGCGGAGGTCACCATCCTGCGGTACTGCGTCGTGCACGACTGCGGCCGGCTGATCAACCCCCGGATCGTCGAGGGGCAGATCCACGGCGGCGTCGCGCAGGGGGTGGCGGGCGCGCTATATGAGCGGATGGCCTACGACGACGCGGGCCAGCTCCAGAACGCGTCCTTCATGGACTTCCTCATGCCATACGCCAGCGAGGTTCCGGCCAGCATCGAGATCGACCACCTGGAGACCCCGTCCCCGCTGAACCCGCTGGGGGTCAAGGGTGCTGGTGAGGCCGGTGTGATCCCGGGATCGGCGGTCCTCGCCTCGGCCATCGAGGATGCCGAGGGGTTCCCCATCACCTCGATGCCGATCTCCCCGTCCGACCTGTTCGAGCTGCGCCGCAAGCACGCCAGCGCCACACAAACCCCGGGGCCACCGCCGTGAGCCATAGACCCACGTTCATGATCAAGGAATTGCCGGGGTTTCAGCCCCACCAAATCCTTGATCACGGCCGCGGCAAGGGCCGGACGCGCGGCGTGCAACGCGAAGACCGCGCCCTTCCTGTCATGATCAAGGAATTGCCGGGGGGTTCAGGCCACCAAATCCTTGATCACGGCCGCGGCAAGGGCGGGACGCGCGGCGTGCAACGCGAAGACCGCGCCCTTCCTGTCATGATCAAGGAGAAAGTGGGGTTGCAGGCCCACCAAATCCTTGATCACGGCGGCGGGCGCGCGGTGAATGGCGGCCGGCGGGCGGGCTGGGCCTGCACGAGCACGTGGGAGGAGAGCCGATGAAGGTCATAGGGACCGCGACCTTGCATGCACCGGCCGGCCAGGTCTGGGCGGCGTTGAGCGACCCGGCGGTCCTGGTGCGCACGATCCCCGGCTGCGAGCGGCTCGAGGTCAGCGGCCCGGACTCCTACCGGATGACGGTCACCGCGGGCGTGGCCTCGGTCAAGGGAACCTACGCCGGTGAGATCTGCCTGTTCGACCGCAACGAACCCACGTCGTTCCTGATGAAGGCCAGTGGCGCGGGCAGCCCGGGCACGGTGAGCACCAGCGTGCGGGTGCGGCTCGCGGACGGGGGCGACGGTTCCACCAGACTGTCCTACGACGCCGACGCCGTGGTCGGGGGGATGATCGCGGGGGTCGGCCAGCGGATGCTCACCAGCGTGGCGAAAAGGATGGCGGAGGAGTTCTTCAGCTCCGTCGACGGCGTGCTGACCGGGGCCGTTACGGGTGTGGCGAGTGCGGACGGAGTTTCCGGTGGTGCGCAAGCGTCTGATGCAACCAGTATGGCTGGTGTGGCGGAAGGTGTGACTGGGAGCCCCGGTGTGGCGGGTCCAGTAGGGGTTCCCGGAGTGGCGGGTCCAGCGGGGGTTGCCGGTGTGGCGGGTCCCGCGGGGGTTCCCGGCGTGGGGAGCCTCACGGGGCTTCCGGGAGTGGCGGGTCCAGCGGGGGTTGCCGGTGTGGCGGGTCCCGCAGGGGGGCCTGGTGTGGGGGGTCCCGCAGGGGTTCCCGGCGTGGCGGGTCCCGCGGGGGCTCCGGGGCCGGATGGCCCGGCGGGCCAGGCGCAGCCCGGCGTGTTCGTGGCCCCGCCCCGCCGGCCGCCAGCGCTCGCGGGCGGCCAGGGGTTCCTGCGCGGGGTGCTCGTTGGCGCCGCGCTCGCGCTCGCGGGCGTGGCCATCGGCGGCCTGCTCGGGCGGAGGAACCGCTGATGCGCCCGGTCACCGTGGCGGCCGTCCAGGTGGCGCCCTCGCCGGCCCCGCTCACCGCCGAGTCGGTCGCCGCGAACAGCGAGCGGGCAACGGCCATGGTGCGGCGCTGCGCCGCCGAGACCGGCGCCGGCCTGATCGTGCTGCCCGAGTCGGTGACGACCGGGTTCACGCCCGGCGTGGACCCGCGGACGCTGTGGGATCTGGTCTCTGAGATCCCCGGGCCTGTGATTGAGGTGTTCAGCAAGGCCGCCGCCGAAACCGGCACCCACCTGGTGGTCGGCAGCTACGAACGGGGCGCGCAACGCGGCATCGTGCACAACGCGGCAGCGATCATCGGCCCCTCCGGTGACCTGCTCGGCGTGTACAGGAAGACCCACCCGTTCGGGACCGAGCGGGCCGACCGCGGTGGCTGGGTGACGCCGGGGGATGACATCTGCGTCGTCGACACAGAGTTCGGCCGGGTCGGGCTGATCATCTGCTTCGACGGCGACTACCCGGAACTGTCGCGGATCACCGCGCTGCGCGGCGCCGAGATCATCTGCCGCCCGTCCGCGCTGCTGCGCTCGGCGGACCTGTGGGAGCTTACCAACCGGGCCCGCGCCTACGACAACCACGTGTACGTGGTCGGCGCCAACGCCACAGGCACCGACCCCGCCGGCGTCCTCTACTTCGGCAACTCGATGATCGTCACGCCGATCGCCGAGGTGATCGCGCGCGCCGCCACGCACGAGTGCTGGGTGTCCGCGCGGCTTGACCCGGACACCGCGCTGGCCTCGCTCACCCCCGGCTCGTCGGTGCCGCAGCCGTTCGATCACCTGGCGGACCGGAACCTCGCGCTGATCCAGCGGCATGCAAGCACGCTGCTGGGTGGTGGGACCACGTCGTTCCGTTACGGGAATTCAAAGAGCGGAGATGGAAGCTGACCGGGACACCGGCGATGACATCGAACGGCGGCGGGCACATCCGGATCGGCATCGACACCGGCGGCACGTTCACCGATGTGGTGGCGTTCGACGAGAGCACGGGCGAGCTTGCGGTCACCAAGACCCCGTCCACGCCGCGGGACCCGGCCGAGGGCTTCATGGCAGGCCTCGCCAAGATGCTCGGGCTGCTCGGCGCCGGGGCCGGGTCGATCGGCTCGGTGAGCCACGGCACCACGATCGCCACCAACCAGCTGCTGGAGGGCAGGACCGGGGCGCTTGGGTTCGTCACCAACTCCGGGTATGAGTTCCTGCTCGAGATCGCCCGCCAGTCGGTCCCCGACGGGTACGGCAACTCCTACTTCTGGGTCAAGCCACCCCGGATCGTGCCCGCCCACCTGGTCAAGACCGTCGGCGGCAGGCTGGACCACACCGGCGCCGAGCTGAGCCCGTTCGACGAGGCCCAGGCGGCCGGGGTCGCCCGCTGGTTCCGCGACCACGGCGTCGAGGCGGTCGGCGTGTGCTTCCTGCACTCCTACGCCAACCCCGGACACGAGGAGCGGATGGCCGCCGTGCTCGCCCGCGAGCATCCCGGCGCGGTCGTGTCGATCTCGTCGCAGGTGGTGCGCGAGTACCGGGAGTACGAGCGGGCGATGACCACCCTCATCGACGCGGCGGTCAAGCCGGGCGTGTCGCGCTACCTGCGCTCGATCACGCGGCGGCTCGCCGGGCTCGCCGGGGCCGGCGGCCACCACGGCCGGACGGTTCCGCTGCACGTGATGAAGTCCAACGGCGGCGTGCTGCCGGCCGCCGAGGTGGTCCACCAGCCGATCACCACGGTGCTGTCCGGCCCCGCGGCGGGCGCGCTCGGCGCCGCGATGATAGCCCGCAACGCCGGCGTCGCGAAGGTTCTCACCTGCGACGGCGGCGGGACGTCCACCGACGTGGCGGTCGTGGTCGACGGCGACCCCGCGCTGACCACCGAGGGCCGGGTCGGTGACTACGCCTCCATGATCCCGATGGTCGATGTGGTCACGGTGGGCGCGGGCGGGGGGTCGGTCGCGTGGGTCTCGCCCGAGGGCGCGCTCAAGGTCGGGCCCCGCTCGGCGGGCGCGGACCCGGGCCCGCTGTGCTACGGCAGGGGCGGCACGGACGTCACGGTCACCGACGCGCACCTGGTGCTGGGCCGCATCCCGCCGCACCTGCTCGGCGGCGAGGTCCCGCTCGACGCCGCCCCCGCCCAGGCCGGGCTGGCCGGGCTGGGCGCCCGGCTCGGCCTCACGCCGGAAGCCTGCGCGGCGGGCGTGCTTGACGTCTCGGCCTGGAACCAGGCCAACGCGGTGCGGCAGATCACCGTCAAGCGGGGGCTCGACGTCAGGGACTTCACGCTCGTCACGTTCGGCGGGTCCGGCTCGCTGCTGCTCTGCGCGCTCATGGACATCCTTGGCGTTCCGGCGGTGCTCGTGCCCCCGAACCCGGGCAACGTCTCCGCGTTCGGGCTGCTTACGGTCGATATGCGAAACGACTACGTCCGGACCTCGGTGCGCAGGCACGATCAGCTCGACCCGGCGCTGGCCGAGAAGATCATGGACGAGCTTGCGGCCGATGCCCGGCGCACGCTGGCCGGGCAGGGGTTCGGCGAGGACCGGCAGCGGCTGGTCCGCACGGCCGACCTGCGGTACTACGGGCAGGCGTTCGAGGTGCGGGTCCCGGTGCCCGATGGCCCGTTCGACGCCGCGCTCGCTGACGCGGTCGCCGCCGCGTTCCACCGGGCGCACCACGCGCGCTACGGCTATGACTTCCGCGATGACCCCCGCCAGCGGGTGGAGTGGGTCAACCTGCGCGTCACCGGGGTCGGCCCGATCAAGCGGCCGCGCCTGCCCGAGCTTGGCAAGGGCGACGGCGGCCCAGGCCGGGCGCGCACCGGGACCCGCCTTGTCTGTTTTGAGCGCTCCGCCGGGTACGTGCGGACCCCCGTGTACCGGCGGCCCGGCCTGCGGCGCGGCGACGTGGTGACCGGGCCCGCGGTGATCGAGGAGTACGGCGCGACCGTGCCGGTGCACCCCGGCTTCGCCGCCCGGGCCGACCGCTTCGCGAACCTGTTCGTGACCAGGGCGGAGGGAGCCGCGTGAGCGCGCGGACGCTGACGGCGCGCGACCGGGCGGTGGACCCGGTGCTGCTCGAGATCATCGCGGGCGGCCTGGCGTCGATCGAGAAAGAGGTCGAGACCGCGATCGGCCGGACCTCGCGGTCGCCGATGATCCGCGACGCGCACGACTTCCGGGTCGGCATCCATGACCGGCTCCTGCGCAAGCTGACCGGCCGCTCCTACAGCTCGCTGGTCCACCCGGTCGTGCGGGACTTCCCGGCGCGGACCATGCGCCCCGGCGACGTGTACTTCCACAACGACGTGTACCTGTCCGAGGGAGGCATCGGGCACCTGCCGGATCTGTGCGTCACCGTGCCCGTGTTCCACGACCGCGGGAACGGTCCCGAGGTGGTCGCGTTCGTGCAGGCGTTCGGCCACCACGACGACATCGGCGGCGCGGTGCCCGGCTCGATGCCGAGCCACGCCACCAGCGTCTTCGAGGAGGGCCTGATGGTGCCGCCGGTCAAGCTCTGGGACGCAGGACTCCCAAACCGCGCCGCGCTGACGATCATGACCCGTAACTCGCGGATGCCCGACTCGCTCGCCGCCGACCTCGACGCCGAGTGCGCGGCGTGCCTGATGGGCGCGCGGCGGCTGGCCGGCCTGTTCGGCCGGTACGGGCGGGATGAGGTGGAGGCGTGCTTCGACGAGATCGTGGCGGGCACGACGGATACGTTCCGCCGTGAGGTCCTCGCCAAGATCCCCGCGGGCACCTGGACGTGGGAGGACTACGCCGAGCACGACGGGATCGACCCGCCCAAACTGCACACCCAGCGGATCACCCTGACCAAGGCCGGGGAGGACGAGCCCGGCGGGCCAAAGCTGATCATCGACTTCAGCGGGACCGGCCCGCAGGCGAAGGGCCCGATCAACCACTGCGGCAACTACGCGAACGGCAACTTCCTCACCAAATGGCTCGCGCCGATCCTGCGCAACCTTGCCGACACGCCCGAGCGGATGGCCGAACTCGACGTGAACGAGGGCGTGGTGGACCTGGTCGAGATGCGCTTCCCGCCGCCTGGCACGCTGCTCACCCCGGTCTTCCCCGCGCCCACCAACGCCAGGACGTTCGTGATCCTGCGGCTGCTCGGGGTGCTCGCCGGGGTGCTGGCCAAGGCGGTCGGCGGGCGGATGCCCGCCGACCAGGAGACGATCCGCTACACGGGCGTGTACGGCGTCACCGCCGCCGGCGAGCCCTACCTCATGCGCGAGGTGCTCGGCGGCGGGTCGGGCGGCAGGTACTACGCCGACGGCGAGGACACCATCCACGTGGTCCCCGAGTCACGCAACCTGCCGACCGAGTTCTCCGAGGCGCGCTTTCCGCTCCTGGTCGAGAGGCTGGGCCTGGCGGTGGACTCGGGCGGCCCGGGGAAGTTCCGCGGCGGGCTCGGCTATGAAAAGCACATCCGGATGCGCGAGGACGGCTATTTCATGTCGATCGCCGACCGGTCGATCCTGTCCTGCTGGGGGGTCAACGGGGGCAGGGCCGGGCGGCCTTTCCAGGTGAGCGTGGACCCGGGCGGGCCGGGCGAGCGTGCGGTTGACGCGCTCGCCGACGGCGAGTTCGTGCCCGCCGGCACGCTGATCCGGATCCGCACCACCGGCGGCGGCGGCTGGGGCGACCCGCTCGACCGCGATACCGGCCTCGTGGTCCGCGATGTCCTGTGGGGCAAGGTGTCGCGCGAGGCGGCCGCCGCGGATTATGGGGTGGTGATCGCGGGTCCGGCGGACGGCCCGGCCGCTGACGGCCCGGCCACGAACCGGCTGCGCGAGCGGATGCGGGCGCAGCGGCCGCCAACGGCGCCGTTCTTTGACCGCGGACCCGGCTACGCCTCCCTCTCGGGAGGGCAGGCGGCGGCGGAGGTGGACTGGCTGTGAGCAAGCGAGTGCTGATCGCCCTGGGCGGCGCGCTGGCCGGCACCGCTGGCACCATCGTCACCAAGTGATCACTGCGAGCACCCGGGAGTTGCCATGCCCGAGCCGATCGAGGTCCGCAAGGTGCCCCTCAAGCACGTGTCCGACGCCAGCGGGCTGGCGAAGCTGATCGGCGACGGCGTGCTCGAAGCAGACCGGGTGATCGCCGTCGTCGGCAAGACGGAGGGCAACGGCGGCGTGAACGACTACACCCGGATACTCGCCGACCGCGCCTTCCGCGAGGTGCTCACCGGGGCGGGAAGCCGCCCGCCGGAGGAGGTCGCCACGATCCCGATCGTCTGGTCGGGCGGGACGGACGGGGTGATCAGCCCGCACGCCACGGTCTTCGCGACGCTGCCGCGGGACCGGGCGGAGGCCACCGGCGAGCCGCGGCTTTCGGTCGGCTTCGCGATGAGCGAGCCGCTGCTGCCCGAGGACATCGGCCGGTCCACCATGATCGTCAAGGTCGCGGACGCGGTCAGGGCCGCCATGGCGCGGGCGGGGATCACCGACCCCGCGGACGTCCACTACGTCCAGACCAAGACCCCGCTGCTCACGATCCACACCATCCGGGATGCCAAGAGCCGCGGCCAGACGGTATGGACCGAGAACACCGGCGAGTCGATGGACGTGTCGAACGGCTGCGCGGCACTCGGCATCGCGGTGGCACTCGGCGAAACCGGCATGCCGAGCGACACCGACGTAATGCACCGGCGCGACCTTTACTCCTCGGTCGCGTCCTGCTCGTCCGGGGTCGAGCTTGACCGGGCCCAGGTGGTGGTGGCGGGCAACGTGCGCGGCATCGGCGGCCGCTACCGCATCGGCCACTCGGTCATGCGGGACGCGCTCGACACCGACGGCATCTGGGCCGCGATCCGCGACGCCGGGCTCGACCTGCCCGGCCGCCCGCATCCCACAGACCTGGGCGGAAGGCTGGTGAACGTCTTCCTCAAGTGTGAGGCCAGCCAGGACGGCCAGGTCCGCGGCCGCAGGAACGCGATGCTCGATGACTCGGACGTCCACTGGCACCGGCAGATCAAGGCCTGCGTGGGCGGCGTCGCCGCGGCGGTGACCGGGGACCCGGCCGTGTTCGTCTCGGTGTCCGCGGCCCACCAGGGCCCGGACGGCGGCGGCCCGGTGGCCGCGATCGTCGACCTCGGGCCGTAGGCCCCTCAGGTCACCGGCTTGCGCCCGTGTGTCCATCGCACGCGTTCCCGTTCGTCGTCATGGTGACCGGGCCAGACCGGCCCGCCGGGGATCACCCGGCGGGCCGGTCTGGGCGAACGCAGAACGCAGGAGCGGTGACCATGATGCCGTATCACGCCTACCAGGTAGTTCAGGCCGAACGCCAGCAGACCGCGGCCGAGCGCCGCGCCGGCGACAGAAGGCTGGGCGAGATGGCAGCGGCGATCTCGCGGTGGCGCTGGCGGTTCCTGCCCGCGGGCGGCGCCACGGAGGAGGAGCCGTGAAGTACATGCTGATCCACTGCGTGGATGAGTCCATCGGGCTGACGGGCGAACAAGACGCCGAGATCCAGGCTTCCCTCGAGTCCTGGCTGGAGGAGATGATCCGGCGGGGGGTTAGCCTGCATGGAAGCCGGCTCCAGCCGGTCAGCGACGCCACGACGGTGCGGGCAAGGGAGAACGAGGTCCTGGTCGCCGATGGGCCGTTCGCTGAGACGAAGGAACAGGTCGCCGGCTACGACATCATAGAGTGCGCGGATCTCGACGAGGCCATCGAGGTGGCGTCCAAGCACCCCACCGCCCGGATCGGCACGATCGAGATCCGGCCGCTCCGGCAGGAGTGATCCCTGGTAACCGTGGGCGCTGACGTAGAGGCCGAGGTCGCGCGGGCATTCAAGGACGAGTGGGGACGCGTTGTCGCCACGCTGATCCGGGTGACCGGCGACTGGGATCTGGCCGAAGACTGCGCGCAGGACGCGTTCGCCCAGGCGCTGCGGCGCTGGCCGGATGATGGCGTGCCGCACCGGCCAGGCGCGTGGCTGACCACGGTGGCGAGAAACCGGGCCCTTGACCGCTTGCGCCGCAGCTCAACGGAGGCGGCCAAGCTGCGGGAGGCAGCCGTGCTGCTCGACCCAGAACCAGCCGCCGGGGACACCGGCGGGATCCCCGACGACCGGCTGCGGCTGATCTTCACGTGCTGTCACCCGGCGCTGCCGCTTGACGCCCGGGTCGCCCTCACGCTCCGCACCCTGGCCGGGCTGACCACGGCGGAGATCGCGCGGGCCTTTCTGGTGCCGGAGCCCACCATGGCAAAGCGCCTGGTCCGGGCCAAGCACAAGATCCGCAACGCCGGCATCCCGTACCGGGTCCCGCCCGCGCACCTGCTGCCCAGCCGGACAACCGGCGTTCTCGCGGTGCTGTACCTGCTGTTCAACGAGGGCTACACGGCCAGTGCCGGTGCCACCCTCGTCCGCCAGGGCCTGTGCGCCGAGGCCATCCGGCTGGCCCGTGCGCTCGTCCAGCTGATGCCGGGCGAACCGGAAGCGGGCGGCCTGCTGGCGCTGATGCTCTTCCAGGATTCCCGGCGGCTGGCCCGCGTCGACGACGCCGGTGAGCTTGTCACGCTCGAGGATCAGGATCGCGCCCGCTGGGACCGCGGCGAGATCGACCAGGCGGGCGCGGTGCTCCAGGCGGCGCTGCGCCTGGGGCAGCCAGGGCCCTATCAGGCCCAGGCCGCCATCGCCGCCTGCCACGCCACCGCGCCCGACGCGGCGGCCACCGACTGGTCCACGATCTCCCGCCTGTACGGCGTGCTGGTGCAGCTGATGCCGTCGCCGGTGGTGGAGCTGAACAGGGCGGCGGCCGTGGCCATGGCCGATGGCCCGGCGGCCGGGCTCAGGCTACTGGAGGCGCTCGAATCCTCCCCCGCGCTCCAGGGCTATTACCTGCTGCCGGCGACCCGGGCCGATCTGCTCCGCAGGCTCGGGCGGCGCGCCGAGGCCGCCGCTAGCTACCGGGCGGCACTCAGCCTGGCACCCTCGGCCACCGAGCGCCGCTACCTCGGCCGGCGGCTGGCGGAGACGCAGGACAGGGCCTGAGGCCCGGGCCCGGAACGGCCGCGCTCAGAAGCGGCGCAGCGACCCGAGGCGCATGGCCTGCTCCATCTCGTCGGGAGCAAGCGCCGGTTCTGGCAGGGGCGTTGTTTCCGCCCGGCTCGGGCGCACGCCGTCGAGGATCAGGGCGAGGTACCTGCGCCAGATCTCCGGGCGGATCTGCAGGGCGTACTCGGCGGCGACGCCGAGCATGAACTCGATGAGCGGGATGTCGGTTGGCTCCAGGTCGGCGCGCACGGCCCCGGCCTCCCGCGCGCGCTCGACGAGCCTGGTGACGAGCGGCTGCATCCTCGCGCGGGCGTGACCCACCCGGTCACGCCCGTAGGTGGCGAACATGAGGATCTGACGCAGGCCCCGGTCACCGGCGAGTATCGCCCCCGCGTGCTCCATGAACGAGGCCAGCGCCTGCCATGGGTCCGGTTCGGCCAGCGCCCGCTCGGCCAGTGACACCACCGTGTCGAGGCGCTCGGAGAACAGGGCGTCGGCGAGCGCCTCCTTGTCGGGGAAACGCCGGTAGACGGTGCCCACGCCCACGCCGGCGTGGCGGGCGACGTCGTCGAGGGTCGCCTCAAGGCCGCGTTCGGTGAACACCTCGGCGGCGGCACGCAGGATGCGCTGCCGGTTGCGCTCGGCGTCCCGGCGCAGCGGCCGTACCTGGGCGGCCGGTGATCCTGTCGCCGCTCCGGACGCCGCTCCTGCCGTGGTAGGTGTCCCGGCGGCGGGTGTCTCGGTCCTGTGCGCGGCAGATGTCCCTGCGCCGGCGGGTGTCTCGGTCCCGGCGGAACTCATGGCCCCAGGCTAGCGGATAAGCGGAGACGACATCTCCGGTTTGTGAGCCGGGTCACAAAAATAACTGGAGCCGTTATCTCCGGTTCGTGGTACGCTCGCCGAAGTGGAGATAAGTCCTCCAGATTGAGGAGGGATCCGTTGTCCGCACTGAGCACCCCCGGCGGCCGCACCCCGGCCACCGCACTAGACCACGGCGGCCAGCGAGACCGCAAGCGCTGGCTCATCCTTGGCGTCATCGCGCTCGCCCAGCTGATGGTCGTCCTCGACGTCACGATCGTGAACATCGCGCTGCCGTCGGCGCAGAAGTCGCTGCACTTTTCCACCGTCGACCGGCAGTGGATCGTCACCGCGTACGCGCTGACGTTCGGCAGCCTGCTCCTGCTCGGCGGCAGGCTTGCCGACCTGCTCGGGCGCAAGGTGACGTTCGTTGCCGGGCTGATCGGCTTCGCCGCGGCCTCGGCGGTTGGCGGGGCCGCGACCAGCTTCGGCATGCTGGTGGCCGCGCGCGCCTGTCAGGGCATGTTCGGGGCCCTCCTGGCTCCCTCGGCCCTGTCGCTGCTGACGACCACCTTCAGCGACGCGAAGGAGCGCGGCAAGGCGTTCGGCGTCTACGGCGCGGTCGCGGGCGCCGGCGGCGCCGTGGGCCTCTTGCTAGGCGGCGTGCTGACCGAGTACCTGACCTGGCGCTGGTGCTTGTACGTGAACCTGTTCTTCGCGGCCATCGCGCTCGCCGGTGCCGTGCTCCTGCTCAAGCGGCAGCCACCGCCCGACCGGCCCCGGCTCGACATTCCTGGCGTGCTGACCGTGTCCGGCGGGATGTTCTGCATCGTGTACGGCTTGTCCAACGCCGCAACCCACAGCTGGCACACGCCGTCCACCTGGGGCTTCCTGATCGCGGGCGTGGTGCTGCTCGCCGCGTTCGGGTGGTGGCAGACCCGCGCGCCGCAGCCGCTGCTGCCGCTGCGGGTGATGCTCAACCGCAACCGCGGCGGCGCCTACCTCTCGATTCTCATCGCGGGCAGCGGCATGTTCGGGATATTCCTCTTCCTCACCTACTACATGCAGCAGACCCTGCACTACTCACCCGTGATCACCGGGCTGGCGTTCCTGCCCCTGGTCGGGATGATCATGCTCTTCGCCAACCTGTCCACCGTGGTGTTCATGCCCCGGGTCGGGCCACGCCCGCTGGTGACCCTCGGCATGCTCCTCGCGGCGGCCGGCATGGTGTGGCTGACCAGGATCGGCATCCACTCCAGCTACGTGTCCGGGATACTGCCGCCGCTGCTTGTGCTCGGCGGGGGCCTCGGCATGGTGATAGCGCCCTCGATAAACACGGGCACCTACGGCGTCGAGCGCACGGACGCGGGCGTTGCCTCCGCCACCGTGAACACCGGGCAGCAACTCGGCGGCTCCATCGGCACCGCGCTCCTTAACACGATGGCCGCGAGCGCCACGGCCAGCTTCGTGCTCGCGCACGCCAGCCCGCAGACCCTGGTCCGCGGGCGGCCAAGCCAGCAGCTGCTCGGCCAGGCCCTGGTGCACGGCTACACCACCGCGTTCTGGTGGTCCGCCGGGATCTTCGCCTGCGGCGCGGTCGTCGCCGGGCTGCTGTTCCGCTGGGGGCCGCTGGTCCGCCACGACGGCGGCGCGGCGACGACGAGGGAGCCGGCCCCATCGCTTCGTTTCGCAACTGAATAAGGATCGTCCCGCCGCTGCGGCGGGGACACCCCTCGCGGGGGGCCCCCGCCGGTCTGACGGGCTGGGCGCTGGTGGGTGGGTCAGGTGTCTCCCCAGGTGCTGGCGTGCAGCGCGATGGTTCTCGTGCACCCTGGATTCGGCGGAACGAGCGTCGTCTTCGGGCAGGGGTTGAGCTTCATCGGCGGCAGCGGGGCCTGGCTGAAGTTGAAGTCCCTGGTCAGGTCGCCCGCCAGCGCCTCACGGACGGGCGTGGGCCGCGGGTCGGGGCGGCCATCGCTGTTGTCGATGCGGGCGCCGCCCAGGAAGTCGTCCTCGATGAACCTCAGGTAGGAGTCGAAGGAATACACGTTCGGATCGAGGAACCCCTTCCTCGCGAAGGGGCTGATCACCATGGCGGGCACCCGGATCCCGTAGCCGAGCGTGTCGGGCTGGTGCGGCAGCGGGCTCACGTGGTCGTAGAGGCCGCCCCAGTCATCCCAGGTCAGGAAAATCGCGCTGGAGTCCCAGATGCTCTTGTTGCTCATGACCGCGTTGATGATTTTGGTGACGTAGGCCTGGCCGGTGCTGACCAGGGCGGGCGGGTGCTCGCTGTCCTTCTGGCTGGGGGAGATCCAGGACACCGCGGGCAGGGTGCCGGATGACGCCTGGCTGAAGAACTTGCTCAGCGGCTTGACGTTGCCCTCCTGACCGTCCAGGTGCACGTCCACGAACCCGGGCAGCGGGTTCCAGATCACCGGGGCGCCCCGGTCGAGGTAGTAACCCCACCTCACGCCGTGCTTGTGGAGCAGCCAGGTCAGGTCGGTCCAGCCGTACGGCGTCGGGTGCGCCGCGGACCTCACCAACGGCTCGTCGGTGCCGACGCAGCTCATCGGGCGCTTGGGATGCGAGCAGGTCGCCGACCACGCGGAGACCTCGTACATGTGCGAGGGCACGCTCCACGAGTGGACGGGCTCGAACATGTGCTCATCCAGCACGAAGTTCTGCGCGTACTTCCAGTAGTTGGGGATGTCGGACTGCACGTGGAAGCCCATCACCTCGGTCTTGCACTTGCTGCCTGGCTTGCACTTCAGCTCGGCCTGGCCGACGAAGCCGTCCATCTTCCCGCCGTTTACGTCGGCAACGTAGTTGCGGTGCATGTGCGGCCCGCCCTTGTTGCTGTCGTTGTGGTCAACGAACGGCTTGACGCAGCCGCCATGGAACGGGTCGTGGACGCAGACCCCGGGCGGGATGCCATCTGCGTGCGGAAAGGTGCCAAAGTACGAGTCGAACGTCCGGTTCTCCTGGAGGATCACGATGACGTGCTTGATCTTGTGGATCCCCGACGGAGCCGATGCCGCAGGCCCGCCGGACGGTGCCCGCTGCGCCTGCACGTCGGCACCGAGTCCGAGGGTGGCGACAAGGGCAGCGATGGAGCCAGCGGCCAACACCAGGCGAAGTCTCATCCCGCTCTCCAGACTCTCCAGGAAAGGGTCGGTGCACTGGCCCGGCCGTTCCTGGAGCCACGGCCAGGACGATGGGAAGAAGCCGAACAGCCGCTGCTGGGAAATGCCTGTGAAACGGCTGTACGCGGCGGAAACTCTGGCAGAACTATTGCTGAGAACGCGCCGGGGATCAAGGGCCGTGACGGCGGCGGCACCAGGTAACCGCGCCGGGCCTGGCCCAGGGCTGTGGATATCCATCAGCCGTTCACTTATTCGACCCCATAGGGTCCAGAAACTGAACGGCTGTTCTAGCGTGGCCGGGGGGCGCGCGAGATAAGTGCGGCACCCGTGGCGGCCGAGCCGGTCACGGCAGAGCCGGTGGCGGCAGAGCCGGTGCCCGCCCGCGAGCTGGAAGTCCTCGCGGGCCTGACCGCCAGGCCCCGGGCAGCGCATTTCGCCCGCGCTGCCCGGGGACTAGCGTTAGGGCACTCCGAGCCGGACCGGGCCGCCCTAACTTGGGAGGGAAGCGTCATGGCACCCGAGGTGCTTAGCCGCCAGGCGCTGAACCGCGCCCTGCTTGCCCGGCAGAAGCTGCTCTCCCCGGCGCCCCTGCCGCCCGCGGCCGGCCGGGCCGAGCGGGTCATCGAGATGGTCGAGCATCTGGCGGGCATGCAGGCGCAGGCACCGTTCCCGCCGTACTACGGGCTGTGGTCACGGCTGGCGGGCTTCCGCCCGGAGGACCTCGCGGAGCTGATCCTGGACCGGCGGGTGGTCCGGATCGCCCTGATGCGCGGCACCATCCACCTGGTCTCCGCCCGCGACTGCCTGGCGTTCCGGCCGCTGATCCAGGCGGTCCTCGACCGTGGCTTCAGGGCGGGCTATCTCAAGCAGCTGACCGGCGTGGACACCGGGGAGCTAGCGGCAGAGGGCCGGGCACTCGTCGAGCAGAAGCCCAGGACCTTCAGCGAGCTTGGCGGCCTGCTGGCAGGCCGCTGGCCCGGCAACCCCCCGGCCGCGCTCGCCCATGGCGTGCGCGCGCTTGTGCCCCTGGTCCAGGTGCCGCCCCGGGCGGTGTGGGGCGCCGCGGGGCAAGCCCTGCACACCTCCGCCGAATCCTGGCTTGGGCGTCCCCTCGACCCCAGCCCGTCGCTGGAGCTGCTGGTACGGCGCTACCTGGCGGCGTTCGGGCCGGCCGCCGTTGCCGACGTGCAGGCCTGGTCGGGGCTGACCCGGCTGGGGGAGGTGGTGGAGCGGCTCCGGCCCGGGTTGCGCGCGTTCCGCGACGAGCGGGGCAGAGAGCTGTTCGACCTGCCAGACGCCCCCCGGCCGGACCCGGAAACCCCGGCTCCGGTCCGCCTCATCGCGGAGTTCGACAACCTCATCCTGTCCCACGCCGACCGCGGCCGGGTCCTCAGCGACACCGGCCGGCAGCGGCTGTTCACACGCAACGGCATCTTCCCCGGCACCGTGCTCGTCAACGGTTTCGTCGCGGGAATGTGGCGGCTGACCCACGCCCGCGGCACCGCCACGGTGGTCATCGAGGAGTTCCGCGCCATCCAGGGAAAGAACGGCGACGCGCTCGGGCGCGAGGCCGAGCGCCTGCTCGCCTTTGCCGCGCCCGGCGCCATCCATGAGGTCCGGTTCGTCTCCATCGCCTGATTCCCTTTGGAGGGTCGTTTGTCAAGTGGTCGGCTTGACGGGCCGTTCATGTAGGGGGAGTGGTGTGGTGGGGGAGGCCGCCCCGTTCGTACTGTCCTGTGAGGACTTTCTGGGGGCCTTCCCCTTTTTGCTGCGCCGGCGGGTGCGGATCTCGGAGGGTACCGTCCAGCGCCCGGCGATGATCGCTTTGGCTTGTTCTGCGGTGACGGGGCGGCCGTCGGTGTCGCGAATGAGGTAGGGGGTGCCGCGCGCATGACGGTCCAGGCCCGTTCGGCGAGGCTGGCGGCCGCGACACACAGGGCGCCGAGGTGGTCTTTACCGGGCCGGGCGCCTACGCCCCGGGTCCGCGGCACGCGCCCGGGGCGCACGAGGTGCCACGTTACAGGTTGAAGGCCGCGGTCATGGTCGGGAACGACGGGGCCAAGCCCAGCTTGGGCAGGTGCAGCAGTTGCTCTGCGGTGCCGAGCAGGGAGTAGTGGTTGAACAGCCTGCCCGACCTGGTGCCGGGCCTCGTGCTCGGGCTGACAACGATGGTCGCGACGCGGCAGCCCACGTCGGTGGTATTGGTGGCGCACCAGGTGGCCGAGCCGCCCTCGCCCTCGTCCCAGGTGACGATCACGGCCGTGTGGCCGGCCCTGTACGCCGGGCTGTTGAGGATCCTGGGGAGATTCCTGGCCAGCCACGTGTCACCGTCAGCGACCGTTCCGTCGTGCATGTCATCGATCAGGTTCGGGGTGATGAACGAGAAGGCGGGGAGCCTGTTGCGGGCGAGGTCGGCCGCGAGCCGCGAGTAGGGCACGTCGAACGTGGAGCACCCCTTCAGCGTCGTGTAGTACGGCGGCGGATTGTGCCGCACCGCGTACTCGCCCGACCCGGCCCGGTCGCAGTTCGAGGGCATCGACTCCTGGTACGCCTTCCAGGTCTCACCCTGGCCGAAGATGCTGCGCGCCGGGGTGTTGCACGCGGGGGATGGGCTGCAATCAGAGGTGAACCTCGCCAGCGCCGCATACCCGAGGCCCGAGGTGGCGGCGATGTAGTTCGGCAGGCTCGGATGGCTGACGTTGTGGTAGTTCGTCGCCAGCCCGCACTTGGCGGCCAGCGCGCTGATGAAGGGGGCCTTGCCCGAGCCGATGATGGAACCGTAGCTGTGGTTTTCCATCCAGATCCACACCACGTGGGTGTAGCGGGGCGGGGAAGCAACCCGGCCGCAGGGCCTGCTCCCCGTTGCGGCCGGGGGTCTCGTGGAGGCGGGGGCCGCGGGGCCGGTGGTAGCGGAACTGGCGGTCGCGGCGGAGGTCGCCGGAGCCGCCGGGTTCCCCGAAGCGCATGAGCCGAGCGTGGCCAGCACGCCGAAGAGCAAGGGCGCGGCGGCCAGCAGGGCGGCCAACCTTGTCGCCATCGAAACCTCCGTCGCGGCGAACTCCGGTGCTGCCCAGTCTCACTCGGCCGGCCGCGCCCATGAAGGCCCCCGGCGGAACCCTGGCGTGCCGCTCATGAAGGATTTACCTCCCGGCCGCGTGGTCGCCTGGAGCCCGCCCGCGTGGTCGCCTGGAGCCCGGCCGCGTGGTCGCCTGGAGCCCGCCCC
>Ga0126378_10001354_pt1 | contig 18272 bp, 28 predicted proteins | sample PanSoiMetPlot_23_FD_92587 | JGI IMG/M metagenome (GOLD analysis project Ga0126378, IMG submission 92587) | Tropical forest soil microbial communities from Panama - MetaG Plot_23 | ecosystem: Environmental > Terrestrial > Soil > Tropical forest > Bulk soil | place: Panama | collected 2016-02-17
CTTAAGCCTGGTCGAGGCGCCGCATAGAATCCGAGCCGCGCTCGGCCCAGGCCTGGCCTAACCCCTATAGATCCGAATTGCCGGTTATTCGGCGCCAGGCGCCAGATCGGCGCCGGCGCCAGGTTCACCCCTTGCCACATTGTCGGCCTCGGTTTCGGGTTCATACATCGCGTTAAGCAAGGCGCCAAACCAAGCGCGATAGGGCGCCGCCTCGGGATAATACGAGATTAAAAGATCGAGCGCGGCCGCCGGCGCGAGCTGGTCAAGCTGATCGAGCCGATCGCTCGGAATAAGCTGCAAAGCGGTGTCCGCTACCAGCTCGGGTTGCGCGCCCATCTTTGCTTGCGCGATCAAGTATTCAATCGCGCGCGCGCTCGGGTCGCCGATCGGCGCCTCGGCCGGCCGCGGCGCCGCCGCTGGTCCCTGTGGCGGCGGCGCCTGGCGCGGTCCTGGCCCAGGCCTGGCCTGGCCCAGACGGCGCATCATCGGCGCGCGCGCGTTCGCTTGCGCCATCGCTCTAAGCCCGCTGATAACCTCGGGATTGCCGAGGACGCTTTTTAAAAGATCGAGCAGCGAGGTTTCGCTTTCCCCGCCGGCCTCGGCGACGCGCGCGGTGAGCTTTTCCGCAAGCGAGAATCCTTTTTCAAACATGCTAACCCCGGTCGCCTGTTCGGTTCGCGGTAAGGCCTCCTGAAAAGATTTAAAGGCCGCCATTGTCGCGGCGAAGGCCGCCATAGGATCAACCGGGGGGCCGCCCGCCGGCTTCATGCTTTCGATCACGCGCGCCAGGGTATCGGTCTGGTAGCGCATGGCATCGGCGAGCGCGCCGGCCAGCTCGCCCATATTGCCGGCCGCCGGCGGCGCTGCCATTACTGCCGGCATTTGCGCCGCTTCAAAGGCGCGAACCTTTTGCCGGAAGGCCGATCGCTCGGCCGGCGATAGCTCAATATTTAAATCCCATTGTTCGACATTGCGGCCGGCGTTCCTGACGCGGATTCTGTAAAGGCCGTCGCCATATTCTTGTTTTAAAAAATCGGGGAGGCCTTCAAGGTCGTCGATCGCAAGTTCGGTCAATCTATTTTCGCTCCCGTCCTTTTTCTTTTCCGGTCCGGCCAGGCGCCAGATATAAATGCGCCAGGCCGCCGCGCTGGTCCCTTGTTTTTCAGTTTGGATTCGCGTGATCGCGCGCGCCTCGGCCTCGGCCAGGTCGTCAGTGTCCTTTAAAATTTCCTCTTTTCCGCGCGCCATTGGTGCCACCTTAAAAAACAGATTTTAATTCAGGGATTCCCGCGGCGCCGGCGCATCCGTCACAACAGCAATGCGATCGCCTAAGAATCCATACGCGGCCGAGGCGGCGCGCATCCGCTCGCGCCATCGTTTTTTCTTTTCGCCCTGGTCCCATAGCGCGCGCGCCACATGGCGCAATGCCGAAATAACTATATCGCGGTCGTTTATATTTTCGATCGTGACGCGCCGCGCGGCGTCAAATTTCATGGCCAGGTCGCGCGCGCTCTCCGCATAGGCGCCCCACATTGGCGCCGAATGTGCCGCCGCGGTGGCGGCGCGCGCCAAAGCATTGTCGCCGGCCTCGCCGAGCGCGTGACAGATTGCTTTGACTTCGATCGGATTGCTGATGTTCATTCGAGCCGCCCCATAATGTCCTGTAGGTATTCTTCGAACTTGTTTCCGGTGCCGTGCTTTATCCCGGCCAGGCTGATAGCCTCGCCGGTTCCATCCTCGGACTCTAAAATCGCGAGCGTCGCGTCCAGGTTCAACAGCATCCGCCGGCCGCTCGGCGCCTTGACCAAGACAAAGCCCCATAGATCGCCCGGCATAAATTATTCCTTCCGCCTCGATCGGATCGGATTCATAGTGTCCCAATGTCGGAGGCTTGGGAATACGAGGCCCGCACCTTCCTCGATCGCGAGAGGCCGCGAGAGGCCGCGCCCGATAATGAGCGGGTGATTTATAACCCGGCGATTCCTGGCGATCCTATGAAAGCGGACGGGGTTTTTTTGGACGCCCTAAACGAAATGGGTGCGCTCGGTTGGTGCGCTTTTTACATGGCACAGCATAATCGCCGCGCGCTCACGGTTTATTTTCGGCGCGTCATGGAACTTTAAAAAATGCCTTGTTGGTGCCTGGGGAATTGCCCTCACATTGGCGAGCCGATCGAGGCCATGAAGGCGGGACGCGCCGGCCAGGCCGAAACGCTTTTGCGCCGCAATCTTTCCGACGCGCCTTTGTGCGTCGAGTGTAACTTAATGCTGGCCTCGATCATGGGCGGTTCTAATCGCGCCTGGTCTGGCGAGCTGCACCTCGCGCGCGCGCGCAAGATCGCCGGCGATGATCCGCGGGTGATGTTGGAACGCGCGCGCAATTTGCGCGCCCAGGCCAAGCCGCGCCAGGCGGCCGACGCTTTCGCCGACGCGATCGAGCTGCAAAAAGACAATCCCGAGGCCTGGGGCGGAAAAATTGGCGCGCTTGAGGCCGCCGGCGAGCTTGAGGCCGCGGCCGACGCTTTCACGGCGGCCAGCTCGGCCTTTGGCGGCGAGCTTCCGCCGGCGATCCGCTTTGAAGGCGCGACGGTATGCCTGGCGCGTGATGATCCGGCCGGCGCCGTCGCGCTGTTAGACAAAGATAATGCGACTCCGATCGAGCGCCTTTTAAGAGGCCGCGCAAAGGAAGCTCTCGGCGACTATGCCGGGGCCTGGTCGGATTGGACCGAAGCAAAATTAGAGCTGCACAATCGCCAAGGCCATGTTTATACGCGCGAGCATTTTTTGCAGTTGTTCGCCGGCCTCTACGAAATAAGCCAGCCGGCGCGCTTTAGAATGTTGGTTCCCTGCCCCGAGCTTGAAATCGCGCCAGGCCCGTTGTTCGTGACGGGATTCCCGCGCTCGGGAACTACCATGCTCGAAACCGCGCTGGCCTCACACTCGCGCATTATTGACGGCGATGAAGTCATGGGGATCGCCGACGTAACCCATACCCTCCCGCGCCTGGCGCGATCGAGCTTGCCTTATCCTCATTGCCTCATGAGTACCACGCTCGGCGATAGCGCCACGCTCTTGACTATGTGCCGGGATTTATATTGGCGAAACTTGCAAGCGAAGCTCGGATTTAATTTCGGCCCGGCGGACTATCCCGCCGGCGCGATCGGCCAAAATTGGGCGGCCTACGTGACCGATAAAATGCCCTTAAACGAAACCCATCTTCCGTTGATTTGTCTCCTATTCCCGCGGGCGCCCTTTATCTATTGCCGGCGCCATCCGCTCGATATTTTGGTTTCTACGCTCTCCTATCACCTGCCAAACGGCGGCCATTATGCCGAGTCGATCGAAACCACGGCCGAGCATTTGGCCGGCGCGGACGCGCTCCTGCAGCATTATAAGGCGACGCTCCCGCTCGATCGCTTCCGCGAAATAAAATATGAGAATCTCGTCAATGACTTCGCCGGCGAGCTTGAATCATTGTTGGAGCTTTGCGGCCTTGAATTGGAACCAGCCTGTCTGGAGTTTCACAAAAATCCCCGCCACTCGCGAACTATTTCATACGCGCAGATTCATAAGCCGCTTTATACTTCGAGCGTCGGGCGGTTTAAAAATTTCCGGCCCTTCCTTGGTCCCGTCATGCAATGGATCGAGCCAATTCTAAAGCGAGAGGGTTACAATGCTTGAAGTCCTACAGGCCGCGCTTTTTTTGCTGATTGTCGCGGTGATCGTGTTTTATTTCGGCCGCCAATTCGGCCGACACAATCGCTTGACGGTCGCCGAAATAACCGCGCTCCGAAACTCGATCGAGCTTTCATTTACTCCGACATTTGCGGCACAGCTCCCGCCGGCCGAGTTTCAAAGGATGATTGATCGGCGCCTTGAATTGATTTTGGCCTACGCAAAAAATCCCCTCGCCCATCCCTGGACGGTCCCCGCGAGCCGTCGCGCTGATAGCGCGCCGCCGCCGAGCCTGGCCCAAGGACCATGGTTAGAGGAGGATTCCCGAAATGCTTTCCGCTCGGCAATTTCCATCTAGCGGCGATCGGCGCCGGCGTCATGCCGGCGCCGGCGCCTGGGTTGTGCGCTACCAGCTCGCGCCCGAGGCCTCGCCGATCGCCGAGGCCTTCGAAACCAAACAGCTCGCGCGCGATCGCTTTTTCACGGTCAAAAAATTCGCCGGCCTGGCCTTTTGCGAGCTTCGCAATCCGCGCGGCCAGATTTGGTTTCGCGATCACTATTTCGGCGGCGAGCTGGTCGAGCTTTCCAACGATTCCGCCGGCGAAATTAACCCGGCCGCAATTAAGACTTGCTCTTAAAAACCCTATACCCCCCCTCCCCGCTCGATTCTGAACGCCCATTTTTAAAGGGTTATATGCGCGACGCGATTTTGGTCGACTCCAAAAAAGGCGCGGGGAGGGGGGGTATAAGCCTCGGGCGGCGAGGTATCAGATCCGTCCCCCTGTATGGGATTCAGGGGGCCGGCCCCGGCCCCGCTCGGAGACAAAAAAGCGGCCGGCGCCGGGAGGGTAAACCAGGCGCCGGCCGCTATAGGTTCCGGGGTGCCGGCCCATCGCCGGCATAAGCTAACGGCCGAAATTTATTTCCGGCGCGCCGCGCCAAGGAAAAAAATCACGGTTGCGCCGCCAATATCGACTCGCTGGTAAAATTGCGGTCCACCTGGCGCCCCGTTATCAATCCCGGCCGTCAATGGAACGAAGCGCGTTCCCCGCGCCCATTTTCGCCCTTGGGAATCTTCTTGCGTGACGGTGAGCTTTCGCATGGTCGAGCCGGGATAACCGTCACACGGCGCCGAGGGAAGAGAGGGGAAATTGTTTTCTTTGTCGATCAAAGGTCGCCCCTTTCGAAAAATTCGCCCCTAATCTATTCCAAGCGCGCGGCGCCAGCCGCGCCCCTTATTCTTCCTTCCGCCGGCGCGCGCCAGCTTGCGCCGGCGTGATCGCCAACTCGGCGGTGAAGGTCGGACTCTCCTGTTTGTCGCGCGCTGCGCTTTAAGAAATTGAATCTTGAATCGGGTTTCTAGCTCCTTTTGAGCTTCGCGGTTTTTTTCTCTCGTTTCATTCGTTCTGTTGGTTTTTCCGCCGTTGCGCGGCCAGGCTCCCGAGCTGGCGATCGAGCGTATCGGGAGATTGCTCAAGCCAGGCATCGCCGGCGCGCGATCCGGTCGCCTGGGCGTCCTTAAAGCCCATCGGCCGCGTTTGCCCCAAGTCCTCGGCCTCGGGCGCCGGCGGTTTCGGCGGCGGCCTATAGCCTTTCCATTGCGAGCTTGGCGGGACCGAGTACAGGTTAGAGATTTGTTCGAGAATCCAGCCGCCTTGCGGGCCTGGAACAAGTTTCGATCGGCGAAACCACGAAACCAGGCCGGCGCGTTCCAAGTCTTGAAGGTGACGCTTAACCGTCGCCACGCTAAGGCCGCCGGCGACGCGCGCGAGCGTCGCCAGGCTCGGATAGATTTGTCCCTCCCGCCCGTGAAACTTAAACAATAAAACCGAGTAGATATTGAGCGCGGCCGCGCCGATCGCGCCGGTTTGCTGGGCGAAATCAAAGGCGAGCATGTAATCGGCGAATCTTTTGGCGAAGGGGATAGGGTGAGTTTTTATATCCCTGGCGAGTACCGAGCCGCGCCACACTTTCCAGGTCGCATAGGATTTTGGTGGAGTGACGCCAGGGAGAAAGTCGGCGAGCCGGCCGGCACTCATTGGCGCCCCCGTTGCTGATTGCCTACGGCGAGCGCGATTCCAAACCAGGCGATTAGGACGCCGCGGCCGGGGAGGCGATCGCCGTACAGCTCAATAAATTTGTTCGCCCATTGCGCCGGATCGCGAGTCTCGGTGAGGCCCGTTGTGCCGAGCATAAAAGCGGTTTCGGTTTCCTCCTTTATTTCCTCATGCCGCGACATGGGCGCCTCCCCAGGAAGCGGCCAGGCGCGCGGCGCGCGCGGCCTGGCGGCGGCGGCCTTCCAGTTTCGCGGCGGCCAGAAGATCGAGCGCGCGACGCTCGCCGGCCTGGTCGTCCAGATAGCGGCGCGCCTGGTCGAGCTGCCCGGCGATCGGATCGCCGGCCTCGATCAAGGCGGCGATTTTTCGGACGCCGTGAAGCACGGTCGAGTGATCTTTGCCGTAGGCGAGGCCGAGCTGCGGGAGCGTCATGCGCCCGCGCTCGCGCGCCAGGAAAAAGACCGCCTGGCGAGGCCTGGCGATCCGGCGCGCCCTGGTCGCCGATCGAATTTCCGCGCGCGAAATGCCCGCCACGGCGCAAACCGCGGCCTCAATAGTTTTTAAGGAATTGTGAAGCATGGTCCTCCGTCCTTTTTTGGACGGCGGCCCAAGGGTTTAGCCCGCTTCTTTCGCTCGCCTGGTAAGGTTCCGCCTTACGTTGACTTGCGATCGCGATTTATGGGACCATGCGCGGGCTTAAACGGCGCGCGATGGACTCAACATCGCTTCGAAGCGGCGGCCTTACCAGAGGTCGCCGTTTCATTTTTAAGCTCTAAGCCGCGGTGATATGCTCCTCCCCGAGGCGGGCGGGTGCCGATCGAGGCCCCGCATGTTGTGAGTAAATCCCTGTTCGCGCCGCATCGCAAGTTAGGCCAGGCCGCGCGCATATTGGTCATTATGTTAAATTATTCCCAATGCTCGCAAAGCACAGAACGAAACGAGGCCAGTGATTCGCGCCCCGGCCCAATATAGCGCCACGCGATTACTGACGCGCGATCGCCTGCCAATGCTTTGACTCCAAAATCAATACTTCCGTGCCCGGACAAAAGCGGACGCGCGCCGGCCTACTAAATCTTGTGTCGGAGGAACTTTTGCCATGGGGATAATAATTTCCGGCGATCACAAAATATTTTCTCGCCGCGGCGCGCGTGCGCTCTCTTATGGTCCGTTCGTTTCGCCGCGAATTGTGGTCTGTACCCATCGTTCTAACTCGCGTGGTTTGTAGCGAACCTTGCGCCCGATTTTATAAAAGCGCGGCCCCTTTCCCGCGACTCGCCATCCCTGGAGAGTACGGACGCTAATTTGCAAAAAATGCGCCGCCGATAGTTCATCTAGTAGCGGCGCCTCGCCTTCTGGCCGAGGTTTCGGCGATCCGATATTAAAGCGCGCCGCATTTAAAAAGCGGCGTTCGTGATCGAGCTGCTTAAAATAAATGTCAAGCACTCTGACGCGTTGTTCTATTCGGTCCAATTCATCTAATAGATCGAGTTCGCCGGCCCCGTTGCAATAGGGACATTGCCGCATGACAGGTGCGAGCTGTTTCGGTTTCATGTGGTCTTATGCTCGGAAAAGCGGGGGCGAATTATAATCGGCGCGCATACCTTATCGAGCCGCGCGGTTAGCTCTTTAATTTCGCGATATTGCGAAAAAGCGAAATTTCCGCGAAGGCCCATCGCATCGAATCCGCGCGCGCCATAGAGAAGGCCCCGCATAAAAGCGTGCCAGGTGTTTTCATCGTAGTTAGGCCGCTCGGCCTCTAATTGTTCTACGAGCTGTCTAAGCAATGCGATCGAGGCTTCGCTTTTTTGGCTAGTGAATTTTCTTTTCATAGCCCTAACCCCATAGGATCTGATTTGCTGGTTAAACCCCCGAGGCCTCTCCGAGACATTGCGCGCGCGCTTTTTGGATTTTGTGAAAGTCGCCGGCATCCCCGCCGGCGTCGGGATGGTACTTTTTCGCGAGCTGCCGAAATTGCGCTTCGATCATCTCGCGCGAGGCGCCAGGCCGAAGCCCTAGCACGGCCCAAGGGTCGAAATAATCGGGCGCGCCGATCGCCGCGAAGCCGGTAAAGGCGCGATCAAGAATCTGCGCGCCGCCGTGCCGCTCGATCGCGCGCATCGCTTCCAGGGTCGCGGCGATCGCGGCGATATTGTCCTCAACCCGCGCGTAGCGGTCTATTGCCATGACTCGCGTCGGTTCGCTCGATCGGCGGCGCCAATAAACCGCGGCGCCAGGATCGGCCGGCGCCGGTTGTCCCGTGCGCGGCAAGCCGTCTAGCCGCAAAATCAAATTGGTCGAAATAATCGCTTCGCCGTCCGGCACGCCGAGCCGGTCCAGCTCATAAAGCACGCGCTTGACGGCCTCGGCGAGCGTGATGCGAGCATAGCTCTTATAGCTCGCGCCGGTCGTAGCCTGCCGAGCGTAAGCGGTCGTGAATTTTCCATCCTTGCGCGCGCGCGCGCGCGGCCAGCCTTGCGGCCAGGCGAGAGGGTAGGCCTGAGACATTGGTTTTTAATCCCGTATTTTCTCCCGCGGGGAATCTAGCGCCCGGCCTGGTCGAAAGAAAAGCCCCGCCGGCAAACGGGAATACGGGAGCGCCGGCGAGGCCTTTCGACGGTAGTGGGGTATCAAGGTTATTTCGGCCTTGCGCGGCCGTGGGCGTTACCTTTCCTTTGTGTGTGTCCCTGTATGTCCAGTCGCGCCGGCCGGCGCCGTATTTTCTTTGTGATCGGCGCCGCTTAAGAGATCGAGCGCGTTGGTTTTTTCTTGATGGACTCGCACGGCCGAGCCGGCGAATAAAACCATATAGTCATCCCCGCCGATCGCTTGCACGGCCTCAATCTTGTCAGTGTCGAGCGCAACATCGAGCGCGGGTGTGTTGCCAGTCGTTGGCTGTTTAAAAACCTTTTTGGTCACTTACTGCCTCCCTTGATTAAAAAGCGATTGCTCGGCCTGGCGCCGCTTCACTAAGACTGGATTCACGCGGCCTTGAGACTTGTTATAAAGCGCGATATTCGCCGCGGCGCCGGCGTAGTTCCCCGCGTTAAGAGCTTTGACCACGCTCGAATTGGGAGAGAGCGCCACTTGCACGTTGTAACCAAGGTCGGCGAGCGCATCGAATTGGTTTTGATTGATCGGCGCCGTCACATTTTCCTGTATCATCGTTTCAACCGCCGATAGGTCCGCATCAAATAGATCCGAGCCGATTCCGGCCTGGGTGATCGGCCGCGGAAAATTTTCTCCGGGTTTAATGCGGTGGCCCCATCCAATTTCAAAACCCCCTGCATCGCTTTTTGGGATAGCGGTCCAGCCTTCCTGGTTTTTGATGAAGGCTTGTCCGGCCGGCGAGGTAGTTTGTGGTACGACGACATTTAAAAGCTCGCTTCCTAAACTTTCCGCCGGCGGCGCCGGCATAAACGGAAGGCCTGGCGCCGGCGCCTGGGTTGTTCCTTGCGCGCCCCGAGGCTGCGAAGGTTCGGGGAGGGGCGTCCCAGGCGCCGGCATATAATCAAACGCGCTCGCCTCACTTGCGGCCTGGTCCTGCCAGGCGCGCCAAAGAATATAGAGTCCGGCGCCGATCGCGGCCCACGTAAACCAGCCTTCCCAATCAATCGCGCCGTTAGCGCGCATTGTTTTAAATCGCGGCGGTCACGGCCTGGGTATTGGCCGGCGGCGTCGCCGCGGTGAAAGCGGCCGGCGAATAGGCGCCGGTATTTCCGGTATAGGCGACATTTTGCAGGCCGCCGCCGGCATAAGGCGTTCCAGTGTAGGCCGTCGCCGCGGCCGGCGTCGTGCCGGTATAAGCTGCGGTCTGATAGCCGCCGCCGCCGCCGCGTTGATTGAGCAGACTTGAGATCAAGCCGCCGGCCGCGCCAGCTCCCGCGCTTATCAATCCTTGATAGGGCGTCGCCGCGGCACCAGCTCCCGCCGGCGTCCCATAAAAGTTCGCCGGGATAATTCCGCCGCCTCGGCCATAGTAGGGGAGAGCGCCGGTAAAAGCGGCGTTCTGGATTCCACCAGGCGCGCGCGTTCCCATGCCGAATTGATTCCGGCCGGCGAGATAAAGCAGGCCGCCGGCGACGGCCAGGCCTATTATCATTGTCGAGTCGCGCATGTTCCTCCCCTTATGAAAAAAGGCCGCCCTCGATCGCTCGGATCAAAGGCCGTTCGTCCAACGGAATTATTGTCGCCGGGATACGCGCCCGCGCTTCCTCTCGGCGAATAAAAAGATACGCCAGAATTGCGGCCCCGACAATCAAAGCAAAATCGCGGTTTTGTTTCATGATCGAGGCCTCGGCCAAGGCGGCGGCGGCGCCGTCACACTTCGAACAGAGGCCTCGGAATATGGCACGGCCAGGCCGCGGGAATCCGTCACGCTCGCGCCGGCGCGCCATTCGGCCAAAAACGTCACGAAATTTTTATTCCCCAGGTCAATAGGAACCGGCGCGCCGTCATCGCGCTCGATCACGGCAAAAGTACCGCCCAGACGATAGCTATGAACCATTGGCCGGCGGGGTGAGGCCGAGCGCGATCACGGCCTCGTCGCTATATTCTACGTCTTGGCCGCTCGCATCCGTCACGCTCGCGCCCGCTTTCCAGTCCATCAAAAAGCGCGCGCAATCGGTGTTTAGATCGTGCATCGGAATAAAGGCGCCATCGCTCGCGCGCTTGACTGTGCTAGGCGGCGAACCTTCCGGCGCCGGCGGCGACGGATTCATAAATTGATAGCTCTCGCTTGATGTGTCGCTCATGTTTCAAAGCTCCGCGTTCGCCGTGATCGTGCATCCGAGACTTGTATAAAACGCCGAAGCATTGCCGGCTGTATATCCCGCCGCGCCCGAGACTCCGATCGCAATGCTATTAACATCCGGCGAGCCACTAACGGCGAGCGCGCCAGGCGTTGCAGGGAGCGTTCCCGGAGGCAATAAAAAAAGAGCTTGGCCGGCGGCCGATCCGGTTCCGGGCAAAACCACAGTAGGCGGGACGCGCATTGTGACGGGTAGAGCTAAAACGGCCGCATCTACTGCGGTCGCGCTTATTGCTTGGCCCATTGCGAGGCGCGCGTTTCCTTGCTCCACAAGCGCAACAAAATATCTTTGGCAGAGCGCAAGCTCCGTTCCGAATTGCCGGCGGTCGAACGTGGTTGCGAGCGGCGCCGCCGGCGTCGCGCCAGGCGGGGCAATTTCTAATTGAACATCGGTGATATACCAGTAAGCGCCGGCCGTTGACCAAAGTTGCACGCATCCAGGCGGGCAAAAATTATTTGCCCCGGTCCATATTCCTGCCGGCGCCTGTAAGGACGCTCCGGCCGCCAATGCAAAAAATAATTTGATGCAAGCGCCGACTCCTTGATTTGTCCAAGTCCCCGCAACATCGCCGGGAAGCGTTAGGACAATCTTTTGCCAAGTCGCGGCGGCGGCGATGTTATAGGAAAATGTGATGCTCCGGTTTCCGGCAGCATTTGACAGTCCGCCGCCATAGGTGCCGGCCGCGCTCGCCGCTACCCAAAAAGACAAAGAGATATTTTCGGCCGCCGCCGTTCCGAAGTTTAAATCCCCAAAATTAAACGCCTCGATAATGTGCTGGAATACCGAATAATCGCTTGCGCCGACGGCGAGCGTGCTAGGGGCCTGAAAGCCGGCGTAATATGGCGAGCCGCCGGGCGGTGTTGCGACGGCGTTTAGATTCTGCGCAAAATGCAAAAGCGCTTGAGTGTTATATGAACCCCAACGGTCAATGACATATTGCGAGCTTGGCGTGATTGTGCCTACTGGATATTGCTGAACTTGCATGTTGCCGTTAATGGCGCGGTTTTTCCCCGAGAGCATCCCGCCCACGGCCGGCGCAACATCGGCCGAGACAAGCGGCCGAAAGGCCGGCACGCCAGGCGCGCCGCTCGCCGGCCCCGCGTAAACCGTGCCGGCGGATTGATTGCCAGTAACCGGCGCGATCGCGGCCTCGGTTTCCTGCCAGGCCGCAATCACGTTTGCATGGGTTGCTCGGACGGGTTGCGCTTTCGCGCTCTCGGTATATTGCGCGAGCTCGGCGATGAGCGTCTGAATCGCATCGGCCATCTAGGCGGCCTCGCGGGTTCGCTCGCTTTCGATCGCGAGGCTTTGCTCGTAGGCGACGATATAACCCGGCGTATTGGTCGGCGGTCCGAGCGTGGAAAATTCCGTCACAGTGATCCAAACCGCATCCTCGGAAATTGTCCCGTTCCCGAGCGGGCCTAGATGTTGAACATTGATCGCGCCCGCGGTGAGGCACCAGCCCGGAATCACCAGGCCGTAAGATTTGCCGGGGCCTGCAGGCGCCGTCATCGCCGGATAACCGAAAGAATAAAACGCGAGCCAGCTCGGATGCGTGTAGGTATCAAGCGAAGTTTGGCCGATCACCAGGCCGATACGATTTTTATTCGCCGGCACGAGAATCCTCGGCGAGTTAAACCAAGTGTCGGCCGCCGTGCCGGTGTAAGGCGGATAAATAAACACGAAAGGGGTATTTTTAACCGGCGCGTTGACTTGGCGGCCGATCACTAGGCGCCGGCGCATCAGCTCGATGATTTGGCCGAAGCGGACTCGAGCCGGGAAATTGAGCGCGAGAATTTGTGAACTATAGGGCTCCCAAGCTGCGGCCTGGTCCAGCTCGATCATCGCGCCGCCCCCAAGGTTTGCGCGTGTAAATGTGACTCGATCGCAAGGCTTCCCTCATAGCCAAAGCACACGATGGGATAGGTCGCATGATTGTTTACGTTGTTGAGCGGGTGAATCCAAATTTCATCAATCGAAATTGTCCCGTTCGACTCGCCGTAAGGATCGGCCGAGGCGAGAGGAAGCCCGACATTGGGCGCCGGCCGGCCGCCGTACGAAAACAAAATCAGCGACGGCGAGGCTAGGCCCGCGTCAATATAGGCCAGCAAAAACGACATTCGATTCCGATTCTCGGGAATTAAAAGTTTCGGGGTATCGGTCGCGCTCGCGAGCGTTGCCATGAAAGGCGTTTGCTTTAGCTGTGGTGGCACGTTTCGATTATCGAGGCGAGCGATCACTTCCCACATGGGAACGGCGCCGCGCGCCGCGGCGATCGCCAGCTCGGCGAACTGCGCCGCCTCGGGACTAAACGCGGTTTGCGATTGTCCACCAGGCGGCGGGAATCGTGCGGCCGGCCTTTGGGGTGCCATCGCCGCGCCTTACCTGGGGGTTATGTCGAAAATTTTTCGGCCCCAGAGCGTGACGCTCAAAAGATTCCAGGCCGTCGCATCGGGATTGTTCCAGGTGAAAGTCACCGTGGAGCTTGGCAAAAAGATTCGTTTGCCGGGGATCAAGAAAGGCTCTCGGCCTGGCCCGGCGAGCTGTGAAAGGTTTATCACTTGATTGAAAAGCTGCTTTCCGCTCCCGGCGTCGGAGATAAACAGCGTGACGGGACAGAAAATTTGATCGCTTAAAGGCTCGGCCGCGGCGTTAAGCGCGGCGTTGTAGGTAATTTTCCAACATTCGAAATAGGAATCCGATTGGAAATTTAATTGAGACTGAGCGCTAGCGCCGGCGGCCAGGTTTCCGCTCGCGCCGTTAGCGCCTGGTCCAACATTGTAGGCGAAAAGATCGCTGGTATAGGTCCGGGTAATTCCATCGAGGCCGGTTTGCTGCCATGCCGGAAACTGGTCAACAGGCGTCACCATGTCAAAGCCCTCTTAGCGGCCTCTCCGCTGCTTAATACTGGCGCGCGCCGCTTCCGACGAAGCGCGCCAGGCAGAAACAGCGCGCCCCTGTTACTGCACCAGCCGCGCCGTCATCCCATTTAAGTGACAAAAAACGCGCGCCGGATTCGTGATCGGTTGGAGCCCTTCCGGCCAGGCGAGAGTTACCTGGAAGTTGGTCATCTGCGGGATCAACAGATTATTGGGGCTTAAGATATACGGTTGGCCGTAGCTCGATCCGAAGGCCGCGCGCGATTGCTGGTTAACGGCGGCGGTCGAAGCGTCGGAGAAGGCCGCTTGCAGCGAAAAATCATCGGTCGAGGGGAAGCGCATCAAAGGCGCCTCCTGGATGTAATTTTTTTGCAGGATACGGAAAATCAGATTCCCCGAGCGCCAGAAAATATAGGCGTCGTTGATAATTTGCGCCGCCGCCGCGGCGCCATAGGCCGCCGGCAATTGCGCCGCGACGGTCGGAGTCGTGGGTTGAAATTCCAGCTCGATCGAAGTGACGAGCTGCATGGTTCCGGCCGATAACATGCCGGGGTTCGTCATGTTGGTGTCGGACATGACTTTCGCCGATCCGCCGAATCCAGTGCCGGCGCCTTGCGGCACCTGGAACATTGCCACGGACGGGATCCCGGCCGCGGGATAGGGGAAAGAATCGTAAAGCGATTGCTCTATGAACTCCCAATTTCCCCATTGCATGGTTTGCCAGCCGGCCAGGTCGGACATATTTTCGACAATCGGCGCGCCAGAGGCGAGAAATTGAACCGAGCCGCGCCCGCTTCCTCCGCCATATGCGCCGGGACTAAAGCCGCTACCTGCACCTGACATGATTTTTCCTCCCGATATTGGCGCGCGCGATTAGCCGCCGCGGTTGGTTGCGATGTAGCGCATCATTCCCCGGTTGATCCGCGTGGTGCGTGCCGGGTTGACATAGGCGCCCAGGCCGCGAAGGCGCCGCCTCGGAACGCGGGTGCGCATCCGCATAACGGCCTGTTGGCCCATGCCGAAGAGTCGCGCGCTCGGCATCCCTGGTTGCGCGCCCAGGCCGCGCAGCGGGACATAGCGCGCCATCTGGAACGGCATCGAGCACTCGGCCCACGGTCTTAGGATTTGGTACAGCGTAACAATGATTCCGCCGGCCGCTGCACTCTCGCCGGCGCGCCGGCCAGAGAATTGCGTCACAATCCAGCCCACGCCGAGCGACGCGAGAATCCGCACGATCGGGAGCGCGCTTCCTTGGCGCCAGCCCCACGGCACAGGCAGATAGCCCAAAAGAATATCGGTTCCTACGGCGCCGGCCGCGCCCACGGCCGCCGGGACTAATGATGAACTGACAAAATTCTCGGCCGCGCCTTCGATTGGATTCCTACGGAAGCGGCGGCGGATCGGATTGATTCCGAAACGGTGGCGGCGATGGTGCGCGCGCCGGCGGCGGTGTGGGTTTGTCCTCATGCGGCGGCGGCGGCGTTTTGCCATTGTCGTTTCCTCCCTTTCGGCGCGCGCGTGACGGCGCCGGCGATGGTGCGCGCGCGATCGGCGGCGCGGTCCAAAGTAACGAAGCTGTTTCGCGGTGAGTTTGCGGCGGCGATGGTGCGCGCGCCTGGTCGAGCGGCGCCGACGCGAGCGCGCCGGATTCAGAATCATAAGTCCGGGCATTACATCCCTTCCGCTATCGCTCAAACCCGTGGGCGGTGAAGCTGTACCCGCCGCCCTCTAAAAAGGCCTGGCGTCCATCGGCTGAGATCCAAAGCCGCGGAAGCGGACGCTCGAAAAAGTGACGGTAATCTTTCCCGTCACCTAATCGCTGATAACCTATATCAACCACATGGCCGGCCGCAATCGCCGTGATCGCGCCGCCCAGGCCGCCGAGCTGCACAATTTCCCCCCGCCGCGGCGCCCGGCCTTGGAAGGATTCGAATAGATCGAGCGCGCGCGCGAAGTCGGGCGGATTGGTCATGCCGCGACAATCTCCAAGCGTTGGAAACCGGCGCGCCTGGCGAGCTGTGCGGAACGTCGCATTTGATGCTCGGCCGCTTTCACGCTCGCGAAGCGGCGCGCGCTCGATCGCTCGCCGAAAGTTTCTCGCTTTCCTAGATATGTCACGCGCCCGCGGCGAAACCCTTGCACGAGAAACGCGCCGCGCTGCTCGCGCGCGCGCCGCGCTCGCCGCGCCGATCGGCGCCGAGGCCGCGGCCTGGTCGAGGCTTTCGCCTGGCGCCTGGTCGAGGCCTTTCGCCTCCGCTTTTTGTGACGGTTCGGATTCGATAGGACGCGGATGATTTTTATTCGACTCATGCGGCGGCCTTTGCCGGCGCCGCCGGCTGTTGCACGATCACGGTCGAGCCTTTGCCGTCGCCGCTTTCGATCATGAGATAAACGCCCAGGCCGATCGCGCCGGCGATCAAAAGCCAGGAGAGGCCTTTTTCAAAAGCATCGGTGAGCATCTTTAAAAGTTTGCCGGCCTGGTCCCAAACCCATTTGATCGCGTTAAGCGCGCCTTGAATTATCGTATTGAGGAGATTCCCCGCCGCGTTGGCGATCGCGCCCACGGCGTTTAGGAACGTGCCCCATAGGTTTTTTAATTCCTGATAAATCCAATGCGAGGCGTCGCCGATATAGGTTCCGGCCTTATGTTGCGCCAGGCAGAGGCGATAGCGCGTCTGATTTATCAAGGTCGGATTTTGTTGCGCGGCCAGGCCGAGCGCGTCGCACGGCCCCGCGATCACGTTACCAGGAAGGCCGCCGGCGGCGCCGGCGATCGCGCCAGGCGCCGGCGTCACGCCGGCCGACATTCCCGCGCCAGGCATCGGCGGCGGGACATAACCAGGCGGCCCCATATAGAGGCCGCTCGAAGTATAATTGGCGGGATCATTGGCGCCGGGGAGGCCTTGCGCGATCGCTTCCTGTTGCGTTGGCATCGTGTAAAGCGCGCCGAGGCCTTTGATCCGGCCGCGGCCGAGATAGCCGGAACATTGGCAATGCGCGAAGCCGCGTAAGCTCATGCCGCGTTCCTTCCAAGCCAAACGAGCGCGAGAATCCCGCCGCCGATCAAAAGCGGCGCGGCGATGGTGGCTCCGGTATTGGCCGCGGCGAGCTGCGGCCGCGCGATCCGACGCAAGCGCCGGCGCCGCAATAACGCCGCCGGCGGCCTGGGAATCAACCTTTTCGCTTGAGGGTTGGGGGGCGCTAAAGGCCGAGCATTGGCCGCCGGCGGCGCATTGCGCGCTTGAAGCATAGCATAGCGGCGGCGCCGCAATGCTTCTGCTTGAGCTGCGGAAGGCCTGACAATCAATTTTCTCGGGACTTGAGCGCGGCGCGGAATTTTCGGCGCATTGATCGGCCGCCGGCGAATTGGAACTCTCGGCGAAATTATATTCCGTATAATGACATTCCGAGGAACTCTCCGCGGTGGGCGCGGAAGCCTCGGCGGCCGAGGTGGCGGTTTCATGCTTCCGCCGCCTCCCCCGCCGCCGCCGCCGCCGCCGCCTTTCGCTTGTGTCGCCGCGGTTGTCGTGGCCGGCGTCGCCGTGCCCGTCATCCCCGGCGTTCCCATGTTCGGTGTCATGGCTGTTGTGGCCGTTGTGCCGGTAAAGCCCGTCATGCCGGTCATGCCGGTCGTGCCTGGCGACATCGCCGGCGAGCTGGCGCCGCTAACTGCGCTCGAAAAAGGCGAGGCCGCGAAACTCATATCCGTTCCAGCCGGCGCGACATAACCGGCCGGCGCCTGATTCGGCGTGACAGGCGCGGACGGCGGAAGCGGTGAGAGATTATTATTCCCCGGCGTCGCGCCTGGCAAAGGTGCGCCGGTCCCTGGCACGCCGATTACGTAACCAGTGAATCCACCTGGTCCCACGCCAGGCGGCGCGATTGTGACGGGCGGCGGCGCCGGTGGCGGCGGCGCCGGTGGCGAAATAAAATTCGGCGGCGGCGGCGGTGAAGGTGCGGGAGCTGCCGGCGGCGAGGTAATCGCGGCGGGAGAAGCGGCCGGCGCCGCCGTCATGCCTGGAGTCGGTGGCGCGCTCGGCGCCGAATAGAACATACCGGATGCTATGAAGTCGCCGGCGCCGCCGGTCCCGCCGAAGCCGGTTCCGCCGAAGCCTCCGACTCCCGTCATATATCCGCCGCCGAAGTCTCCGAGATAACCTAGGCCGCGCGCGTTTAATAATCGAAGCCGTCTTGCGTTCCAGCCCATGTTGCAAAGCTCGATCCGGGTGAAAGCGGACAAAGCATCGCACACGTTGCCCCTGGCGGAAACCAGCCGAGGGGTTGGGGCTCGGTACAGTCGGCCGCGATCGGCGGAAGCTCGCCGGGAATCTCCGCAAACGCGATCACATGGGTATATTCGCCGATCGGCCCAAAACCGAGCGCGCAAAAGGTGCCGGCGAATCCGACATGTTCGGCGAGCGTCAAAAGCAAAATAACAAAGTCATCGCAATCGCCGGCGCCGGTTTCTATCGTTTGATCGGCGCGCTGAATCACTTCCAAATCATTCGTGTCGAGGGTGTAGCGGACATTGGCGCGGCACCATTGAAACAGCGCGGCCAGCTCGCCTAGCCAATCGCGCCCAGGGACTCTCGCGGCCTTCACAATCTGAATCGCGAGCTTTCGAAGGCCTGGCATCAATTTTCCCTCGTCCACCTGCTCGCGCATGTGTTTTAGGGTTTCGCGAATCCCTTCCGCATTTTCTGGAATCTCGATCAATCGGTAAGGCGGCGGCGGCGCCAGGCTTAAGCCTGGTCGAGGCGCCGCATAGAATCCGAGCCGCGCTCGGCCCAGGCCTGGCCTAACCCCTATAGATCCGAATTGCCGGTTATTCGGCGCCAGGCGCCAGATCGGCGC
>Ga0126378_10001355_pt1 | contig 18270 bp, 11 predicted proteins | sample PanSoiMetPlot_23_FD_92587 | JGI IMG/M metagenome (GOLD analysis project Ga0126378, IMG submission 92587) | Tropical forest soil microbial communities from Panama - MetaG Plot_23 | ecosystem: Environmental > Terrestrial > Soil > Tropical forest > Bulk soil | place: Panama | collected 2016-02-17
GTTCCGCGTGGATGTCTGGGTACAGGACTTCAACAAAGACCTCGCCGCCGGTACCGTACCCGCGTTGAGCATCTTGTGGGTAATTGACGACCACACCGGCGGCCCACCAACCCCGGACGCCGAACAGGCCGACAACGACCTGGCCGTGGGGCGCATCATCGACTACATCAGCCACAGCACGGTGTGGTCCTCGTCGGCGATCTTCATCGAGGAGGACGACGCGCAGAACGGTGTTGACCACATCGACGGTCACCGCAGCCCAGGCTATATCGTCAGCCCGTACGCCGTGCAGTACGGCGCCACCGACCACACCTACTACACCCAGGTCAACATGACTCGGACGATCGAGCAAATCCTCGGTCTGCCGCCCATGAACCAGTTCGACCTCGTGGCATCGCCAATGCGGACGGATTTCACCAACAACCCGCCCCAGGAGAACTTCCAGCCCTGGACGCACATGGCCAACCAGGTCCCGCTCAACCAGGGCGTTACCCCCGGCCTAGAAAACACTGGCAGCGCAAAGGTCAAGGCTCTGAGGGCAGGTTGGCTCCAGAAGAAAGCGGAGATTTTCGCGGGCAAGCTGAACAAGCCTGACTCCGAAGACCCCGATACCGTCAACCATCTCAACTGGTACCAGTCCACCGGATTTACGCGGCCGTATCCAGGCGAGAGCACGGTTCGTCCTGCGAGCGACTTCAATCGTCCGGCACCTACCAAGGTTGACGACGACGACTAAAAACAAGAGGCTTGCACTAACAACCTCTCCCCAGTACGTCGGGGAGAGGTTTTTTGTTTATGCCAACACGAAACCCGCACTTCGCCCGAGCGGTGAGTAACCGCGGTTCCAACTCCCAGGCCGGTTCTCCCCCGCCTCTCCCAACGTATTTTGAATGATTGACTAGCGGTAACGAGCCGTGTCTCGCATCTGCTTTGCGATGCTTTCGAGAAAGGCATCGAGAGATTGATCTGGGGCACGTGGGATCCCTGTCTTGGCGGCAATGCGCGTGGCGATTTTGTACGCAGTCGCGTCACTAACAGCGGGATCTAAGGTGAGGCGACGCTGCAGGTAGGTTTCGATAAGCACTAATTCTTCGGGCGAAATACTCGAGACTTGTGGATTGGCAGGGGCCTTCTCCGCTGAAGAAGACCAATCCAAATGGACCTTATCAATCTTCCTCTCATGCACGACGATGCTTCCAACCAGCAGATCACCTAAGCGCTGATGCTTGCGAGTCACCATCGCGGTGATGATGCCGACGCCGTAGAGGAACGGCAGTGCGTCTATGGCGCGCAACAGGTTGCGGCCGATGACTTCGTAGACGTTCAGAGAGCGGCCTGACTCTTTGATGACGCGAATACCAGCAACTCGCTTTCCCGGAGTCTTGCCCTTCCAAATCACTTCAAAACATGCAAAATATCCCCAGTAGACGCAGAACAAGAAAAGAATCAAAAGAGCCGGAGCCCACGACTTCGGGAGCCAGTAGAACCAGAAGGGGAATGTCGGCGCATACTTTGCCACCCCGATCATCGCGAAAATCCCGGCGAGGTAGAGCAGGAATTGGATTAGAGTATCCAAAGCCATGGCCATGAAACGGCTGCCGATTCCCGCGAGCGGAAACTCGAGAGCGATCTGTTCCGGAGTATCAATGGTGATTGCGTCTTCGGCGTAACCGTGGTCGGCCTGAGCCTGGCTCGGGCTCTCAGTGCTGTCTGGGAACAAGTTTATGATCTCCACCTACTGGATCGACAAACGAAAGCCGCACTGGGCGCGACTCGAGCAGTTGCTCGATGAGACGGCAGAACGTGGCTTGCGGAACCTGAACCGGCGCGAATTGCAGGAACTGGGCCTCTTGTACCGCCAAATCGCGGCTGACCTCGCCACTCTGCGCCAGGATCGCGGTTCAATCCATTTTGCCCATTACTTGAACCAGCTTCTCTCGCGGGCACACAATATCATCTATTCGGCCAAAAAAGCCAACCCTTCGGCCGTGGTTTGGTTTTTCTGGCGGCAGTATCCATCGGTCTTTCGCCGAAATCTAAGGTATGTTCAGGTGGCCTTTTCATTATTCCTCGTGGCGGCCGCCGTGGGCGCGGCACTCACTTATCAAGACCCGGACTTCAAACTCTCCATTCTCGGTCCGCAAATGGTAAACACCATTGAAAAACGAGAGATGTGGACTCATTCCATCGTGGGCATCAAACCTCTTGCCTCAAGTCAGATCATGACCAATAACCTCAGCGTAGGTTTTGTAACATTCGCGATGGGCATCACGGCAGGGCTTGGAACAATCTACATGCTTCTCTTTAATGGTCTACTGATCGGCGTGATCGGCATGGCATGCCACTCTGCTGGAATGAGTCTGAAACTCTGGGACTTCGTTGCGCCTCACGGAGTCCTGGAACTGCCCGCCATCTTCATTGCGGGCGGAGCCGGCTTCCGAATAGCGGCTGGTTTGCTTTTTCCTCGCTATCTTCCGCGACGCGAATCTTTGTCTCGAGCCGGAACGGAGGCAGTAAAACTCCTGCTCGGAACCATTCCGATTCTGATCCTCGCAGGCACCATCGAAGGCTTTGTGTCCCCGACTGGCCTCGCTACCCGATTGAAATTTGCTTTGGCCGCAGCTCTTTTTGTGCTCTTACTCTCGTATCTGTTTGGGGTTCCGGAAGCGGAGAGGGCTCCCGAGCATCTGAGCTCGGTTGACTCCCACCGAGAATGATGGCGGACAATTACGCTCGCTTATAGTTGATCCTGCTGTTTCACCTGCAGGTAAGAGTTGACCAGCGTGGCAGCCAATTCACCGGATTCGACTTCCACGGCCAGCGCGCCACGCTCTCGAAGCCGCGCCAGCAACAGCTCTCTGCGGTGAATGACCTCTTGCGCCGCGGAAATTTGATACATGTCAGGCACGGTGTCCGGCCGGTTCAAGGCAAGAAGCCGCAAATCCGGTTGCCCGATTACGGCGATGAGCACGACGTGCCGCGGCAACAATTTCGAGGCTGCATCGATCACCTCGGGAGTCATCGCAGTTTCCGCTAACTCGGTAATCCAGACGACCAGACTCCGTCTCTTCTGGTCGCGCATCAGTTGGCTGGCCGCCCGCAGGTGATCGGCCTCTGACTCCTGCTCGCGAACATGTGCCAGCGTTTCCACGAACTGCCGAAGATGGGAACTGCCACGCCGAGCCGGCACTTTCAGCTGCACGCCACGACCGTACGCCAGTAGCCCAACTCGATCGCCCGTAAGGAGAGCGACTTGGCTCAGCGCCAAACTGGCATTCACGGCGTGATCGAGCTTGCTGACCGCACCCACGCGAGTCCGCATGAGCCTTCCTGTATCCAGAACGAGCCAAACGGTCTGGCTCTTCTCCAGTTCGTACAAACGGGTCACCAGCTTGCCGCGCCTGGCGGTCGCGGTCCAGCAAATGTCGGCGAAATCATCTCCATTACGATACTCACGCAGGCTTTCGAACGACTTCCCTGCCCCGCGCACCCGGCTGAACCGTTTCTCCATATTGATCTGACGGCTTCGGATCAGGTACACCGCCTGCCGCTTGGCTTCGTGAAGGTTCGGATAGACCGTCAACTCCTGTTTAAGTTCCGCCGTAGCCCACCGCTGGGCCAAACGAAGCATTCCTTCGTAGCGAAGGTGGAGGGCCGAGGCTGATGTCGTACCCCTTCGCGTCGGTGTTACTAAATACTGGCTCTCGGCCCTCCCCCCGGCTGGAACTTTCATCTCCAGCCGGGGCGGCTCACTCCGAAGCGTCCAAGGAATGGCATCCCAGAGTTGGACATACAGGCGGGATCTGGCTTCACTGACCGCGGTGATCACTGCACTTGATGAAACCGACAGTGCCAGGGGCGACGTCCATGAACGACGAAAGGCAAACGTTCCGGCACTTGGTAACGCGACCAGATCGATCGCCCAGGCAACGAGAATAAGCAGGTCCCAAAGCAATAACGCATAAACGAAACGATGATCAACGAATGCCGGGATGAGCCACACGAATCCGATCAGCAGGAGAAGAAAGAACCGATATCCGAACGCGAAGCCGAGGCGTTTCGAATTCCTGGCGCGGCCTTCTGCCGGCACCGGGATCATGGCTTTCCATTCGCTCATTTCGGTAGCTCGACGGCTTGCGTAACGTCTTGAATGACCTGATCCGGAGTAATGCCCTCTAAATCGGCTTCGGGTTTGACTAATATGCGATGTCGAAACACCGGCAGCACCGCTTGCTTAATATCATCCGGGATCAGATAGTCACGTCCCTCGATGGCCGCCACTGATTTCGATACGGTCAACAAACTGACTGCCGCGCGCGGGCTGGATCCAAGCGAGAGTGCGGGCCAATCTCGTGTTCGCCGGACAATTTCCACAATGTAGGCGAAGAGAGCTTCCTGTACTTTCACGGCGCGAACCTCTTCCCTCGCGGCCTGCAAGGCTGTCGGAGCCACTGGGGCAATTTCGATCTCGTCGAGACGGTCGGCGTCGAATCCGCTCTGCACCCGCGCCAGCAACTGGACTTCTTCCGCAGCCTGCGGGTAGGAAACGTTAATCTTCAGCAAAAAACGATCCAGCTGTGCTTCTGGCAATGGATAGGTCCCCTCAAAATCCACCGGATTCTGGGTTGCGAATACCGTGAAGTAGGGAGACAAAGCGTGCCGTTCCCCGTCAATCGTCACTTGCCGTTCTTGCATGCTCTCCAGCAACGCTGCCTGAGTGCGCGGAGGCATGCGGTTCACCTCGTCCACCAGCAGGAGAGCGGTAAATACGGGGCCTTTGTGAAGCTGAAAGGAACTGGTGACCGTGTTCAGGACATTGGTTCCAATGATGTCGGCGGGCATGAGATCCGAGGTGCACTGCACGCGTTGAAACTCCACACCTAGGATTCGTGCCAGGGTCTTCACCGCCAGCGTTTTCGCGATGCCCGGAACTCCCTCCAACAAAGCGTGCCCGTGCGAAAGCAACGTGACCAGACACTGGGTTTTTAATTCCTCTTGTCCCACAATTACCTTGTCCATCTCACGCCGTACCTGCTCGACCAGAGCTGCTACTGCTTCCATCGTTTGTTCTCGCTTTCTTTTGATCCGAACAACTTCAAACGGACGGCATAGTCATAGAGCGCCTGAATCAAGTGGATGGCCTGGGAAGGCTTCACCCCAGGATCGTAACGGGCAACCTCGCAATCCGTAAGGACCGTGGCAAATCGTTCGTCCCGCAGGAGTCCGCGGTTTCGTAAGGCCTTGTCTAAATCCACTGCGCTGGAGTTCAGGGATAAGCCCAACCGCCGCGTCAACACATAGCGAAAGCGTTGGTATGAAATCTCCACCGCTACCGAACTGGCCTGGGCGTTTTCATAGAGCATGCCCAGGGTACGCACGAACTCCAGGGGCGAAAGGCGACGCTCCACTTCGGGGTTCCAGGCAGTCCCGTCTCTGCGCGAGTAGGTGGCGAGGATTGCGACCCCGACCATCGCGATCTGCAGGAAGATCCAAGCGAGGATGCCCCGACTGCGCGAACTGAAGGCGCGCCGTTCATAGCCATGAACGTACTCGTCCCAAAGGATCGTATTCCCGCTTGCATTGCCGACCGCGGCCAACAAGAATTCAAGATTTCCCGGCTCTTTCAAGCCCGCATTCGTAATGGGTCCGGGTTCGGCAAGCCAAAGAACGCTGCCCTGCCCCACTCTGTATTCCACGACCACCGGGCGTTCGCGATCTCCATAAAGTTTGATAACGTTGTCCGCCGCCTTCCAATACGCTTTCGGCGCGAGGCTAATTTCCGGTGCGGCGCGGGTGATGGGCGACGGGGATAAGGCTCCCATCCGCTTCCACTCGCTACCGTTTAAGGGCTCCTCAGAGGTTTCGTCGATGGGAAGGTAAAAACCGGCAAAACGTCCGGTGGCGATGACCCGACCGCCGCTTTGCAAGTAGGCAGCCAGTTTCTCTTTCTCGGCCCTGGCGGGAAATCCCCTCGGCTCGGCAATCACCAGGGTATTTCCCCGCCCGGTTGGCAACTCCTCGAGTGGTCGCTCCCACGTTCCGACGCTGTATCCGGATTCCTGGAGAAGCAGATAGGCTGCCCGGCAACCACCCGATGCCGCTGAATAGGCGCTCGGCACCTCCTCGTCTGAATTTCCCCCGCGGACGATGAATGCCGACAAGGCGATCAGCAAGACGAAGATGACTCCGGCGATCAGCAAAACTTTGCGGTCGCCTGCTGTCAGTTGCAGATGCATCCCAGGCTTTCCAATTCGGCTATGGTCTGCCGAAATTCTTTCTCGTCGGCGAATTGCATGCCGTACCACACCGTTTCCAATCGAGTCGTCAAGGAACGCAGGACCACGCGATGTGCGCTGCTGGGAGCAAGCAGACGAAGATACTCGCGTGGAGTACGGGCGACGTCCGGCTGCCATGCTCCTTGCGCTTCCAAAAAAGAAATCCCGGTCCAATACGCGAAGTGAATCGCATTGTTCCAATCACCTTTCGCCGCGGCGGCACGAGCCTCGGCGAGCCATAGGGGCCATGCTTTCGCGCTGACGGGCACAGGCGTGGGCATAATGGTTTCGAGCCGCTCCCCTTCCCGCAAGGATCGATACATCCAATAGGCAAGCGCCAAGACAGCCATGACGATCAGCGCGTAGACCAAAACCTCGCTGATCACGGGAATCGCAGAACTGGAGACCACTCGACCGAGCCACGTTCTTAGCAAGTCAGCTATCCGTTGCTGGAGCCGATCGATCCAGGTCTGCCCGTGAACGTCACGAAATTCGCGGCGGGAAAGGATTTCCTTCAGCTGGGAACGATGCGCAGCCGATGCCGGAGGAGATTGCTTAGCCGCTGCTGCCTGGTCACGAACAAATTCGAGGTACTCAATGATTCGGTCGAGCGATGCTTCATCGTGTTTCGACTGCCAGGCGAGCAACTGCTGGCGCAGGGGTTCGGTGGATACTTCGACTTGTCTTCCTGCAAGATCAACCTGCCATGCCGACGGAAGGTTGCGGAAGATCTCATCTGCCCGACGCGGGTCAGATCGAAGACTCCGAATGGAGGCGAGCGAACCATCCAGAACGCTTACATATTGGTCAATGCTAAGAGGCTCCTGCGCGGAGCTGGGTGGGGCACTGAGCACAACGGCCACGCAGGCCACGAGCACAGAGCCGAGTGCTGACCGGGATCGCATCGAGGGTTAGGTGCTCGCCACCGGAACCGCCCCAGGCTGTGCAGTATCCAGATTGGACATCATCAGTTGCAGGTCGAAGGCTTCTTTGCGCACGCGCTCGTCGTAGTAAAGAAGTGAGAAACCAATCGTCATGAGGGGTCCGACCAGACATTGGCTGATGAAACTGCCGACAGGAATGGCCAGCTGTGTCCACAAAGGGACTGAACCGGAGCGATGTTCACGCGCCATCACCCCCATCGCTGCAATGATCGGAATCTCCCAAACCATAAAAATGGCGTACCACAGCACGATTACCAGCAATCCAAGAACGAAAACCCGACCGCGATGGCCCTTGGTCAACTCTGCGCTTCTGTTCACCGAATCTCGCAGGCCGGTGTCTTCGATGACTGCAACCGGTATGGTTAAAGCCCACATCAGCGCCAGAATAATGCCGGGGACAATCAGCAGGGCCAGTCCCACCCCGATGCCAATCCAGTAGCCGATCATAATCAGCGCTAAATAGAAGATTCGGCCTTTGATGCCCGCAAAGGACTCGGTGATCGTAGTCTGATGCCCCAGGTGTACATGCGAGACCGCAATCACGGTCGCGCCTTGGGATGCTGCGGTAACTCCAAGCGACACCGCCCATACTGCGAGCGTCCAGGGAATGCTTGCTGCCGGTCCGACCAGCAGTTTGGCCGATCCCAGCCCCACGCCTGCGAATTGAACCGCCAGTAGGGCCAGGTGGGGGAGAGCAACAATACCGGCGAACAGGATGAAATTCTTCCGGTAGAGAAAGAAAGTACGATCCAGCAGTTCGCCCAGGGTCAGCGGACGAAGTTCAGTGCTCATACGCGCCCTCCTCCAAGATATTGGCCGAAGATGGTATCACAGCTATGGCACAGTTACGGCGTCGGCGATCACAGCCTGCCTTTACTTATTTTGTGCTGCTTTCGCCTGGGTCGAGTACGTAATCGGAACCGAAGAATCGAATGGTGCGCAGCGGCCCCGCGGAGTCGGAGACCCGCACCATCGCCATGCCACCATCTCGGGAGGTCGAGTAGTCAAAGAGATACTCCCGGCCATTCCCCAGCCTCTCCGCCCGGACTCGCCCGGCGCCATCGTACTCGATGGCACAGACTTGGCTGCCATTTTGCTGCACCCGCTGCATTCGACCCGATGAGTCATAGGCGTAACTGGTAATCTGATGACCATCGTCGGTGACTTGTGTCAGGTGTCCCGAATCATAGGAATATAAAAATTGACCGCCGGCTCGCTCATCGACTTCGATGATCCTGTTTTGTGGGTCATATTTGAATCTCAAATCGTGTCCTCCAGGGGATCGCGCCAACATCAAGTTCCCGGCCGGATCGCGGTCCAGGGTTAGACGCGTCCCGTTGTAACTCTCGATCGAAGTGAGGGCTGATTGTTCCGGACGAATTGCGCGGTCGCTATCGGGAAAGTGGTATGTCAATCCTCCCTTGCGAAGCTTCCAACCCGGCCAGTCCCACTGAATGGTCGAACCAGTGAACTCAGACGCGACGGCGTCCCGGTTCGAGTACCGGGCATCCCAATAGCCAAAGCCCCAATTCGAGCGCCTAAAATGAGATCTCCCTCCGTGTTCCAGAACCAAGTCCATCCAGGTGAAAGGCCACTTGTCGCCGACCAGGAAGATGTTGAGATTATGATTGCCACCGATTCCAAACGCTCTCGAACGTGAGTCCTGTGTGCGCAGAACACGCGTCAGTTCCACCGGCCAACGATCCGAGGTCAAAAAATCCGTTCTCTGATCGAGCAGCAGACCATAACGCAAGTCAACCTGCACAGTTTCGAGATTCCGCTCTTTGTAATAGCCGGAACAAGAATCCAAAACGCCAATCAGGGGGAGCTGTCGATCAGCGGCGCTATAGCTTCGTAAGATAAAACACGGATCACCATTTTCGACGTGTAAATCGGCCCGCACCGCGGCATCAGTCTCCAGGTAATCATCTCCGATGTCATCCAAATCCGATGGCGCATCCAACTCCTGGTAAAGGATGCTGTGAAAATCACTGCTTGGTTGCAGGCGATAGTGAAGGATGCCGATATCCCGAATCAAAACTTTGAGCGTTCGTTTCCCGAGATCGGCAGAGTGAAGCGATCGCTTGCCCTCCTCGTCTTCCGATAGCCGGGCGGTCGAGATCACCGCAAACCGCTCCTCCTGGCGGAAACTGAAGGCATAACTCCAATTCAGCTTCTGGATGTACATATCCTCATCGGTTAGGCCGATCAGGATGGCGGATGGATCGGCAGCGAGCTTCGGATAATTGATTTTCATCGCGGTCACGAGGTCTTCTGCGACAAGCTGTTTCCGCGAAGCATTCCACGCCCATGCCGGCAAATCCATTGCCGGGAGTTGATGAATCTCGAGAGCATACTTTCTGCGAAACGCATCGGCCAATGATGCACCAGGAACAGCATCCCCCTTTCCTAAGGGAACCAGGTACACCATTCCACGTCCGCGCAGCTCCCCGGGCGCCGCTTTCCTGGAATCTGGGGTAACCGACGGCGTAGGCCGTGACCTTCCTGCGGCAGCTCGAGGCGCACCCGGAATCTGGGTCAGGAAATTGTGGACGTAGCCGATTGACAAAGCGCCCAGCCCGAACGCGGCAATCGCCCAGGCGACGGCAAATCGCAATAGCAGAGCGTCGGGGTTCCGCCGTGTCGTCCGAACGATCAGTTCCCGCTTAGCCAACTCCCGAAATTGATGGAGTTCGCCGGCGGAAAATACCCTCTTCGGGAGGGCGAAGGGCGCCTCCGGCCTGATCAGCAGCACAAACACTCGCCGAGCCTCATGGCAGGCAAGAATGTTGGCCCAACGAATCTCTTCCGTGCCTTCCGCGGAGGACCGCATTAGATTGTTTTCGTCGATTCGTAGTTCAATCGGCTGCGCCATCGCGGCCACTTTCCGATACTTCGCTGCGGCTCGCACGCGCCATAAGCACGCCCGCTCGAGCAGTAACCCAGCGCCCACCGCGAACAAGAAGTCCGCTAAAAGTGGCGCATCCGACAAGCGCGCATTCACGCCCAGCAGGATCGCTACCAGCGACACTGCGTAAAGGTTCCGAAACAGAATGCGGCTTCTCGCCATACGCATGCGATATGCCCATTCCGCCTCGAGGTATTCATCCGCTGACACCGCGTATTTCAGGAGCACGGACGAAGTCTATAACACAGACCAAGCTTCCATGGCAGCCCGGCGAGGGATACTGGAATTCTCACCCGGGTGACGTGGTCGCTTTGCTAGGCGGCTCGGACTCTGCCCCCCCCGACTAAACTACAGCCTCGAGGCTGCTTCCAACCCCAGAACACCTGGGCCGAAACCGGGTCCAATTTCAACCTTCGTAATGACCTAAGTGGTTGGTAATAGAGGGCCGGATTCGGCATAAAGTGCAAGATGGCCGTCGGTGTTGCTGACCAGACTCGCCCCCTTGCCGAGAGGCCAAAGGGGCGCTGTCGCGATTTTGCGCCGACGATACCAGCTGGCCCGAGTGCTTCCGTGAACGGTTCGGCTGCGCGACGCCAGAACGGATTTTTGCGGTTCACCTAGCCTCCGCTACCCGCGCTCCATATCAATTTTCTGAATCTCTACAATTACTACTTGTTTTTTGTTATGTGATGGTGTTAGTGTTCCCGACCAATCAACGGGCATCGACCTCGATACAGCCAACACTTGTTGGATTCAAACCTGTCCTCTCCGCTTCCCGGTCGGCCCGAAAGTCTCTCCAACGGCAGATGAGCTGAAAGAGTGTCTCGTTGTCGTCGAGAGACAACTCTTCGCTTCCAGGAGGTCCTCCCATGCCAGTTAGCCGTCGGATTTTGAACTCTCTCTTCGCGACCATCACGCTGTATTCCCTGATCATGTGGGTTGGCGCTGGAGTATCGGTTTGGGCGCAATCGACCAGTACAGGGAGTCTAGCGGGCAGCGTTACCGACTCCAGTGGGGCTGCGGTGAGTGGTGCAGAAGTAACGCTCACCGACACCTCTACGGGTGCATCTCGCGCCTACACGACCAATCAGGCGGGACGTTACAGTTTTGTCGACCTTACGCCCACGGCCTACGAGATCACCATCAGCAAACCCGGCTTTTCCACCACCAAAACCAACGCCACGATCAAGATAGGAGTTGCTGCGGCCCTAGACTTTACGTTGAAGGTCGGCGGCAAGAATGAAGTAGTGGAGGTTACGGCAACCGGCACGGAATTGGAAACCACGAATGCCACCGTTGGGAACACGGTGGAGAGCGCGGTCTTAGACTCGCTGCCCAGCCTCAACCGCGACGTCAGCACCTTCATGGAGCTGCAACCGGGGGTAAGCCCCGACGGCAGTGTTGGGGGAGCGGTGGTCGATCAGAGCAGCTTTCAGCTCGATGGTGGCAACAACACCAACGATATGGACGGCAGCATGAGCGTCTATACCACTACCTATGCTGGAGATCCAACCGGAGGTGTTTCGAATCAGAGTTATGCGGTCGCCGCCGGTCCCACAGGCGTCATGCCTACTCCCGCCGACAGCGTGGAGGAGTTCAAGGTGAATACGGCCAATCAAGGCGCCGACTTTAACAGCTCTTCTGGAGGGCAGGTACAGATCGTTACCAGACGTGGCACCAACACATTCCACGGCAGCCTGTACGAATACTACCTCGATAACAACTTCTCCGCGAACACTTGGGACAATAACTTCACGGGAACGCCCCTGCCAACCTGGCATCGCAGTCGTTTTGGTTTTCGCGTCGGCGGCCCGCTCATCCCGAAAGAAATCGCCGGTGGAAAAACCTACTTTTTCGTCAACTACGAAGGATATCGTTGGCCACTTTCACAAACCGTCGAGCGGGCGGTGCCCTCCGCTTCCATGCGTTTGGGGCTTTTAAGTTTTGACGGCGGAAGTAGTTACTACAATTTGAATCCGACGCCGGTGACGTATAACGGGGTTACCTATCCGGCCGATAACGGCACCCTCGACCCTCGTAAGATCGGACTCAACCCTCTTGTCCGTCAGGTTTGGAGTCAGCATATGCCACTTCCGAACGAGGGTAACAACTGTGGGCTCTCCCGTTGTGACATCGTGAATGTGGGCGGGTTCAAGTCCAATGTTCTTGTTCCGGAGAGTAGTAACTTTGGCGTTATTCGGGTCGATCACGACTTTGGGCCAAAGTGGCACTTTAACACCACGTATCACTACTTCAATCTCACCGATGCCGGAACCCAACAAGTCGACATTGGAGGTGGCTTGGGCAGCGATAAGCTCGGTGTCCCAGCCTCTTTAGCCAGCAGTCCACAGCAGACATGGTATTACACCGCCGGTCTGACCACGAACGTCAGTCCCAACGTTACCAATGACTTACACTACAGTTTCTTGAGGAACTGGTGGGCATGGGGTAGGGCAGGTGATACTCCGCAGGTTCCAGGCCTCGGCGGAGCCATTGAACCAGGGGGGGAGTCGCAGACCCAGGCCCTCATCCCGTACAACGTTAACACCCAGCAGACTCGCACCCGCTTCTGGGACGGTCGCGACCATTATCTGCGTGACGATGTCTCGATCCTGAAGGGCAATCACCTCTTTCAGTTCGGCGGTGCCTTTCAACACAACTTCAACTGGCATCAGCGTACCGACAACGGCGGAGGCATCAACTACCAACCCGTCTATCAATTGGGAACGAGTTCCGGTGCGGGTGTCGACCTCTCAGCGTACACGCCCGCCGCTATAGCGTCGACAGATCTGAAGAACTGGGGCCGCGACTACGCGGAAATCCTGGGCCTGGTATCGATTTCCCAACAGGCCTATACGCGTACCGGTTCCAACCTCGCGATCAACCCGCCGCTCACGCCGGCCTTCGATCAGAGCACCATTCCTTACTACAACGTCTACTTCAGCGATACGTGGCACATGAAGAAGACTTTCACCCTCACCTACGGCGTGGGGTGGACCTTGGAAATGCCCCCGGTAGAAAAGAACGGCAAACAAATCGAACTGGTAGACCAAGCCAATCAAGTCATCGACTCCCAGTCTTACCTGCGCTCTCGTGAACAAGCCGCGCTGCAGGGTAGAGTGTACAACCCGATGGTCGGCTTCAACCTGGTGGGAAACACAGAGAACGGGCGCAAGTACCCCTACGATCCTTTTTATGGACAATTCAGTCCACGCCTTGCGGCTGCGTGGAATCCACACTTCGACAGCGACTCTCTGCCGGGCAAGATTTTCGGATTCCAGAATACGGTGATCCGAGGAGGGTATGGGCGAATTTACGGTCGCCTGAACGGGGTCGATCTTGTGTTGGTGCCGCTGCTGGGAACCGGCTTGATCCAACCGGTGCAATGCTTTGACCCGCTGATGACGGGAGGAAGCTGCGCGGGTCCCAGTGCCGCTACGCCCGCCAATAATTTCAGAATCGGCGTGGACGGCTCGACGGCCCCAATCCCTGCCGCCACCGCGACCCTGCCGCAACCACTTTATCCAGGAGTTAACGGCATTGCCGCTGGCGCGGGCGAAGCGTTAGACCCCCATTTCCGGCCCAACATCGTCGACACGTTCGACCTGACGATCCAGCGTCAACTGACCAAGAGGCTCACCATGGAGATCGGGTACATTGGCCGGTTGATTCATCATGAGTATCAGCCGATCAATATCAACTCGGTTCCCTACATGATGACAGCGGGTGGACAGAGATTCGATAACGCTTACGCCAATGTGGTGCTGCAATATTGTGGCGGGGTGGCGGGTATGGGAGGGGGTGGATGCGCAGCCAAAGCCGCGGCGGTTACACCCCAACCATTCTTTGAAAAGGCGCTCGCGGGAACCGGATACTGCACCGGTTACGCGAACTGCACGCAGGCCCTGGTGGCGAATGAAGGAGCGAACGGTACGGGCAATTTGACATTCGCTAACGTTTGGAGCCTGTGGAGTGATCTGGACGGCGGTGGTGCCGGTTGCCCCGCCGCCAACGGGGGACCGTGCGGGTTCAATTTCGCCCGCACCATGATGAACAGTCCGCTCAATTGCCCCACGGGTGCAGAGATCGGCTGCAGTGGTCAATTGACTTCCGGCGTCGGTGTCAATGCTAGTATCGGCTACGGAAATTACAATGGTGGATTCCTCTCGTTAAAAATGGCGGATTGGCGTGGCCTGACAACCCAATCAAACTTCACCTGGTCTAAGGCGCTCAGCACTCAGTCGGTCGTGCAAGCCACCAGCGAGGACACAGCCGTAGATCCGTTCAATCTTCGCACGGGCTACGGCCTGGCGGGTTTTGACCGCAAATTCGTCTACAACATGTTCATCGTCTACCAGCCCCCGTTCTACAAGGGACAGCATGGTTTCGTGGGACACGCTCTCGGTGGCTGGACCTTTGCCCCCATTTTTACTGCGGGCACAGGTTTGCCGATGACGCTCGGCACCATCAACGGTGGTGGAGAAGCCTTCGGAGAAGGGGACTCTACCAATTTCTACGGAAACGGGAACTCCGAGAATGCCATCATCATGGGCCCCGTTCCCAAGACGGGAGTGCACTACCAGGCTGCGGGCGATTACAACTCCGGCATCGCCACGAGCGGCCTCGGCTCCTGTAATGCACCTCCTCCTGCGCCCTGCTACACCCTGAATTTGTTCGCGAATCCGGTGAGCGTTTATAACTCGATTCGGCAACCGATTCTGGGCTTAGACACTCACGATGGCGGCTGGGGCATTATTCGCGGCCTGCCGTACTGGAATATGGACTTGAGTATCAAGAAAAACTTCAGGATCAGTGAACGATTTAACTTTGAGGCTCAGGTCGTCTTTACGAATGTCCTGAACCATGTCTTGTTCGGCGACGCTACCGGAGACTACTTGGACACCAGTAACCCGGCCAGTTGGGGTACGATCCCCGGAGAAGTCACCGGCGACACTCCTCGCAAAATGGAGTTCGGCGCGCGTTTGAACTTCTAACCGGCGGCAAGAATCGATGGCCGGGAGCCCAAAAACTCCCGGCCGTTTTTGACCTCTGATCGGGATTAATGAGATGGTCCCGCGCGGTCGCGCAGCTTATCGCTCGCTGGTGCAGGAGGATCCGCGTCCGGCTCACCGCATCGACCGGTATCGTTTTGGGCGAGACCACTTCTTCGCTCGCTTGCATTTCGAAGAGTGCGATAAGGTCTGCTGCGCAAGACAATTCTCCCGTTCGCAACTGCGGGCCCACAGCGTAACGTGCCATCCTCGTCATCGGACGAAAGGTTTTGTGCAGGATTCCTCCTCAGACGATCACTTCCGGTACTCGTAAAATCGCATCTCTCTTAAAAATTCCGCCCTTGTACTGCGGCAACCGCCTCAAAACGAAAGTTTTGCAAGCTGCGAATGTGGAGCCTACGGCTTATGCTAAGAGTGATGTCTTCGGGGGATGCATGCGGGGAACCGATCAGGACGGACTTGAGGTCAAGCACCGGAGGAAAACGACAGCGGCGCTCTTGCTGGGAATCGCTCTCGGCGCACTGGGGCTGATGCTGATTGCTCGACAAGCGGCTCCATCGTTCTGGAACGGCTGGGCAGGACGATTGCTGGGACGTAGCACCCAAATCGATGTGAGCCAGCCCACGGTGGTGAATAAGATCCAGCAACTGCAGCGGCTGGAGACGGTGGTGTATTCGGTCGACAAGGTGGTCAGCGGAGAGAAGGAGAATCCGATCCTGCCGGATTTTCTGGCGGGAGATCGGTTGCTCATGGTGGTCCACGGGGAAGTGGTAGCGGGGGTGGACTTCAACCGACTAAAGAGCGGCGACGTGGTCGTCCAGGACAAGAGAGTAGTTTTGCGGCTGCCGTCGGCGCAGGTGTTTTCCACCCGCATTGATAATGAGCGAACCAAGGTGTATTCGCGGCAGACTGGGTTGCTGGTTCCGGTGGATCCAGATTTGGAAACCGAAGTGCGCCGGGAGGCGGAGAGGCAGCTGCAGCAAGCGGCGTTAGTGGATGGGATTCTGAAGACGGCGAACACGAATGCCCGCGCCACGTTGACAAGTTTGCTGCAGGGACTGGGATTCGAGCAGGTGGAGTTTGACTGACGTCCGGGCTTGCTCGGGAGGTTCGATCCAGGCGAAGCCTTTCTAATCCGAGGGTTGCATCTTCGATCCCGGCCGGCGTACCAACTCGCGGTTGCCGGCGGTCTCCCCGGATCTGACGTCTGCTCACATTCCTGGCAGTTTCATTCCTGCCAGGCGCCGCGCAAAACTCGGCTTGCCCATCTGCTTGAACATCTTTTTCATCTGGGCGTATTGCCGAAGCAGGTTGTTCACTTCCTGAATGGTTGTGCCCGAGCCGCGTGCGATACGCTTGCGGCGGCTGCCGTTGATTACCTCGTGATGATTGCGCTCGTGCATGGTCATCGAGTTGATGATGGCCTCGACGCGATTGATCTGCTTTTCGTCGATGTTGTCCGCCGCCTTTTGCAGGCCCGAGAACGGACCGATCGACGGCAGCATTCCCATCAGGCTCTTCATCGATCCCATCTTCTTGACCGAGCGCAGTTGATCGCGGAAATCTTCGAGGGAAAAGCCGTCGCCGGTCAGCGCCTTGGTCGCGAGCTCTTCCGCCTTCTTCCTGTCGATCTGTTTTTCGGCGCGCTCGATCAGCGACAGGATGTCTCCCATGCCGAGAATGCGCGAGACGATGCGATCCGGATGGAATGGCTCCAGCGCATCGTACTTTTCGCCAACACCGATGAACTTGATCGGCTGCCCGGTGACTTGTCGGATCGACAACGCCGCGCCGCCGCGCGCATCGCCGTCCATCTTGGTTAAGACGACTCCGGTAAGCGCCAGTTTCTTATGGAACTCTTCTGCCGAGCGAACGGCGTCCTGTCCGGTCATCGCGTCGGCCACGAACAGAATTTCCGAAGGATTCAGTAGCGCTTTCAGGGACTGCATCTCGCCCATCAACTCGTCGTCAATGTGCAAGCGGCCCGCGGTATCGACGATGAGCACGTCGCATCCCGTAACCACCGCTTCGCGCCTGGCTTCCTTCACCAAGCGCTCGACGGTCGCGGTGTTTGCCTGGGCAACTTGGCCTTCGTAAATACTCGATTTCACCGCCTGCGCCACCACCTTCAGCTGCTCGCGCGCTGCGGGACGATACACGTCGACCGACACGAGCAAGGGCCGGTGCCCGCCTTGCTTGAACCAGTTCGCCAGCTTGCCCGACGTGGTCGTCTTGCCCGATCCTTGCAGCCCTGCCATCAGCACAACCGTCGGAGGCTGCGAGGCAAACTTCACCCGCGCCGTGTCCTTGCCGAGGACCTCGATCAGTTCGTCGCGCAGAATCTTGATGACCTGCTCTCCGGGCGAAAGTGCCGTCATCACCTCGGTGCCAACGGCTTTGCTTCTGATCTGATCGATGAGTTGCTTGACGACCTTGAAGTTGACGTCGGCCTCGAGCAGCGCCATCCGGATTTCGCGCAGCGCCTCGTCGATGTTCTCCTCGGTCAGCCGGGCCTGTCCGCGGAGTGTCTTAAATGCGCGCTGTAGTTTTTCCTGAAGATTCTCAAACATGGGAGTAGTTTTTCATTTTAGCAGCCGGATTTGGGGTGCGGCGTCGGGCTTCCGGCTTTGAACGTCCTCGTCGAATAGACGCAATTCATCGCTGGACATCCCGGATGAAGACACCGTTCATTTTTAGATTCGCTTGCGCTATATTATTCATTTTAAATAGTTTATGCAACCGATGCAGACCCAGATCCCGGCCAAATCCGGCAAGCACACGACTTAGACGAATGCCTTGGTCCGCTCGGTGGTGGGGACCTTTTCACTGCGGACCTTATTACAATAGCCCCGGTCCGCGCGCGCTCGATAAACGAAACCTATGATCGCAGTCGGAATTGGTGCTTTGTCCTGCCTGATCTGGGTGGTGCTGATTGCTGGCTGGGGACGGTTTTGGCGGACCTCGACTCCGGCCGACGGGCTCACGATGCGTCCGGAATCGGCGCCTCGGGTGGCGGTGGTGGTCCCGGCGCGCAATGAGGCGGATGTAATCGGGCAAGTCATCGGAGCGCTGCTGCGGCAGGACTACCCCGGACCGGTGCACATCTTCGTCGTCGACGATCACAGCACCGA
>Ga0126378_10001358_pt1 | contig 18255 bp, 19 predicted proteins | sample PanSoiMetPlot_23_FD_92587 | JGI IMG/M metagenome (GOLD analysis project Ga0126378, IMG submission 92587) | Tropical forest soil microbial communities from Panama - MetaG Plot_23 | ecosystem: Environmental > Terrestrial > Soil > Tropical forest > Bulk soil | place: Panama | collected 2016-02-17
GGGCGCGAATAGTCAACAAGGATGGGCCTTGTTTCTTTTCATCATCGGATTCACGTTTCGGCCGGCGGGTCTTTTCGCCTTGGGTCCCATTTTCGCTGTTGCTGGCTTGGTCTGCCTGGTCGGGTCCGCAGTATGGTTCATCAACATCAAGCCCCTAGAGCATATGAACTCTGGAAAAAAAAAGATTGAGCCGGACGAGAGTACGTCACGCAAAGACTGGGCTCGCTCGGCCAGCGGCGAGGCCTAAGGAGAGACGAAATGAAGATACTCGGTCTAGTCGTGTGTGTGCTGGGTTGGTTCATCGCGGTCCTCAGCACGCAGGTAAGCGGGCATCCCGCTCAGCTACTCGTCGCGCTGGCCGGATTTCTGGTTGCGTGCTTCGGGGCGCTCTACCTGGTCAACGGGGCTCATCTCAAGAACGCGATCTGGAAGGCTTGAGGGGGCGCATATGATATTGATACGAATCAACCGAATGCGGCGTCGCATAACCGCGCCGTTTGCCGCATTGCTGACGGCCGCGTGGCTGGCACCGACGACTTTAGCGTTCGCCCAGGCATCGCCAGCCGCTGCCCCCTCTGCCGCTGCATCACCCGCTCCACCCCCAGTTCCGATAACTAACGCCGACATCAAGGCGCTCAGCGGACCTTCCAGCGCCGATCAGGCAAAAGGCGATCCCGGCGGCACGATCACCGGCACGGTGAATGACGTGATCGTCAGCGACTCGAAGGCGGGACTCACGCTGGCCGATGTGGTGAACATGATCGGCCAGAACCGCGTCGCGGTTAACTTTGTCTGGACACTTGTCACGGGCTACCTGGTCATGTTCATGCAGGCCGGTTTTGCCGCGGTCGAGACGGGATTGTGCCGGGCAAAGAATGCGAACCATACCTTCATGATGAATTTCATGGTGTATGGATGGGGCTTGTTCGCCTACTGGGTGATGGGCTTCGCGCTGCAGCAGGGCGGATGCGCACCCAACGGCAACCTGGGAGGCCTCAGTCCTCTTAATTCCGAATTCACTTTCAATTTCCTGGGCGGAAAGCCTTGGGGACTCTTTGGACAAAGAGGCTTTTTCCTAAGCGGCACCGCCTACGACGTCGGCGTAATGGTGATGTTCCTGTTCCAGATGGTGTTCATGGATACTGCGACCACGATCGTCACCGGAGCAGCGGCAGAGCGCTGGAAGTTCGCTGCTTTCTCTGTCTCCACCTTCTTCCTCGCTGCCATCACCTATCCGCTCTACGGAAACTGGGCGTGGGGCGGAGGATGGACCTCGCAGCTTGGCGCCAACTACGGACTGGGCCACGGCTACTGCGATTTCGCAGGCTCGGGCGTGGTTCATGCGGTGGGCGGGATGACGGCGCTCGCGGTCTCGATGATCATCGGGCCGCGAATCGGCAAATACACCAGGAATGGCCGGCCGAATCCAATGCCGGGTCACGATATGACGATGGTTCTCCTCGGATGCTTTATCCTGGCGTTCGGCTGGTTCGGGTTCAATCCGGGCAGCACTCTGGGCGCATCCGGCAACGGGAATCTGCGCATCGGATCGATCGCGGTGAACACGATGCTCGCGGGGTGTACCGGTTCGATTGCATCGCTGCTCTACATGTGGATCCGCTTCGGCAAGCCGGACGCATCGATGGCCGGCAATGGCCTGCTCGCTGGCCTCGTCGCGATCACCGCGCCAAGCGGATTCGTCAACACGGTCGGCGCTGCGATCATCGGTTTCGCCGCGGGAATGATCGTGTGTGCCAGCGTAGAGTTCGTCGAACGAGTACTCCGCGTCGACGACCCGGTAGGCGCAATTTCGGTACACGGAACCTGCGGACTGTGGGGTGTCATTTCAGTCGGTCTGTTCGCCGATGGCACCAGCAACTACGCTGGAAGCTGGAACGGGGTGAACGGCGGCGTAACCGGGCTGTTCTATGGCGATCCGGGTCAGCTAGTTGCGCAACTAATCGGGTGTGCGACGCTCGTGGGCATCGTGTTCACGCTGTCGTACCTCTTTAACTGGCTCGTGGACGGGGTTATTGGCCAGCGGGTCGGTGCGCACAGCGAGCTCGAGGGTTTGGATCTGCCTGAAATGGGCGCGCTCGGCTATCCCGAGTTCCAATTGGTAACCGCAGGAACCGGCCGCTCGCTGGAGGCGGTCGCGGACTAATGCCGAGGAGGAAATAGCGATGGCAGGTGAGATCATATTCGCGGTGTTGATGCTGGCGGTGTTTGCGGGCTGGATGTTCATCAAACCCGGCAAAAGCATCTTCGATTGATGGGCGGATCGATGGAATCGGCGCTACACTCAGGTGGGGCGGATGAGGCCCTGGTTATGGAAGGCAAGCGCCCCACTCCGATCGTCCGCGATGCGCACGCGCTGATGGTTCGCGGCATCGAGGAGCTTGAACGCAACCACATCGAGGAAGCCGTCGGCTTGTTGCGTCAGAGTGTAGAACTCGACCCGGAGTCTTTCCACGCGCACCTCGGCCTCGGCATCGCACTTACCAAAGCACTGAGAATCCCTGAGGCCGAACGCGCGCTGCGAACAGCTATCGATCTGGAGCCCGTCAACTTCTGGGGGCATCTGCGCTTGGCGGAGATGTTTCAGCGGGTGGGTGTCCCTACCAGCGCCCTCGAAGAGCTTCAGCTGGCACTCGATCTCGCACCAACCTCCGCCGAACAGAAAATCGCGCGCGACCTGCTCGAGGCTGAGCAGCGGCGCAACGTCGGCCGTGCCTGGCGCCCGGATTTCCTGCGCTTGCTCCGTGGAAAGGGGAAGCGTTCCAAATGAAACCGAATACTTTGTCGCGACCCCGCTATCTGGCTGTGACGATCGCGGCCGGGCTAATTGGAGTCATCAGCGCGATTTTCCTCGTCGGAGCACCGCCGGTCCCGGCGGTCGCCGGGGTAGCACTTGCGGTTGGGTGGCTTGTCTGGCGCGCCCCAAGCGATTAACGGGACAGAGTTCTCCATCAAGGGAGCAAGATGAAAAAGATCGAAGCCATCATAAAGCCTTTTACCCTCGACTCCGTGAAGCAGGAACTCCAATCGATTGGCATTACCGGCCTGACAATCTACGAGGTCAAAGGGTTCGGGCGGCAAAAGGGCCACACTGAGATGTACCGCGGCTCCGAGTACGTTGTTGATTTTCTGCCCAAGCTCAAAATAGACCTCGTAGTGAAGGACGAACTCGCATCCGCCGCAGTCGACGCGATCATGCTAAAGGCGCATACCGGAAAAATCGGTGACGGCAAGATTTTTGTGACTACCCTGGACGATGTGATCCGTATTCGGACGCGCGAGCACGGTAACGACGCTATCTAGCAAAGATTCGCATGCTATAGCTCCGGCGAACGACTGAAGAAATACTTTTGGTAGCGAATGATTTATGGTCTCGGTCTTCTCCTGCTCGCCGTGCTGCTTGGCCCCGTGCTGGTTAAGCCAATCGAGCACAACATTGAGTTGTTCTTTCTTGGTGCCGGCGCGTTTGCTTCAGCACTCACCGGTCATTGGGGGAGTAATCTTCTTCATGCGGCCCTGACCGAACCGATTGCCTTGACTGTAGCAGTCCTTCTCTTTGGGATTATCGCCAGGCTGATCCGCCCTTCGCTCGATCGAGCAATCAAAGATTTGGTCAAAGTCGTCGAGCCACGCTGGATCTACTTTGGCTTGATTGTCGTTCTTGGATTGCTGTCCAGCGTGATTACCGCCGTAATTGCCGCACTGATTTTGGTGGAGGCCATAGCTCTGCTTAAGCTCGATCGGCAGAGTGAAATTGCGGCGGTCGTGCTTGCTTGTTTCTCGATCGGTCTTGGCGCGGCATTGACGCCAGTTGGGGAACCTCTGGGGACCATCGCAATCGCAGCGCTCCGAGCGGATTTCTGGTATCTGGTTCGCCTCCTGGGGCCCTTGGTGGGAGCCGGCATTCTAAGCGTAGGGGTCGTCAGTCTATTCCTGCCGGCGCGCTATGGACACTCTGTCAAGGCAGACGCTCACACCGAGAGCTGGGTGGAAATCGGGTTGCGAGCCGCCAAGGTCTATGTTTTCGTTGCGGGTTTGGTCGCCTTGTCATGGGGGTTGCGTCCACTGGTCGATGAGTACATCGGGCGAATGCCTCACTGGGCGTTGTTTTGGATCAACTCGATATCTGCGATTGTTGACAATGCCACTCTGACGGCCGCAGAGATCGGCCCTTCGCTTGCTCCCGCTCAGCAGCGAGCGATCCTAATGGGGCTACTCATCAGCGGCGGCATGTTGATCCCAGGCAACATCCCAAACATTGTAGCGGCTAACCGGCTCGGCATTTCCAGCCGCGAGTGGGCGCGGGTCGGGCTGATAGCAGGGCTTCCGCTAATGGCCGTTTGTTTCGCGTTTATCCAGTGGATTGGCTGAGACTTTGCCTGTTTCGGGAGTAACCGTTCTTTTCAGCTCACCGCGTAATTTGCGCGCAGCATAATAAGCCCACGATCATCTGCGAGAGCGGCCGCAGTCCTGAGGCTGGTGGGAGTAATCTGTTCTTGGGTCAGCACCAGGTCGCCATGACCATGTCATCCTTCCCAGAGCGCTGGAATGCGGCCCATGAAGGCAATCCCATCGGAGGTGTCATCCTTACGCCAGCGATCACGACCGAGAGGTCTTTGCGTGGCACCGAAACTTTGAACACGCCCTCCTTCTGATCCAATTTGCCTGGCGCGCCGGTGAGCTTTTCTATTGCCGAGGTGTCAAGAGAGTCCGGTCGCTGTTCAGCAAGTACGAAGCAAGCAGCCACGGCGCTGATTGCAGTTGTGAAGACCAATAGTACAATTGGAGAAACCTTCGGTCTGATCATTTAGGAGAATCCTCGGTTTTTGTTCAGCGGGCTACCTTCGCCTGGCAATGAGCGTAGAGGGCATCATAAACCGCGAGCTGACGGCTCATGCTGTCAAAGTCGTCTGCGCTTATACGCCGAAAGCCATCCGCAATCGCTTGTAGCCCGATACCTTCAGGTGCCCCGTCCCGCTGCGGTGTATCCGCAGCCCGTACGATTCGAGCAAGCTCGATTAGCGCCGGGTCCTTCTCCAGACCATAGCTCCTCATGATCGCGTCAAACGAACAGAAGTCTCCGTGATGGCCAAGCTCGACGTTGGGCACATCGAAGACCTTGCCCTCGGTGATCGCCGACCAGTCGGTGTCGTGCGGCAGGAAGGCAAACTCCGCGGAAGGGTCGATAAATCTACGTATGAGCCATGGGCATGCGATGCGATCAACCTTGGCATTTTCTCGCGTTATCCATTTCATCGGCGAAAAATCCCCCGAGCCGTGGCTAGCGTGACATGTTTTGCTTGCAGCTGCCCTTGGCGGCGTCTCGGTCACAATGAGGGCGCTCGCAAAGGGCATCGCCAGCAGGCCGAAAGTGGTCTGCATCACCCGCTGATCAAGACCTGCGAGTCCGTATTCGACGTTCCGTCCCCGCGGAGAAGGCGTGAAGGTCTTAAACACACGATCGAAGATCGAAAAGATGTTGCTGTAGTTGGTGTTGGTTTCATTCGGTCGGCGCGAACGGTGAATCTTGTGCATGTTGGGAGTCGATGTAACCCAGGTCAGCAGAGCGTCGAGCGCGACCGGCACTCGAATATTGCAATGCTCCACCAGTCCATTAAGCACCGACCATAGACGGTAGATTGCGAATGCGGCGGGGCTTGCACCCAGCGGAATGGCGACCGCTGCTATCGCGGCGTAACGAATCACGCTCTCTCCAGGATGCTGCCGAATCGTGGTGGTTACGTCGACCGCGGGATCCGAATGATGCACGCAGTGGAAGCGCCACAGGAACGCGCTCCTATGCATGGCGACGTGGACGGCATAGAAGGCGAAGTCGAGTAGCACCGCGACGATTATCGACTCCGCGATCGGCCTGACCGCAGCGGTACGCAGCAGCCCCATCCGTTTTGAGTACATCCAAGCAAGCACCATCACGATCGCGGCGTTCATGAGGATGTTTGTGCCAAAGGTGATGAATGTCAGCGCGAGATTCGGGAGGAGGTGAAACCGGCCCCAGCGCCCTCTGACGTGTAGTGGAACCGCGGTTTCAATCAGCGCGATCACGGCCATCGCGCCAAGGATCAGTCCCACCGTGGACATCGCGGAGAGTAACGACGCGACCATGTTCGCCTCTGCGTTCAGTGATTCAATAGTAGTTTGACTGATACAACTGTATCACACTATAGTCAAGACGATGAGCGAGGGTCCTGATAACCGATGGCTGTTGTTGATCCATCAGATTCCACCCAAACCAGACTACTTCCGCGTAAAGATTTGGCGCCGTCTACAACGGATCGGTGCGGTGGCGGTCAAGAACTCGGTTTACGTTCTGCCCAAGTCAGAATCGACGCTTGAAGATTTTCAGTGGATACTGCGTGAGATTACTGAAGGCGGCGGTGACGCCTCGTTGTGCGAGGCCGGTTTTGTCGAGGGATTGACCGACGCCCAGATCGAGTCGCTGTTCCGGGCAGCCCGCGATGCGGACTACGCAACAATCGCTGAGGAAGCGCGCGAACTCACGAAGCGAAAACATTCGCGTGGAAGCGATTCAGTGAATGAGCTCGCTGGCGCCGTTACCAAGCTTCGCAATCGACTAACCGAGATCGCGACAATTGATTACTTCGACTCGCTGGGCCGGCAGACGGCCGAGGGTCTGGTCTCGAGCCTGGAGCGCCTCGTGCTGCCCTCGCCCCCGAACGAGACCCTGAAATCGCCCTCGGAGTATCGCGGGATCACATGGGTAACGCGCAAGGGGATTCACGTCGATCGTATGGCGAGCGCCTGGCTGGTCCGTCGCTTCATTGATAAGCAAGCGAACTTCAAATTCGTTCCGGCGCGTGGCTATCAGCCACAAAAAGGCGAAGTCAGGTTCGACATGTTCGATGCTGAATTTACCCACGAAGGCGATCGCTGTACCGCAGAGGTTCTGATGGCGCGGTTTGCGCCGAACGAGAACGGGCTGCGCCAGGTGACCGAGATCGTTCACGACATCGATCTGAAGGACGCAAAATTTGAGCGCCCGGAAACCGCGGGCGTGGAGGCTCTGATCACCGGGATCTGTTCGCGAGTGAAAGACGACGATGAGCGCCTGGCGTGTGGCTCCGAGGTCTTCACGGATCTCTTCGAATTCTTTTCGAGGCGGCGCCGATGAGATCACATGTGTACGTCTTATTGGTGTTAGCGACACTGTTAGCATTCTCAGCCACGGCGCGCTGTGAGGACATTCAACCACTGCCGTCAACGCTCACTTTGGAGGACGCCGTCAAATATGCGCTGGCCCGGCAGCCCAGCTCGCGCGCGGCGAGAGCAATTGAGGCGGGTGAGGAAGCAGGCCTCAAATACGCGCGCACGAATTATCTCCCTCAATTGGATCTCTCCGCACAGGAGACGCGAGCGACGGCCAACAATGTGCCGGGACTCTTTTTATTGACGCCGGGCTTTCCCACAATTGAGGAGAACAAAAACGGCGGCAAGTTCGGAACCAGCGCATGGAACAGCTCGGCCGCCCTGTTCCTGTCGAAGGATGTGGCCGGCTTGCTGCGAGAGATGGCTTTGGTCGATGCGGCTCTGGCCCAGCGCGAGCGGGCCACGGCCGGACTGGCCGCGGACAAGCTAACGGTTGTATCCGATGTCGCCGATGCCTTCATGGGCGAGGTCGCCGCGGCCGAAACGGTCAGGGCCGCAGAAGCAGGAGTCGAACGCGCGCAGGTGTTCGCGGTGGCGGTTAAAGGGCGGGCACGCAGCGGGCTCCGGCCGGAAGCGGACGCGTCAAGGGCGGATGCGGAAGTCGCTCTGGCGCTGAATCAGCAGATATCAACGCAGCAAGCGGAACGAGTGGCGCGCGCGACGCTGGTGGAGGCATTGGGCGGCGGAATCGATGGCGCGTTCAAGGTTGTGAGCGGAAGGCTGCTGGAGTTGCCGGCCAGCACTCCAGTCATGGAGCACGCCTCGCCGGTCGATCCCTTCCTGCATGAAGCGCTGGCCGATATTTCCGCGGCCCGTGCCTCCAGGCGTGCGGCCAAGTTCGAGTATCTTCCTCGGGTTGAGTTGGTCGGGGGAATCTTTTCGCGTGACAGTGGGTTTACCGTCAACGCCACCCCCGGACCGGGCAACGGCTCAGTGCCCAACACCACGAATTGGGCGGCCGGTGTGGTTGTCACTTTACCCATCAAGGGCCTCTTCCAGGCGCGTGCTGACGCTGATGCTCAAGCAGCCAAGGAACAACTTGCGCGGGCACGCTACGACCAGGTGACAATCGCGATTCAGAAACAGATCGACAGTGCGCGCGCCATTCTGGACGGCGCGCGGCAGATCGCTGCGAACACACCTTCCGAATTGGCAGCCGCTAAGGCGACCCAACTTCAGCACACTGCCCGTTACCAGGGAGGACTGGCCACAGTAGTGGACGTGGCCGAAGCCAACCGAATACTGACGCAAGCCGAGGTGGACAACGCAACGGCGAGAGTGAATGTCTGGCGCGGAATGTTGCTACTGGCGCGCGCCGTTGGAGACTTCGAACCGCTGTTGACTGAAATTCGCAACGCCAGCAGGGGCAACTAGTCGTTCCATGTGGATGGTCAGAATAGCTCTGCGTAAGCCGATCGCGCTGTTGGTGGCCATTATCGCGCTTGTTCTTGGTGCGGGTCTCGCGTTGCTTCGGGTGCCCGAGGATATCTTTCCCAATCTCGATGTCCCGGTGATCTACATAGCGCAGCCCTACATAGGAATGGCACCGGATCAGATGGAAGGGCAATTTGTGCAGTACTACGAGTACCACTTCCTGTACGCGACCGGCATCGAACATGTCGAATCGCAATCGATTCAAGGTCTCGGGCTGCTCAAGCTCTATTTTCATCCAGGCACCGATATGGGACAGGCACTGTCTCAGGTAGTCGCTCTTGCGGACCGTGCTCGCTCATTCATGCCGCCCGGTACGTTGCCGGCATTCATTCTCCGCTTTGATGCAGGAGCAATCCCTATCGGACAGCTGGTATTTTCGAGCGACCAGCGCAGTATCAAGGAAATCCAAGACCTCGCGCTCTATCGCGTGCGACCCGTGCTGGCGACCCTGCCTGGAGCCTCCTCAATTCCGCCCTGGGGAGGCAAGGTGCGCACGATCGTAGTCTATGTAGACCCAGACCGATTGCGCTCTTACTCGATTTCCCCCGTGGAGGTGGCAAATGCCATCGCGCACGCGAACCTAACGCTGCCGTCGGGGAACATCGGAGTCGGCGACCTCAATCCGATGGTCGCTACCAATGCGATTGTGCACAACCCGCATGAACTTGGTGACGTCCCGCTCCGGCTCGGCCCCAATCCCACGGTATTTGTTCGCGACGTTGCCCGGGTCGTTGACGGAGCCGACATCGTCTACAACGTCGCTACAGTGAATGGCCGCGCCACCGTATACATGACCGTCATCAAGCGCGCAGATGCGTCCACGGTGAACGTGGTAGACGCGGTCAAGGCGGCACTTCCACAAATGCGCTTGCAGGTCCCACCCGACGTCCACATTGATTTCGAGTTTGACCAATCGGTCTACGTCAAGAACGCGATCCGCAGTCTGTTGGTAGAAAGCCTGTTGGGAATCGGCCTTACCGGGCTGATGGTCCTGCTCTTTTTAAGAGATTTGCGCTCCGCGCTGATCGTCGTGCTGACGATCCCGTTCTCACTGCTGGCCGCGTTCGTCGCGCTGCGCCTGGCCGGCCAGACGGTAAATATCATGACGCTTGGTGGACTCGCTCTCGCCGTGGGCATCCTGGTCGATGAAGGCACGATCGCAATTGAGAACATCCACGTCCACCTTGAGTCGGCGGAAACTACGGCCCGCGCGGTGGTTGATGCGATGGGTGAAGTGCTGCGGCCGCGCTTTGTCGCGATGCTGGCGGTGATCGCGGTCTTCATTCCTTCGTTCTTCATGGTTGGTGTAATCCGCTCACTCTTCGCTCCTCTCGCACTGGCCGTGGGGTTCGCGATGTTAGCGTCGTATCTGCTTTCGAACACGCTGTTGCCAATTCTGGCGGTCTGGCTACTAAAGCCTATCCGTCGGGAAAATGGCGGCAATTTCCTCGGCAGGATTCTGCCGAAATACGCCGTCTTTCTGGAGTGGTCGATTGATCACTGGGCCATAGTTCTGGGCCTATACTCAGCGTTCTGTCTGGTGGCTGCATTCATGCTGCTGCGACTTGGGACGCAGCTATTTCCCGACGTGGACACTGGTCAGTTTCAGGTTCGGATTCGTGCTCCCGCCGGCACGCGCATCGAACGCACACAAGAGATGGTGCGCCAAGTCGGGGACATCATAGAGCAGCAAGTGGGTGGACAATTCGTGGAGGCAACTTTAGGGAACATCGGCCCAGCGCCGGCTTACCCAATCAATGCGATCTTCGAATTTAACAGCGGTCCCCACGATGCCCTGCTGATGGTGGCGCTGAGTAGCGGAAGACGCCTGTCGGTGCCCGCGCTTGAGGACAAGCTGCGTAGCGACCTCGGGGCACGGTTTCCCGACGTGCATTTTTCATTCGAGGCCAGTGATGTGGTCTCCCAAGTTCTCAACCTGGGTTCACCCAATCCGATCAATATAACGATCTCGGGCAATGACCTCGCCCAAACGCGCACGTTCGCCGAGCGGCTAGCGCGCATTCTCAAAGGCCTGCCTATGCTGCGCGACGTGCAAATCCCGGAAGCACTCGACTTTCCGACGATCGACGTCACCATCAATCGCATCCTGGCGGGTCAGTTGGGAGTTACCGTCGGCGACGTTAGCAACTCAATCGTGACTGCTTCGTCGTCCAGCCAGCTAATCATTCCCAACTTCTGGACCGATCCAAAGACCGGAATTCCCTATCGGATTTCCGTGCAGGTTCCGCAGCATGTGCTCGCTTCGCTAAGCGAGTTGCGCAACCTCCCTGTTATGGCTGATGGTCAGTTACACCCGCTGCTTTCGGATGTGGCGATGGTTAATTCCGGTACCGCCTATGGCGAATTTGATCACTACAACAATCAGCGAATGCTGAGCGTGGTCGCCAACGTTGAAGGTAGCGATCTGCTGGGCGCCACGAATGCCGTCGAACGCGCTATCAATTCCGCTGGGGCGCCCCCGCGCGGCAGTAGCGTGGTGCTTCATGGACAAGCTCAGCAGATGCTGCATACGCTCGGTAGCTTGCGAGATGGGCTGGTGCTCGCGGTCGTGGTGGTGATGTTGCTGTTGGTCGCCAATTTCCAGTCGTTCACCGACATGCTCGCCGTGATTTCCACCATTCCGGGAGTTCTTGCCGGCGTGGTGATGATTCTCTTCCTGACAGGTTCGACGCTCAATATCGAATCACTGATCGGCTCGATTATGGCGATCGGCGTAGCGGTGGCCGACTCGGTGCTACTGATCAGTTTCGCAAGGGAACGCAATGAAGCTGGCGACGAACCGCGCGACGCCGCGATCGCGGCCTCGCTGGCCAGACTACGGCCGGTCCTGATGACCGGGTTCGCGATGACGGCAGGAATGATTCCCATGGCAATCGGCCTCAGCGAGAGCGCACAGCAGACCGCGCCGCTTGGGCGCGCGGTGATTGGTGGGGTAGCGGCTTCGCTGCTGGCAACCCTGCTGGTGATGCGGACCATCTATGTACTGATTACACCTAGAGGCAAGGCGCGCCAGCCGTCCCTTGATCCAGATGACCCCGCAAGCTCGTATTTTAAGGGGACAACGCGATGAAGCGGGTAGCCGTGCTTCTCGTACTGGTAGTCGTGGGCTGCAACCGGCCCGTTCCTGCAAATGATAGCCGTCAGAGCGTTGATCCCGTCAGGCAGGTCGATGTGGTCCGGGTGGTGTCGCAGAAGCTCGAGGCGACAGAACGTTTGCCTGCCGAGCTTGCGCCTTGGGAACAGGTTGCAATCTATCCAAAGGTGCAAGGCTTTGTCGAAGATATTCCGGTTGATCGGGGATCTGTAGTCCGCCGCGGGCAACTGCTGGTCCGACTTTCGGCGCCGGAACTCGAAGCTCAGACTGCACAAGCGCGGGCCACATTGTCCGGCGACAAAGCTACGTTCGAGCGCCTCCGTGTTGCCTCGCGTACCCCGGGGGCGGTCTCGGCCAACGAGCTTGAACTGGCTCAGGCACTCTTCAAGGCCGATCAGGCAAAAGTCAATTCGCTGGAAACGCTAGCGAGCTATCTCGTTGTCGTCGCGCCCTTTGACGGTATTATCACCGAGCGCAACGTTCATCCGGGCGCCTTGGTAGGCCCCCCGAGCGAGCCGCTGCAAAGCGCAGTGCCGATGGTGCGCATTGAGCAGGTCTCACACCTGCGGCTCACTGTTCCCGTACCGGAGGTCGATGTGGGTGCTATCGCGGAGGGTACGAGGATCAAGTTCCGGGTGAGGGCGTGGCCGGGTCGCGATTTTACGGCAACCATCAGCCGCCTCTCTCATTGGGTCGACGCCAAGACACGAACCATGGCCGTCGAAGCCGACGTAGGCCAAAGCCGGTCGGCTCTTGCTCCGGGCATGTTTGTGGAAGTGGTGTGGCCACTGCGCCGCGATTCTCCGTCGCTGTTCGTGCCGGCGTCGGCAGTGCTGGAGACGAGTGAGGCGACATTCGTCGAGCGCGTTCGCCAAGGCAAGGTTGAGCGCGTGCCCGTGCATCGTGGTTCGACGATGGGCGATCAGATTGAAGTCTTCGGATCGGTCAATGCGGGAGACCCGGTGGTTGTTCATGCCTCCGAGGATCTTGCTAACGGTACCCGCGTTGTTCCCCGCGGTCTGCAATCATAGCGCCAGTGACCGAGCGCAGAGGCAAATGGACTTCACGCGTATCATCTTCCGAGACCTCGGGCGCAATTCCCGGCGTACGGTAATGACCGTCACATCGATTGCGGTCTCGTTGTTGGTGTTTTGCGCACTGATGAGCTTTGCCAAACTGCCCGATCAGTTGCGCGCGAACGCGAACAACTCTGTTCGCCTGGTCCGCCGCAACAAGGCCGGACTGGGCCGCGGATTGCCGCAAGCGTACACGCAAAAGATCCGGGGGCTTCCGCACATCGTTGCGATATCGGCGTGGAATTTCTTCGGTTCGCGATACCGCCAGCCCAACGACACCTTTCCAACAGTCGACGTCGATGTTCAGGACATCGAGGTCATTTGGCCTGAATGGCAGATTCAGCCCGCAGCTCTTACCGCATTCAGAGCAATCCGTCGTGCAGCGCTGGTCGCGCCGAAGCTGATGCCACGCTACGGGTGGCATGTCGGTGACGAGGTCTGGCTCTTCGGAGTGCAGGATTTTGATTCCGGTGACGACGCAGATCACGATGACGCTGGTTGCTGCGAGTACGGCTGCGATGTCGGTACGCGAACCCCGCCGTGAAGTGGCAATTATGCGGGCAATCGAATTCGCCCGCGAAAGAATCCTTGGAACGCTGATCGGAGAGTCGCTGGTAATCGCCATAGCGGGTGGAATGCTCGGATGTCTCACCCTTTGGACGGCGACGTCGGACTCGAGATCTTTGGACCATTTGGCGCAATTCGGATGCCGCTCGTTGTGGTGCTCTATGGAATGGCCGGTTCCGCGATGATTGGTTTCGCAAGCGTCGCTATGCCCGCATCCCAGATGGTCCGCCGCAACATCGTCGATTTGCTGAGAAGTAACTATCTGAGAAGTTGCAAATTCAAAATGCCTCCAATTCCTTCTGCGAAACTTACTCGACACTTCTTTCTGTTCGTTGTGGGCACGATCCTGGGGTTCTGCTCCAAAATACAAGCGCAGAGCCCGTGCAGAACTCCAACCTGCTGACTCAAGTCCAGACCATTTCGCTGGACGGTGTCGAGGGCCGCATCGATCACTTGGGCTGGACCCGAAGGGCAAACGGCTGTTCGTCTCCGCTCTCGGAAAAGACGCTGTCGAGGTAGTCGATCTGATGGCGGGCAAGGTCACGCAGGAAATCAGGCACCTCCGCGCGCCGCAGGGAATCGGCTTTGCACCTGAATCCAACCGCCTGGCCGTAGCCAACGATAGGGACGGTTCGTGCCGATTATATGATGGCGCTTCGCTGCAACAGATCGCGACCGTCGAGCTGAACGATGATGCCGACAATGTTCGATACGACGCCGCCTCCGGCCGCTTCTGGGTTGGTTATGGCGACGGTGGGTTGGCAGAGATTGACCCGGAGAGCGGTAAGCAGACCGCGAACTTAAAGCTGGACGCCCATCCCGAATCCTTCCAATTGGAGAACAAGGGCAAACGGATCTTCGTGAACGTTCCAAACGCCGGTCACGTCGCCGTTATCGTTCGGGAGAAGGGGGAATGCGGCGCAATGAGATTCTGTGGCTCTCGCAACGGTCGATCGACTGGACCAATCGTGTCGCTAGTCTTATCGAGACGAAAATCGGAGACCCGCGTCACGTCTACCTGAACGAGGCTGCTTGCCACGCCATAGGGTCACTTCCAGCGCGCGACGACGACGACCGAATCTTCCCCTTCCAACCGCACCAAACACCATGGCTTTCCACCGTGCTGCGAAACGCGCTGGCCTGGAAGACTTCCGTCTCCATGACATCCGTCATTGTGCCGAGCGCCGGATTATGCCGCATGCGGCATAAACGCCACAGCGCTGCCACACTTCTGCTCGCCCAGGGCGTGCATCCGCGCGCAATAATGGAGTTGCTAAGGCACAGCTCTATTACCGTGACGATGAACACGTACGGGCATGTGCTGCCGGCGATGATGCGGGACGCAGCGGACAAGATGGACGCGATCCTCGGTAGCTAGGATCGCTGCGGCGTTTGTTCTGTTCAAGTCGAAACCGTAAACCCGAATAATGCCGGCCGATGAACGCCGTCGCCCTCGGTGGAGGAAGCCTTCGCTATCGTCCGTTCGCGGCGCTACTAAGTGGTTCGGATTTCGCCGCCCGGGAACCGACATTGCCGCTCGCCGTGGATATCGTTTGGCATGGCTTGGGCGGGACAGGACTGGCGGAGGCTGACATCTTCGGCACCTTTTCTTTCCTAAAGTCGCGATAGCGTCCCGCGCGCAGGCGCTGATGTAAACGGGCGGCACCGGCATGAAGTTCTCCCCCGAAGTGACCGATCAAATCGCGCAGATCGTCGTCGGCACATCACGCCCGGCTGCGATCAGAACACATCGACGGTCGGAAAGTGCGGTTCCGCCGTGATGCAGTTCCAGAGATAGATCGCCAACCCAACGTCGCCGGTCCAGAGCGAGAAGCGGCCCCTGCCCAGCTCGGCGCGCGCCTCGCGGCACTGCGCAATCGCTGTCATAGCGAATGCGCGGGCGCGCTCCAGCCAGATTGGATCGCCCGTCCTGCAATGAAGCTTGAGGAACGCGTATCCATTTCCGCCAGTGCCGTGGCAGAGGTTCGACCCTTTGGCGAGCGGACCGGCCGCCCAAGTGAAGGTGCCGCCCTCGACGAGCAGCGCATCAAACTCCGGCGACGCGAACGGCGCGTCTGCGAACGTAGTCACCATGCCTGCTGCACCGTGGCAGTGCTGACAAAGGGTCGGTGGTCCTGGCCGGGTCGCAACCGAACGCCATGTCGAGCCGACGTCGGACCGGCAAGCGGTCGCGGCCAGCGTGCGTGGCACAGAGTCAGCGACGCGCGCTCGTTGAGAATGGGTGAGCCATTCCCAGCCGCGTAGCAGCGGGATCATGTTGCCAGCGTAGCCGTGCACCGGCCCGAGCCAGGGCTGCACACCGCCGTAGAGGTCTTGGTTCCACAAAGGTCCGAGGGCCGTGTCCTCGAGGTCATCGAGAAGGCGCTCGGCCTGCGCTGCGAACACGCGCCGCCAACGCGGCTCCCCGGTCATGGCGTGCATATGGACGCAAGCCAGCATCGAACCCGGCAGGCCCCACATCAGCTCACGGATCGGCAGCGCGGAGTTTCGCTCGCAGTGCTCGTTCACGAGGTCCGCGAAATCGGCCGACGGTTCGGTCCGCATGGCGACCAGCGAGGTGCCTAGGTCGCCTAACAGGAAGGCGCCGTGGCCTGGGTACGGCATGGTAGCGAACTGGGCGGCGCTGGCCTCGAGCAATCGCGACAGCACGGGACGGAAGTCGAGGCGCGTTCGCGTCGCTCCCGAGCGCGCGAGGTAGTCGAGCCCCCAGATCACGCCTGCGGCGCCGAAATAGAGGTTCGCCATCCCGTCTGGTCTACCATCTTCGCGAGGGTGCACGGGCCAGAAGCGCTGGGCGTCGAAGTGCAGGGCCGCGTCCGCTACGATTTCCTCGATGGCTGCGGATGCCTCAAGCCCGCTCCACAGCATTGACCGCAGCGGGACGTGTCGGGAGTAATCGATCATCGGGCGACGCTACCAGCGTCGGACGCACGTTCGCAACAGCACTCGATTTTCCCTCAGCATCTACGCGCGCGAGGAACGGCTAGACAGCGGGTGCTCTATGGATCAACCCCCAACGTCCGAAACGACAACCTGGCCGAGTTTTCGGCGGTGGGTGCCCGAACCCGCAAAATGCCTTTCGGACTTTCTGAGGGCTGGTGGCTGTCAAACTGGCTGTCAGCCAACTCAGTGACGCCCTCCGACTGGCGAAAAGCCCTTTGATTTCCTTGGTGATCCCAGCGGGAGTCGAACCCGCGTTCCCGAGGTGAGAGGTCGAATAGTCACTTTCGAAATGACTAATGAATCTAAGTATTCATTGAGCAATCCCTCGAGTAGTCAGTCCACCAGAGTCCGTATCGTCCGTAGTTATACACGCCCGTGGGCGTCCTGGTGGGCGTCCGACTTTCCAACAGCCAGCCGCCCAGCCACTTACCCATTCTCCGGCCCTATGGGGCTCGAAGACAAACCAACACGTCGAGCTCTGGTCGAAGGAGGGCTATCTCGGAGTTGAAATGGAGGCAGCGACAGTATTTGCAGTCTCGAACCACTTCACAGCGCCGTCAGCAGCCGTCCTTTTGGTAGGCGACAATCTCGTGAAAGGTGAGTCTGTCCTCTCTCGACGTACGCAGAGCTGAAGTCAAGGCGACTGGCTGCGCAGGCAGAGCAATATATCGTCGCGACTTCAGAACTGCTTTCGTAGACCCCAGGTACTGATCGCCTTCTTCTCCTCCCGATGAAGTGAGAGCGACCATCCGCCCCCGGGCTCAGGACCAAACCTCCCCTTAGAGGGCCGGATGCCCTTATGGACCATAACCAGGGCAAACGGCGGCCCGTTGCGCGCCGAGAAAGGCGCCGAGGCGGTTGTGGCTGCGGCGCGAGGCGAGTACGCGGTCGCAGAACAGAATTCGAGAAGGCGCTCGCCTCTACTTCCAGGCTATCGCATTACCCCACGCGAATGCGGCGAATGACCTGGGATCGGTCGCCCACCGCAACCACGCCGCCGCTATCGCCTGAAGCGTGGCGCTATCCGCTAAACCAAGTGCCGCAACTGGCCCCGCAAACTCCGGGTCTTGGCACTCGCTGGCGCGGTCCATCCCGAATCGTTTGACCGCCTCAAAATCGCCATACGGGATGTAGCGGGCTGAAGCCTCGACGCGCGAGAAGCCTGCCTCCACGAGGAATGCTCGCAGATTGCGCCCAGTCCATGGATTCGCGATTCCATTTCGCAGCCAAAGCTCTTGCCGAATTTTGTAAAAGTTCTGCAACAACTCGAGTGACGGTCCGGCAAGCAGTAGTCCACCGTACTCGACCGACGCCACCCCTATCACGCCCCTAGGTTTCAAGACTCTTCTGATTTCTCGAAGCGCCTCGGATGGCCTATCCAGAGTCTCCAGCATCGAGTGCGCAAAGACAGCGTCGAACGTGTCGTCACGAAAGGGAGTCGCATAGGCGTCGGCGCCGATGAACTCGAGCCCGGAAACTTCGTGCTCACTAGCGTACTGGATTGCCCCACGAAATCCTCCGAACGATCGATCCGCGCCTATTACCAAGCCGGGTCGAACGTGGTCTGGTAGGCCGACCGTGATCGAGCCGACGCCGCATCCACAGTCCAGCAATCGCATACCCTCTTTCAGATGCGGGGATAGAAACGCCGCATAGTTCGTTGCGTTCCGATAGGCGAGTGTCTGTTTGAACGAGTTCAACGCGTGCCCGTTAAGAGGCCCATCTCCTACCGGGGGCACCACTGGGAGCCTCCAAATGGCTCATCAAGTCGAGGTCACAGAATCTTATCCAAGAGCCGGTTTGGTTCAACTACTTGATGAAATCTTGTTCAGAGTGCTTAGAGTGCGTCGGCCTCGACAGCGATTCTGGGCAGGTGTTGCTCATGGTTCTCCACGA
>Ga0126378_10001361_pt1 | contig 18249 bp, 15 predicted proteins | sample PanSoiMetPlot_23_FD_92587 | JGI IMG/M metagenome (GOLD analysis project Ga0126378, IMG submission 92587) | Tropical forest soil microbial communities from Panama - MetaG Plot_23 | ecosystem: Environmental > Terrestrial > Soil > Tropical forest > Bulk soil | place: Panama | collected 2016-02-17
GAAGCCTGGGACGCGCCGCCGAGCAAGTTGCGGCGTCCCTCAGAATGGCTGGTGAATGCGCTGCGCGCGCTCGGCGTGGCGCCGCCCGATGTACGTCCGTTCCTGCAGGCACAGAATATGCTTGGCGAGCCGTTGTGGCGGCCGCCGGCGAATGGATTTTCGGACCAAAGCGCGCCTTGGATGGATGGTCTTGCGCAGCGTCTCGACATCGCGAACAACTTGTCGCGGCGTGTTGGCGAGTTCATCGACCCGGATGCAATTGTTAGTCGCGCACTCGGGCCGCTTTTGTCCAAAGAAACCAAACAAACAGTAGCTCTTGCCGAGAGCCGGCCTCAGGCCATCACGTTGTTGCTGATGGCCCCCGAATTCCAACGCAGGTGAAATGCCATGGAACGACCTCATCTGGCGACGCGCCGCGAAATGCTGCTGGCATCGGGCGTATTGTTCGCCTGGGCCTACATGCCTTCCCTCGCGCAGGCTGAAGGCCGCGACCCGCGCTTCCTAGTTATTGTGTTGCACGGTGCTCTCGACGGGCTCGCGACCGTCGCACCGGTGGGCGATCCAAACTGGGTTCGGCTACGCGGTAACGACGCCTTGTTGACGAGTGGAGAAACCGCAGCGCTGCCACTCGACAATTTATTCGCGCTCAATCCGGCAATGCCGAATTTGTACCGTATGTACAAAGCCGGCCAAGCGACCATCGTTCATGCGGTTGCTTCGCCGTACCGCGAACGCTCGCATTTCGACGGTCAGGACGTGTTGGAGAGTGGGCTTACGAAGCCCGGCGGCGATACCGGCTGGCTCAATCGCGCGCTGGCTAGTCTAAAGCCCTCCGATCGGGTCGCCGGCAAGGATACCTTTGCGGTTGGCCCGATCACGCCGTTGATCGCACGGGGCTCTGCGCCAGTGCTGTCCTGGACGCCCTCGCGCCTGCAGCCAGCAGGCAACGACACCTTAGGCCGTCTGCTTGATCTCTACCGCCACACTGATCCGATGCTTGCGCACGCACTGGAAGAACGTAACGCTTTGGCAGCGATCGCCAGTGGAGGCCTGGACGAAATTGGCCATGGCCCAAAGCCCGTGGGACCGCTGCTAGCCTATTTCACGGAAGCTGCATCTGGCGCGGCCCGTTTTATGGCTCGACCGGATGGCCCGCGCGCCGGCGCACTCGCCTTTGATGGCTGGGATACGCACGCCAATGAAGGCGCTGCTCATGGCCGGTTGTCGGTTTTGCTCGGTGCGCTCGACGGCGCGCTGGCGGCCATCGAGGGCGGCATGAGTGCCGCGTGGAAGGAGACGGTGGTTGCAGTGATCACCGAATTTGGTCGTACCGCGCGCATCAACGGGACTGAAGGCACCGATCACGGGACCGCCACGGTCGCACTGCTGGCGGGCGCCGCACTCAAGGGCGGGCGCGTGATTGCCGATTGGCCGGGCGTTGCCGACGCTGCGCTCTATCAGGGTCGCGATCTCAAGCCTACCGCAGATCTCCGTGCAGTGATGAAAGGCACATTTTGCGCGACCACTTGCGCGCCGACGAACTCGCACTGGCGCGACACGTCTTCCCTGATAGTGAGAGCGTGAAATCTCTCGATGGTTTAATGGCCTAATTGGCCTGATGTGGGCGTGGGTACTGTCGGCACATCCGGCGGCAAAATGGGAGGAAACTGTGAAAATTCAGTACGCACTACCGTTGGCAGTTGCCATCGGATTAGGATTTGGCGCCGTTGCAATTCGGGGTCTGCACGCTCGCACCACCACGCCGCCAGTTTATGTTGTGGTTGAGATTGACGAGATAACCGATGCCAATGGCTTTGAGGCTCTCCGCCAGACGGCCGACGCTACCGCTGTGGAAGTCCAATTCGGGGACGGTCGCTATTTCGCGCGTACAGAAAATGTAACCGCTCTTGATGGTAGTGCGCCGAAGTTTTTCGCTTTCATTGCTTTCGATAACATGACGAAGGCAAGAACCTTTATTGATGGTATGAAAAATACTACTGCGCTGCGCACCAGAGTAACGAAGTCGAGGTCATTCATCGTCGAGGGCACAATGCGCTAATCAATCATCTGCGCGTATCGGAAAATCTGCCGGATGAGAGCGACGCAGGCGAAATGCCGACTGAGAGTCTCAGCGACTTGTTGGGCCGAGTATCAGAAAATTCGGCAGCCCAAATTGATAACGTCGTTGGCAAGTTTGAACGACTGCGAGGAAAGCGACAGACCGATGGCGAACGCATTCAGCGCGAGGTTGAGGAATACAAGACGCTGAGCCAACAGGTAATGGAGTTGACGAAGACCATCTCCGGAAGCGTGGAGAAAGTTCGAGCATCAGTAGAATGTCTGCTTTCGGGAGAATAGCGGACAATTGGCATGATGGTCAGCTCAATAGTAGCCAACCGTCGAGCCCCCATCGACCGCGATCGCGGTGCCCTGAATGTGACGCGCTTTCTCTGAACAGAGAAACAACACCAGGGCCGAAATATCTGCCGGCTTGCCAAGCCGACGCAGCCCATCCTTGGCCGTCGCCTCTTGTTTTAATTGTTCGACCGATTTGCCAGATGCCTTCGAGCGCTGCTCTAACAGCTGATAGAACCGTTCGGTCTCGGTCGCGCCGGGGTGGATAACATTGACGTTAACACCATCGCGTTTGCCAAGTTGAGAAAGTGCTTTCGAAAAATTTCCCATCGCCGCATTGACCGAGGCACCGATTGAAAAGTCAGCGCCAGGCGAACGGGCAGCGCCGCCGCCAATATTGACGACACAACCCTGGGCTGCCTTGAGCATTGGCCAAAACAGCCGACACATACGCACACAGCCGAAAAATTTCAGGGCATAGCCGTCTATCCAAGCCTGGTCCGGCAGCTCGGTGAAGTTTCCCGCTCGGGTAGCACCGGCCGAGCAAACCAATATGTCACAGCGATTGAATCTATCCGTGACGCTGTCGAACACGTGCTGACAGCCATCGAGCGTGCGCAAATCCGCAGAAATGGCGAGTGGTACCGGACCAGCCGCTGCAATCGTTTTGCTTGCCGCCGCGAGATTTTCAGTCGACGAGGACACGATGACGGTCTGCGTGCCAGCCCGAGCAAGATCGACTGCGATCTCCCGGCCGATGCCACGACTGCCACCGGTGACGACCGCTACCTTATTAGAAAATTCCCCTGCCACGATTGAATCCTCCGTGATTGCCTGCCCCCTTGAAACGAGCTTTGATGTTATCAAAGAAGGGCGGTTAATCCGCTATATACTCGGCCTGCCATCTTGCCGCTTCACCTCAGCTTGGCTCTCAATGGTTGCAGGGAAACGACTGAAACACCGCTCGTGACAAACGACAGCGACCATATCGTCATCGAGTCGGCGGCCCGAATTTTTGCAGACCTCGCCGACCCTCAGACCATCAACCGGCTCGATCACGCTGCTTGGAAGGCGCCATTTTGGCAGGCGCTTGCCGATGCCGGCCTGGCACTTGCTTGGGTTCCGGAACAGCTGGGCGGTGCTGGCGCTCCTCTTGCCGACGGCTTCGCCGTGCTCGGCGTTGCCGGGCGCTTCGCTGTGGCCGTTCCACTCGCGGAGACGCTGTTGGCAGGCTGGCTGCTGACGCGCGCCGGAGTGGCAGCACCGAATGGGCGCATGACAATTGCCCCGAGCCGACCTTTCGATCGCATCATTTTCGACGCGGACGGCACGCTGAGCGGTTGCGCAATCGGGATTCCATTTGCTTCCGAGGCGCAACACATAGCTGTCTTGGCGGAAGGCGAAGAAGGAGCGTTCGTTGCGCTGGTCGCTGCACGCGACTGCACCATTGGTCAAGGTCAGACTCTGGCCGGTGACCCGTCAAACATCGTGCAGTTTCAGCGTGTGAAGCCTTTGCGCTATGCGCGAGCCCCGTTCGGTCTTGACCATGCAGCCTTGATGCTGATGGGGTCGGTCAGCCGCAGCGTACAGACTGCCGGTGCACTTGAGTCGATTTTGTCGTTGAGTGTCTCATATGCCAATGAGCGGGTCGCGTTTGAACGACCAATTGGGAAATTCCAGGCGGTCCAGCACAACCTCGCGCGGCTTGCTGGGGAAACGGCGGCCGCGCTTGCGGTATCGGGGTCTGCAGCAAACACAATCACCCGGAGCGATAGTTTTGATGAAGCAGCGTTTCTCGAAGGGGCTTCGGCAAAAATCCGCTGCGCCGAAGCCGCTACGGAGGGTTCTGCTATCGCCCATCAAGTGTTTGGTGCCATCGGGTTCACCAATGAGCATGTCTTGCATCGCTTCACACTGCGCACGCTAGCTTGGCGCGACGACTTCGGCAGTGAAAGTTATTGGGCAGCCGAACTCGGCAAACACGTTGCGAAGTGTGGAGCAGAGGAATTCTGGCCGATGGTCGCGTCGCGATGAGCGGGAAATTGCAATTCAATCAAATTCGCTTGCCTCCCGAATGCGATGCTTTGCGGCAAGAGGTGCGGGCATTTCTCGCCGAGGAAATTGCCAAAGGCACCTTTGATCCGCACCGGCCAGGGCATGGCGATTCGCACGACCGCGCTTTTAGCAAACGCATCGGCGCCAAGGGTTGGATCGGTATGACCTGGCCAAAAAAGTATGGCGGGCACGAGCGCAGCTTCCTTGAGCGTTACGTGGTGACCGAAGAATTTCGTGTCGCCAATGCCCCCGTTCGGTCGCATTTCGTTGCGGACCGCCAAAGCGGACCTATTTTACTCAAGTACGCGCCCGAGCACGTTAAGGCGAACATTTTGCCGCGCATCTGCCGAGGCGAACTGTGCTTCGTCATCGGTATGAGCGAACCAGGCTCTGGCTCGGACCTGTTTGCCGCCAAAACCAAGGCAACAAAAGTTGACAGAGGCTGGCGCATTAACGGCAGCAAGATCTGGACGAGCAATGCGAATATTGCCGACTACATGATCGCGCTGTGTCGTACCTCGCCGCCGGCCAAAGAGAACCGGCGCCACGGTCTTACACAATTTCTCGTGGACATGAAGATCCTCGGCATCAAGGTCAATCCGATCTATCAGATGAGCGGCCAGCAAGATTTCAACGAAGTCGTGTTCGAGGATGCTTTTGTGCCCGATGACCACGTCCTGGGTGAGATCGACGGCGCCTGGAAGCAAGCCACGAGCGAACTGGCTTATGAGCGCAGCGGTCCGGAACGTTTCCTCGAAACGTTCTATCTCATGCTTGAATTGATTCGTGCTATTGGTTCCGCGCCCGACACCCGCAGCGCCGAAGGTCTGGGGCGATTGGTTGCGCAGCTCCACACCTTGCGTCGGATGTCAGTCTCTGTGGCTGGCATGCTGCAGGCTGGCAAAGAGCCTGTGGTCGAGGCTGCGATCGTGAAAGACCTCGGCACGATCTGGGAACAGAACCTGCCGAATCGGGTGCGAGAGCTCACGGCATTTGTACCGCCCGAGATCGCCAATCGGGTGACGCTGGAGGAGCAGCTTGCGTTCGCGACGACCATTGCGCCGAAGCTCACCATCCAGGGCGGCACCACTGAAATCCTGCGCGGCATCATCGCGCGCGGACTGGGCCTCAGGTAGGATCATATGGCCGACATCGGAAAATTGCTGTCGCCGCAATCCGTCGCCGTCGTCGGGGCCTCGTCCGACGTGCAAGGATTACGCGGGCGGATTCTGCAAACGATTTTGAGCCATCCCTTCGCGGGCAGGGTTTATGCGGTCAGCCGCAGCGCAACCGAGGTTCAAGGACTAAAGGCGTATTCATCGGTCGAAATTCTACCCGAGTCTGCCGACCTCGCAATCCTGATTGTTCCTGCCCAATACGTGCCGACGGAGCTTGAGCGTTGTGGCCGTGCGGGTATCAAAGCGGCGATGATTCTGTCCTCGGGTTTTGCCGAGGAGGGCGCAGCGGGCGCGCGTATGCAGGACGACATCTCCGTCATTGCGCGCCGCTATGATATGGCCGTGAGCGGCCCCAATTCAGAAGGGTTCGCCAACATAACTGCGGCGTTCTGTCCGACCTTTAGCCCGGCATTGGATAAGAACGCCGGTCCAATCAAGCCTGCCCGCGCCCTCGGTGGAGGCCAAGTCTCGGTAATTTCCCAGAGTGGCGGCCTAGGCTTTGCAGTTTTCGATCGCGCTCGCCCGCGCAACCTCGGCTTCCGGCATATCGTCACTACAGGCAACGAAGCGGCGCTCGAAACTTCGGACTTCGTCGATTACCTGCTCGACGAAGGGATGACCGACGTTTTTCTCCTGTTGCTTGAAGATGTAAAATCGCCGGAAAAGTTCAAGCGTGTCGCCGACAAGGCGCTGCACGCCGGTAAACCAATCATTGTCGGCAAGATTGGTCGATCGGAGGCAGGCGCGCGCGCAGTCGCTTGCCACACCGCGGCACTTGCCGGTTCAGAGGCGTCCTATCGCGCTGTGTTCGATCATTATGGCTTGATCGAAGCGCGGGAGCTCGATGACATGATCGACTTCGCGGTCGGTTTCCTCGCCTGCGGGGATCGTATGCCGGCGGGCAAGCGCATCGGCATCTGTACCGCGTCTGGCGGTGCCGGCGTGTGGATGGCAGATGCCTGTGTCGCGGCAGGTCTGGAGGTGCCGGTGCTCGAGGAGGCGACACGGAAATCAATTGACGTGCACATTCCCCCCTACGGGACATCGCAGAATCCGGTTGATTGCACCGCGCAGGGAGTTCACAAACTGGGCTACGCGACTTTCGCGCACCTGGTCGCGCAATCTCCTTTGATTGATGCAGTCACGGTGGTCGTGACCGCGCGGCGATCCGCCTTCCTCGAAATCGACCTGCCGAAACTTGAGAACCTGAAAAGAGATACCCGCACACCAATATATATGTGGACTTATACTTTGCCGTCTGATCGCAGCGTCGAGATTCTCAACGCGGCGGGTTATCCGCTTTTTACAAGCGCATTTGGCTGCGCGCGTACTATACGCGCCATGGGCGATTACCGTGCTTTAAGGGAACGGACATTAAATAAGCCGCGAACGGCGTGCACACCCCATCCGGCCTACGAGAAGGTCCATGCGGCATTAGCGGCAAGCGCCACCGTCTTGAGCGAATACCACGCACGTTCACTACTCCAGGCCTATGGTATCGATGGGAATGTGGGCACGCTTGCGGGCTCCGCGGCAGAGGCCGAAGCGGCGGCTAGAATCATTGGTGGACCGGTGGCTGTGAAGGTCCAGTCTGCCGATATCCCGCATAAGACCGAGGTTGGCGCCGTCACATTAAATGTGGCTCCCGAGAACGCGCGGACTGCCTATGAGCGCGTGCTTGAGAGCGCCAAGCGGTTCGTACCGACCGCCGATATTGAGGGCGTCTTGGTGCAGCCCATGGCACCCGCCGGACGCGAGGTGATTGTTGGTGTCAGCCGCGATGAATGTTGGGGCCCGCTGCTCATGCTTGGCCTCGGAGGTGTCATGGTCGAGGCGGTACGCGATGCGGTGCTTACGCCAGTGCCACTCGCTCACGAGGCGGCGCTCGCGCTGATCCACCGCCTGAAAGCCAGCGCAGCGTTTGGCGCTTACCGCGGCATGCCGCCAGCCGACACCGAGGCATTAGCGGATCTCATGGTTAAACTCGCGCAGTTCGCCTTCGATCATGCGGACGGCGTCGCTGAAGTCGATCTCAATCCTGTCATCGTGCGCGCCAGGGGCGAGGGTATCACCGTGGTGGACGCCTTGATGGTCAAGCGCACCGTGCAACGCGCTGAACGTACGGCTGCTGAGTAAGAGAGCACACGCATGAGTGACATCGGCATCGAAAAGAGCGGTCATGTGGCCTTAGTCGAGATCCGCCGACCACCGAACAATTTCTTCGATATACCCCTAATTAAAGAGATTGCCGGCGCTTTCGAGAGCTTCGATGATGACATCCATATTCGGGCCGTTGTTTTGGCGGCCGAAGGCAAGGCATTTTGCGCCGGTGCCAATTTCGGCGACGGTTCAACGCTTGACGCGCAGGGCCGCCGTCCCAGCGAGCCGGGTCCAGGTGTCGCGCCACTCTACATCGAGGGCAACCGGCTGTTTCGTACAAAAAAACCGATTATCGCAGCGGTACATGGGGCGGCTGTCGGCGGTGGCTTGGGCCTTGCGATGGTGGCTGACTTCCGCGTGGCCTGTCCGGAGGCGCGCTTCTGCGCCAACTTCACACGACTGGGCTTTCACCCTGGTTTTGGTCTTACGGTCACCCTGCCGGCCGTGATTGGCCAAACCAAAGCCGCGCTGATGTTCTATACCAGCCGCCGGATCACTGGTGAGGAAGCCTACGCGATGGGTCTTGCGGATGTGCTGGTGCCGCAGCAAGACGTGCGTGACGCAGCGATCAAGCTCGCGCGCGAGATCAGCGAGAATTCACCACTTGGGCTTATCGGCACGCGTATGACCATGCGCGGCGATCTCGCTGATCGCGTGCGCAAGGCAACCGACCGTGAATTGGAAGAGCAAACACGGTTACGAAAGACAGAAGATTTCAAGGAAGGTGTGAAAGCGGTATTCGAACGGCGCTTGCCGAATTTCACGGGTCATTGAGTCCACCAGTCTCACGTGGCGACGAGGTCATCCAATGAGCGGGGGTGAGATTGCAAATACTATTCGAATTTCCCTCCTGCTTGTGTTTCTCGCCGTTGTCTCGGCGTCACGCCTCTGTGCGGCAAACTATCCCGATCATTCGGTGAAGGTAATTGTGCCATTCCCGCCTGGCGGCGCAACGGACATAGTCGGACGCATCGTCATGCAGAGGCTGTCCGAGCGACTTGGTCAGCAGTTCTTCATCGAAAACATTAGCGGCGCTGGCGGCAACATTGGCATGACAGTTGCGGCTCGGGCGCCGCACGATGGCTACACGATCCTGCTCTCATCATCGAGCATTGTGGTGAACCCGAGCCTATACAAATCGATTCCGTTCGACATTGAGAAAGATTTCATCCCGGTCACCAAAGCGGGCGCGTCGCCGAATTCCTGGGAGGTCAACTCCGAATTTCCAGCCAAGACGATGAAGGAGTTGATCGAATTAATGAAGGCCAGCCCGGGCAAGTATAGCGTGGCTTCGCCTGGAGCTGGTACGACACCATCATTGGCGATCGAAATGCTCAAGCAGGCGCTTGAAGTGAACTTCGTCACCGTGCCGTTCGCTGGTGGTGCACCGCTAGCGCAATCCCTGCTCGGCGGATTCACGCCCATCAGCTGTAATGCTGTCAGTACTACGATGGCATTAATCCAGGCCGGCAAAGTTCGAGCGCTCGCGCTTACCAGCAAGCAGCGTCTGGAAACTCTGCCCGATGTGCCGACGCTCAATGAACTTGGCATCAGGGACCAAGAATCTGAAACCATGGCCGGCGTATTCGTCCCAACCGGAACGTCGCAGGCCATAGTGAACTTGTTGCAGAAGGAAATCGCTGCGATCGTCCATATGCCAGATGTCAAACAACGCTTACTGGAAGCCGCAACTATACCGGACGGTGATTCCTCGGCTGACTTCGCCGCCTACGTCACGGACGAGGTCGCCAAATGGAAGCGGGTGATCGAGTTCGGCAAGATCGACAAGATTTGAAGCAGCAGTGGACTTTCATCAGCGAATTGTCTGAAAGTGTGGTGTTCACTCAATCGTGTTCGCCGAATTCAAACTGTCAATCAGCGATGAGCGATAAAGAAATTTTTTATGCAGCGTAATGTCCTCGGACGTGCGCCTTAATTCATCTAAATGTTGACGGCGAATCGCTGGGTCTTTTTCTTCGAGCGTTTCTTTGTTCTGGATCGTCTGTGCTTGAACGTAATCGACCTGCGCCTTGCGACGCTGCCGCGTGTAGCGATCCAGCAGACTGGCCTCGGCACGGCCGAACCAGACCTCGGCAAGTTTTTCGGCAAGATTGATGGCGTCATGGATGCAGCCGTTCATCCCCATACCACCGATTGGGTTGTTGACATGAGCGCAATCGCCGACAAGCAGCACGCGACCCTTGTTAAAGGTGTCTGCTACACGCTGATGTACTGTGTAGAGTGCATAATAGGGAATATCATAATCGCCGTTTTTCTCGTAGATCCCCCGCAGACGGCGTTGTAGGCTCGCAACGCTCAACACTTCCTCATCCGTCGCCGTCTCCGGCACCGGGAAAACGCCGCGCCAGATGCCCGGCGGTCCGCGACCTTTGACTTTGAACAGATTGAGCCATTCGTCGGGATCGGAGAAGTAATTGCGCGTGCAATAGCCCTTGCCTGTGGCGCCGAAGTCAAAGCTAGTACCGATCTTGATGAAGCGCTCGGGCCACGTAAATCCCACGAATGCGATCTCGGCGAGGCGCCGTACCGTGCTGCTGCCGCCGTCGGCGCCGATGAGGTATTTGCCACTGAGTTTTTCCATGTCACCTCCGGCATTGATAACGGTTGCCTCGACGCCGTCGCTTGTTTGCGCGAGATCGATGAGCTTGGTCGAAAAGCGAACGTCGCCAATGCCGCTCGCGCTGATGTAGGGCAGCGCGGCGTGCACCAGTTTGTACTGCTCCCACTGCAGTACATAAGGGTACGGCACTTCACCCTTGAGAAGGTTAATGTCGAACTCGGCGACCAACTCACCGGTCACGCGGTCACGATAATGGAATAGCGGCGCTGGCATGCCGCCCGACGGCATCTCTGAGAACATCTCAGTGACGAGGCCGAGTCCAACCAGCATTTCGACCGTTGGCGGGTGGATGGTGGCGGCGCGCTGGTCCTCGGCAGCGTCCGGCAATTGTTCGATCAGCGCCACCGAGATGCCCTTCTTGACCAGCGCGAGCGCCATCACGGCTCCTACCGGTCCGCACCCGGCAACGATCACGCGATTGGCGTCCTGCCCCATCATCTGACACGTATCTAGATTGGTCTCTCAAAACATCCGACGCCTCGGTAAAGTAGTAACGCTGACGAGCCTAGAATTTCGTTTACTGTGTATCTTGTTCTCGGCTGCCAAGGCATTTCAGTTGCTCGCGAGGCACCCGGCCGAAGCAGCGCTCGCTCAAGCGTGTCCGTTGCCTTCCGAATGTGATGGAATAGCTTCTCCATGCGCAGAGCTATTTCCCGCTGAAACGGTATCAAGATCCCTATTGCCATTTCCATCAGCGCGCTTCCAGCGTCTGTGCACGCCAATCGTTCGCATAGACGGACGCTCACTCACGGCCAGCCTTCGTCCCGGGAGTTGGCAGCGTTTATTGGTCGGGCGGTGGCGCTAGCGACGTGGGCGGAGTTACCGGCGCTGGCGATGACGGGGGCGCTATCGGCGTGGGCTTGCGTGCTGGGGCAGGTCGCGGCGGAGGAGGCGCTGGGGTGACCTTCGCAAGGATTTCCACGTCTGCGGCCTCCAGCTTGCCGAGTTCGCGCGTCACCCGGTCTAGGCCAGCGGCGAGTTGCTCCACGATTTGCCGCAGCGTAGCTAAATCCCGCCCCATCTGCTGTACCTGCGCCGGGTCGATGGCGGGGGCGGTAGGCGCAGCCTGGGCAACGGGTAGCGCTTGCTGTTCGGAACCGGCCGGTGGCTTCGTCCAGCCAAGCTGCCGGATCGAATTTGCGATCATTTGCTTGGCTTTCGGCGACGAACCAAGTTCCGGGGCGCTGGTCGCGATTATCTGTTTTGCTACGTCGCCATAAGACTGCCAAGCCAAGGTGGCTGAAACACCGATTAAGATAGCGACAAGGTAGCGGGTGAACCCTCGCGAGCTTCGCCGTGGCATCCTGCTTTCTACTGAAAGATCGTAATTTGCTTGGCGCTCCAAAACCTCGTGGTCGGGGTAAGAAGTGATCCCCGGACGAAGGTTATCCCTCTCCACGGGCTCGAACTCCTCCTCCTCATCAAGCTTCCGCTGAGGGCCTGGACGTTGAAAGTCTTTGAGAGTGGTAGGCAACGGTTCGTCTAACCTATCGTCAGAACCATGCAAATCCTCGATAGAGTTTGACTGATGGCTTGGACGTTCAAATTCTTCGAAGGCGGCACGTAACTGTTCCTTGAGGCTGCCGGCTACGTCTAACTGCCGTTGGCTAGCTTCTCGTTTCGGAACCATCTCATCAGCAGGGTTCATCGGCAGGTTTCCCTAAGTGGGGGCGGCTACAAATCTCAGCAGATGTATCGCGGCTTTATTGCGGCTCTTTCGAGGGAATACCGGACGTCGGCCCGACCGGGCTTTGCTTCTTGATCCTCGGTCAAGGTGAGCGGCCTATTGGCCGTCTTTGCCACTGAGCATCTTGGCCACTTTGGCAACTCAGCGGACGCTTGTGACACAGCAGCCCGGCCGCATCCGTGAGCACTGTTTATGGGTGAGGCAGTAGGCGCGGCGGTATTGGCGCCCGCGAGGACGGCTGCGCGGGGGGCGTCGGCTTACGCACAGGGGCGGGGCGCTTCGGGGAAGACGCTGCGATTTTCTCAAGGATTTCCTGGTTGGCGGCCTGTAGCTTCTCGATCTCGCGTGCCATCTCACTTTGACTGGTGGCTAGCTGCTCGACGGTTGCACGCACGTCGGCAAGATGCCGCTCGATGACTTGTCCCACGGCGGCGATATCCGTCTTTATTTGCTGTATTTGCTGCGGGTCGAGGGCAGGGGTCGCTGGCTTCGCTACGACCATCTCTGGCGTGGTTGGGGTAACGGGTGTTGCTTTGCTTTCGGCCGCCAGCGGTTTCGTCCAGCCGAGCTGCTGCATCCAGCTTGCGATCATTTGCTTGGCTTCCGGCGACCAGCCAAGTTCTGGGGCCCTTGTCGCGATGATCTGCTTTGCTGCCTCGCCGTATTGCCAAGCTAAGATGGCTGAAACACCAATACAAATCGCGACCAAGTAGCGAAACCCTCGCGAGGCCAGCCTTTCCGTCGCGTTGTCTATCGATAGCAGACGATTACGAATTACCTTTCGCTCTGAAGCCTCGTCGTCGAGGTGATGACTGATCGCCAAAAGAAGGTCATCCACTTCCTCCACAGGTTTCGGCGGAGGGCTTGGATGTAGCAAAGCTTCGACAGAGACGCGTAATTGTTCGTCTAGCTCCTCCGCAGGCTTTGACTGATTGTTTGTGCGTTGATGGTCTTTGAGAACGGCTTGCAACTGTTCTTCCAAGTCATCACGTGAACCGGTCATAGCACCGGACGACTGACCTTGGGTTGGTACTAGTTTGGCAGCCTCTTCATCAGCAGGGTTCATCGGCGCGTTTCCCGACTTGGGATTTTCGAACTCGTAGCTCGCCCACACTAGCTTACCACTTTCGGCTGAGGTAAGCGGGCCATTTTGCAGCCTTACCGCTTGATGGCCTAGGTTCCATTATCGAAAACCCCCGGATTGGTTTCCGAAAATGAACTACCTCGAACTCTGCTCTTGACGCACAATTTTTGCACCCTCAACCATCGCTCGCATCTTGCCATAGGCGATGTCGCGGGGCAGGTATTTCAGCCCACAGTCGGGTGCCACCACAATACGTTCGGCCGGCACGTGTCGCAGCGCACGGCGGATACGCGCTGCGACCGTTTCCGGGGTCTCGATCGCCGTGTCCGACAGGTCGAGTGTGCCGAGTATGATCGTCTTGTCCGGTAGCTTTTCCGCTATAGAGCAGTCGAGATTGGACTGCGCTGTCTCGATCGAAATCTGCTGTACTGGCGACGCAGCCAATTCCGGCAGGAATGAATAACCCGACGGCCGCACGTGAATAATGGCGGCATAGCCGAAGCAGATGTGGATTGCGGTCGTCCCTTTGACGCCCTCGAGAGCGGCATTCAACCCACGCAACCCGTATTGACGCGCCTTTTCAGGCCGCGCCTGCATGTAGGGTTCGTCGAGCTGCACGATGTCTGCGCCGGCCGCGAATAGGTCCTTAATCTCAGCGTTAACCGCCGCTGCATAGTCAAGCACCATCTCCTGCTCGTCCTTGTAGAACTCGTTCTGTGCCTGCTGCGACATGGTGAATGGACCGGGTACTGTGATTTTGATCGCCCGGTTGGTATTGGCGCGCAGGAACTCCACGTCGCGCACTTGGACGGGTTGCTTGCGGCGAATCTTGCCGACGACGCGGGGCACTGGATTTGGGTGGCCGGACCGGTCTAGCGCGGTGCCTGGATTGTCAATATCGACGCCCTCAAGTGCAGTAGCGAAGCGGTTGGAGTAACTTTCGCGGCGCTGCTCGCCGTCGGTGATGATATCCAAGCCGGCGCGCTCCTGGTCGCGGATGGCGAGAAGAGTAGCATCGTCTTGCGCTTGTTCGAGAAATTCCGGAGTTACACGCCACAGCTCCCGCGCCCGCACGCGTGGTGGAAAACGGCCAGCAAGCTTGTTGCGATCGATCAGCCAATCGGGCTGCGCATAGGAGCCCACTAGTGAGGTCGGCAGCAGCACGTCGGTCATACGGCAAAATTCCTCATCAGTTTTTTTGGTATCGCCACGTTCTGCAGTTTCACATAGTCGGGTAGACCGTTTTTAAATGGCGGATAGGCTTCGCCTGCGATGAGAGGCGTCAAATAGCGGCGGGCGGCCGCAGTGATGCCGAAGCCATCAGCACTGATGAACCCAGGAGGCAAGAGCTTCTCCTGGTCGGCAGGGTCAATACGATCCGAAGGCGATGTTTAATGCACTGAAAGTGCTTGTCTGCTAGTGATTCGCGCCAATGCCCTGCAGCGCTGAACAGCCTGAAAGCCGCAGACATTGATCGATGGCCTCGGAAAGTCTGCTTTCGGCGCAGGTGATGTCCCCGCCGGGCGATCATTGTCAATTCAAGTTGTTCATGATCCGTTCGTCACATATTACATAAGGTTACATAAGGCCGACGCCGTGTTCTGATGCGGACGATCCTCGCCGCGGTGATGCCTCGTTGGGCGAAGCGAATCAATCTCGTGAGCGGGTCCGCAAAATCTTGGTTGCTTCGTCGCTTACGCTCGTCGCAATGACGAAGGCCGGCGCACCTATATAGCTTCCCGAGATGATCACGCGCCCGCTGGGCGCCCGCGGGTCGGGGGCTTTTTATTTTGTCATCAACAATGTCTGCTGGTGACGCCGCGCGCTGTCAGGCGAATTTTGCTTGCGTGATTTCCTCAAGCACGCGTCCCTTGGTTTCGATGCCGACGGCAAGGAGTGCAAACGACGCGATTAGATAGGCAAGGGCAAAGGTATGCAGCACGTAAGCGCCGGCGCCGTAGGCCAGCATGAGCCCGACCACCGTCGGCGCAAGGAATGAGCCGATGCGGCCGATGCCAAAGAACCAGCCGACCGCGGTCGCGCGCAAGTGCGTCGGATGCAGTTCGCTCACGTAAATTCCGGTCGCGCCGTAGACGCCGGGATTGACCCAGCCGACCGCCGCCGCGGCAAAATAGAGCCACATGCCCGAAGCGAGCGCGAACCAAAGATGGCAGAACGCCCCGATGAAATAATACAAGAACAGAACCGGCCGCCGGCCGAACCGGTCGATGAGAAAACTGCAGGCCGAATAGCCGAACACCGCGGTGATCGCCTGCACGAGCTGGAACGTGATCGCTTGGGTGAGCGGGAAGCCGCGCTGCTGCAGGATCGTGGGCAGCATGAACAATATGCCGTTCGATGCCCACAAAAAGCCGAACGAGACGACCCACAAAAGCAGCGTGTTTTTGATCCGGCCCGGAGCAAGGAGTTCAGCAACGGTGACCTTGACCTCGGTCCCGACTTCCGGGCGGATATTGCCAAGGGTTTTGATCTCATCGGGCGACAGCGCGCGTCCGATCGACCGCCGCTCGATCTCTTCGACGGTCTTTTCCGCTTCGTCGACGCGGCCCTTGCTCAGAAGATAGCGCACCGATTCGGGCATGTAGCGCCGCACGAAGAACAACAGCACGGCGGGAAGGACGCCGACAACGAACAGCGCCCGCCAGCCCCAGCGCGGAATGATGAACAGGCTCAGCGCCGCGGCGATCACCAGCCCGACCGGGAAGGCCGCCATGATATTGCCGGCCATCCGGCCGCGAATGCGGCCCGGGCTGAATTCCGAGGCGAGCGTCAAGGTGACCGGCACCTCGCCGCCAAGGCCGAAATTCGAGAGAAATCGGAAAACACCAAGCGCGACGACATTCCAAGACGTGGCGACGAGGCCGGTAAAGACCGCAAACAAGCCAACCGTCGCCTGAAACGCCGTGCGGCGGCCGATATAGTCGGAGAGCGTGCCCCAGAACAGCGCGCCCAGGAATGCGCCGATCAGGCCGACAGTCGCAAGGAGCCCGGATTGCGCGGGGCCGAGGCCGAATTCGCGGGCGACCGGCGGAAGCGCCGCGCCGAACAGCGCAAAATCCACCGCGTCAAACGCAATGCCGCAGAACGCAAGAATGAAGAAATTCCTGTGCCAATCCGAAAATGGCAGCCGCTCGAGCCGCGTGACAAGCTGTGCGGACTTCGTCTGATCATCCTGAGCAGTCATGCTTCCCCCCGCCCCGAAATCTTCAATGTTCGTTCTGAACGGATCGAAGGGTGCTACATTCCTCTTTGTCTCACAAGGTGCGTGCGGCATTGCGGGCGTCGCTGGCATTCCCGTCAACGCACAAGAGACATTGCGACATCGTCGGGCTCGATGCTCGACTATCGGCGGAAATTCTGCTCTTCGTACGCCGAACGAAGGCGAGGGGGCCGGCTTTGATCATCGACATATTCAATCATTTCATGCCGCGGCCTTATCTCGACCGTATTGCCAAGCTCATTCCCGATCACGTTGCGGTAACCGCGTTCCCGCGGCTCGATACGCTGGTCGATGTCGACGCCCGTTTGCGGCTCGTGGAAAGTTTTCACGGCCTGCGGCAGGTGCTCTCGCTCGCCAATCCGCCATTGGAAGCGATCGGCCCGCCCGCAGTGGCGGCCGAGCTCGCCCGCATCGCCAATGATTGCTTGGCCGAGATCTGCGGGAAATATCCGCATGCATTTCCGACATTCATCGCCGCGTTGCCGCTTAACGACATCGAAGCAAGCATCAAGGAAATGGATCGAGCGATCGGTTCGCTCGGTGCGCGCGGCGTGCAACTGTTCACCAATGTCGCCGGCAAGCCGTTAAGCGCTCCGGAATTCCGGCCAATATTCCGGCGCATGGCCGACCACGGTCTGCCGGTCTGGATCCATCCCATGCGCGGCCCGAATTTTCCCGATTACGCCGCGGAGAAGGTCTCGGAAGACGAAATCTGGTTCAGTTTCGGATGGCCTTATGAGACCACGGCCTGCATGGCGCGATTGATCTATTCCGGCCTGTTCGACGAGCTTCCCGAGCTGAAAATCATCAGCCATCACATGGGCGGCATGATCCCTTACTTTCCCGCCAAGATAAAACTTGGCTTTCGACAGATTTTCTATGGCACGGTCGAGCGCAATCCGGCGGCCGAACGCCGGGATTTGAAAAAGCCTCCGCTCGATTATTTCAAGATGCTTTATGCCGACACCGCGATCGGCGGCGAACTGGCGCCGACGCGCTGCGGCCATGCTTTCTTTGGCACAACACATTGTTTATTTGCCACTGACGCCCCATTCGATCCCGAGCAGGGCCGGGCATTAATCGCCGATACGCTCCAAGGCGTCGCTGCGCTCGGACTTCCTGAAGCGGAAATGAAGCTCATCTTTGCCGGTAATGCCCAGGCGCTCTTGAAGCTGTGAGAACGGAAATGAAAGCACAAAGCATCACCGTGAAGCTCCGTGACGGCGAAATGGGCGCGTATCTGGCCATTCCCGATCGCGTGCCCGCCGGCGCCATCATTGCGATCATGGAAATCTGGGGCGTCAACGACACCATGCGCCATCATGCGCACGAATTCGCGCAAGCGGGTTTTATCTGTCTCGTGCCCGATCTGTTTTGGCGTCAGGAGCCCGGCGTCGAGCTTTCCGACGGCAATCCCGAGCACGTCAAGAAGGCATTCGATCTCTATTACGATTTCGATTACGACCTCGCCGTCCGCGACATGGAGGACACATGGCACTTTTTGGCCAAGCTGCCCGAGTGCAACGGCAAGATTGGCGCGGTCGGCTACTGCCTCGGCGGCAAATTGTGTTATTTGATGTGCTGTCGAACGGATATTGACTGCGCGGTCGCTTATTACGGCACCTATATCGAGCACCGTATCCGCGAAGCCAAGAACCTGCGCCGCCCGTTCGTCCTGCACATGGCCATGAAGGACCGGTGGGTACAGGCCGAGGTCAATGACTTGCTTGAGCGGCGGTTATCGCCCAATCCGCTCGTTACAATCCACAAATATCCGGGCGCCGATCACGCCTTCGCGCGGATCGGCGGCAAAACCTACAGCAAGCCGGAAGCCGACCGCGCGCTGTC
>Ga0126378_10001362_pt1 | contig 18248 bp, 16 predicted proteins | sample PanSoiMetPlot_23_FD_92587 | JGI IMG/M metagenome (GOLD analysis project Ga0126378, IMG submission 92587) | Tropical forest soil microbial communities from Panama - MetaG Plot_23 | ecosystem: Environmental > Terrestrial > Soil > Tropical forest > Bulk soil | place: Panama | collected 2016-02-17
CCTGCCGCGGCCGATCCGCAGGTCGTGGCGACCGTTACGGCGTGGTGCGCGGAGCAGGGCGTGCTCGCCACGAACCTGCAGATCGAGAGCCGGTAGCTGGAGGACGTATTCCTCGACCTCACCGGACGAGAGCTGCGGTCATGACCGAGCTGGCTGACCCGGACCGCCCGGGCACGGCCTGGCCGCCTCCGGCACCCGGCGCGGCGCCGCCGGCCAAAGTGGTCGCCGCGCAAGCCGGCCTGGAGCTGCGCACGCTGGTGCGGAACGGGGAGCAACTGCTGCTCACCTTGATCATCCCGGTGCTACTGCTCGTCGTCTTCAGCGCCGGGGCGCTCGTCAGCGTCGGCCACGGCCGCCGGATCGACTTCATCGCGCCCGGCATCCTGGCATTGGCCATCATCTCCACGTCCTTCACCAGCCTGGCCATCGGCACGGCATTCGAGCGACGGTACGGCGTGCTGAAGCGGCTCGGGGCAACGCCGCTCGGGCGGTCCGGGCTGATCGCGGCCAAGGCGGCGACGGTGCTGGCCGTCGAGGCCGCCCAGGGAGTGCTGATCGTCGCGGTGAGCCTGCTGCTCGGCTGGCAGCCTGTGGTCAGCGCGGCCAGCGTGATCTCGTCGCTCGTGCTGCTGATCGTGGGAAGCATCTCGTTCAGCGGGCTCGCCATGGTGATGGCGGGCACGCTGCGGGCCGAGGCGACCCTGGCCGCGGCGAACCTGGTGTACCTGGTGCTGCTCGGCATCGGCGGGATCGTCGTCCCGCTCGCCAAGTTCCCGCCCGCGATCAGGCCCGTGCTGCGGCTGCTGCCGTCTGGCGCGCTGTCCGACGGCCTGCGGTCGGTTCTGAAGTTCGGCGCTGGCCTGCCGGCTCGTGACGTGCTCGTGCTCGCCGCGTGGGCGGCCGCCGGGATCGCGGCGTCGGCCCGCTGGTTCCGGTGGGAGTAGCCGGGTCGTGCGGGAGACGCGCGAGAGAAGCGTCGTCCCGGGAGCCGCTGCGTAGGATCCCGGCGCCGCTGCTGCTCGGCACGGGGATCCTGAGCGTCCAGGTCGGAGCCGGCCTAGCGGCGCGGATGTTCGGCATCGTCTCTCCGGCCGGGCTGACCGGGCTGCGGCTGTGGGCGGCCGCGCTGCTGCTCGCGGGGCTGGGCGGCCGGTCCGCGATGCGGGTCATCCGCGGTATCGCGGCCGATCAGGCCTGGCGCGATGCCGCGCTGGTGGGCGGGTTCGGGCTCACCCTCGGCGTCATGAACTTCTCGATCTACCAGGCGTTCGCCCGGATCCCGCTCGGCACCGCGGTGACCATCGAGTTCCTCGGCCCGCTCGGCGTCGCCGTGGCGTCGTCACGCCGCCTGGTCGACCTGGTCTGGGTAGCCCTGGCTGGCGCCGGGGTCACGCTGCTCGGCACCGCGGGGGTGAGCGCGGCCAGCCTCGCCGGGCCCGCCACCTCGGTCACCGCGCTGTCGGGGGTCGCCTTCGCCCTGGTCTCAGCCGTCGCCTGGGCGGTCTACATTCTGCTGTCCGCCTCGACGGGCAAGCGGTTCAGCGGCAGTTCCGGACTCGTCGCCGCAATGGGCATTGCGGCCCTGGTCGTCACGCCCGCGGCCGTGGCCAGCGCCGGAGCGTCCCTGCTGCGGCCCTCGGTGCTGGCCGCCGGGCTGGCCATCGGCCTGCTCTCGTCCGTGATCCCGTACCGGTTCGAACTCGAGACACTGCGCCGCGTCCCCGCCCAGGTCTTCGGCATCTCGATGAGCCTGGAACCTGCCGTGGCGGCGCTGGTGGGTGTCGTCATGCTGAGCCAGGCGCTCTCGCCCGCCCAGTGGATGGCGATCGGCTGCGTGATCGTGGCGAGCGCGGGCGCGGCGCTCGGCTCAGGCCGCGCGGCCACGGCGCCGCAGGCGTGACCAGCACTGCGCCGCAGGCGTGACTAGCACGACGCCGCAGGCATGACCAGCACGGCACCGCAGGCATGACGGCCGTACCATAGGTCCGTGTCCGCCCAGCCCGCGCCGCAGACGGCCTCCGACCAGGCCAGATCCGCCTGGCCGGCCCGGCTTGGCCGCGCCGCCGGGCTTCGCGAGCACCTCGCCGCACGCCCGACGCCGCTCCTCATGCGCCGGATCGCGCTCGCCGGGGTCATCGTCTCTGCGGTCATCATCCCCACGGGCGCCGCGGTCCGGCTCAGCCAGTCCGGCCTGGGCTGCACGAACTGGCCGAGGTGCACGGCGAGCAGCCTGGTCGCCGCCGGGGTGACCGGAGACCCGCTGATCCACCGCTGGATCGAGTTCGGCAACAGGATGGTCACGGCCGTGATCTTCGTGGTGGCCCTGGCCGTATTCGTCGCGGCCTTGCGGTTCCGCGACGAGCAGGGCCACCGGCGGGCCGACCTCGTCGCGCTGGCATCGGCGCAGCCCGCGGGCATCGCGGCCCAGATCGTGATCGGCGGCATCGTGGTGGTTACAAAGCTCGCGCCGTTCTGGGTGTCGCTGCACTACCTGGCCACGCTCCCGGTGCTGGCGGCCGCCGTGGGCTTGCACGTGCGGTGCACTGAGGGCACGGGCAAGCCGACCTGGCTCGTCCAACCGATCGTCAGGCTCGTCGTGCAGGTGCTCGTCGTAGTCACCGCCATCATGATGGTGGCGGGCACCCTGGTCACCGGCACCGGACCGCTGGCCGGGGCGCGGACGGTGCCCAGGTACCACTTCCTGTCCCTGACCGCGGTCACCCAACTGCACGCGGATATCGGCTGGGTACTCGGCACGACCGCGGTCATGGCGGCGGGCGCCGCCTTCCTTACCGGCGCGCCAGCGCGCGTGCGGCGCCTCGCCTGGACCGTCGTCGGCCTGATCGGCGCGCAGGGCGTGATCGGTTACGCCCAGTACTTCGCGCACCTGCCGGCCGGCCTGGTCTGGGTGCACGTCGCCAACACCGCCCTGATCTCGATCGTGGTGCTGCGGCTGTACTTCGCGCTCCGCGACCGCGGCACCATCGCGCCCCTTCCCCCGGTCGTTGGCGTGCGGTAACTTCCGGCATATGCCGAAGACCGCAATCAATGGCACCGAGATCTCCTACTTCGACACGGGCGGCGACGCCCCCGTGGTCGTGCTCAGCCACGGCTTCCTCATGGACCACTCCATGTTCGACAAGCAGGCCGAGGCGCTGGCGCCGCAGTACCGGGTCGTCACCTGGGACGCGCGCGGCCACGGTGATACCGCCGCCGCCGGGCCGTTCACCTACTGGGACGCGGCCGGGGACATCCTGGGGCTGCTTGACCACCTCGGCGTGCGCCGTGCCGTGCTCGGCGGCATGTCCCAGGGCGGGTTCACCAGCCTGCGCGCCGCGCTGATCGCGCCCGAGCGGGTGCGCGGCCTCGTCCTGATCGACACCCAGGCCGGTACCGAGGATCCGGCGGTCGCCCCGGCCTACGAGCAGATGCACCAGACCTGGCTGGAACACGGGCCGACGCCGGTGCAGGAGGTCGTCGCGTCGATCATCCTGGGCCCAGGCCAGTGGGACGACTGGTACGCCAAGTGGGCGAAGATCCCCAACGACCAGAACATCGCGGCGTTCAGGTGCCTGATGGACCGCGACGACATCACAGGCAGGCTTGGCGAGATCGGCTGCCCGGCGCTGATCCTGCACGGCATCGCCGACGCGGCGATCCCGGTCAGCAAGGCCGAGCAGCTGCGCGACGGCCTAGCCGGGCCGGTCACGCTCACCCTGATCGACGGCGGCACGCACGCCTCCAACGTTTCCCACCCCGAGGCGGTCAATGTCGCGATGACGAGCTTCCTCGGCACATTGGCCGAGTGACCGGCTGCACCGGCGGGCGGAGAACGCCATGCCGATAGGGCTCGAATTGAGGATGGTGGAACCTGATCGGGAAGGGGCGTGTCCGTGAGCAGCCAGGACGAGCCACTTGAATGGACGGCCACGGACGCCCGGGCGGTCGACCTGGTCCGCGTGCTCGCGATGGACGCCGTGCAGAAGGCAGGTTCGGGCCACCCCGGCACGGCGATGAGCCTGGCGCCGGCCGCGTACCTGCTCTTCCAGCGCGTCCTGCGGCACGATCCGGCCGATCCGTCCTGGTTGGGCCGGGACCGGTTCGTGTTGTCCTGCGGCCATTCCAGCCTGACCCTGTACATTCAGCTTTATCTGTCCGGGTATGGGCTTACCCTGGACGATCTGCGCGCGCTGCGCACCTGGGGCAGCCGCACTCCTGGCCACCCCGAGCACCTGCTCACCCCCGGCGTGGAGACCACTACCGGCCCGCTCGGCCAGGGACTCGCCAACGCCGTCGGCATGGCGATGGCGGCCAGGCGCGAACGAGGGCTGCTCGACCCCGACGCGCCGCCGGGCACGAGCCCGTTCGACCACCACATCTACGTGTTCGCTTCCGACGGCGACATCGAGGAGGGCATCAGCCACGAGGTCTCCTCGCTGGCGGCCCATCACAAGCTCGGCAACCTGGTGCTGGTCTACGACGACAACCGGATCTCGATCGAGGACGACACCGCGATCGCCAAGTCCGAGGACGTGCTCGCCCGGTATGCGGCGTACGGCTGGCATGTAGAGCGCGTCGCCTGGCGCGCGCCGGACGGTTACCGCGAGGACGTCGGCGCGCTGCATAAAGCACTGATCGCGGCCAGGGACCACACCGTGGCGCCGTCGATCATCGCGCTGTCCACGATCATCGGCTGGCCCGCGCCGAACAAGCAGAACACCGGAGAAGCCCACGGCTCGGCGCTCGGCGCGCCCGAGGTCGCCGCGACCAAACAGATCCTCGGCTTCGACCCGGCAGTGTCCTTCCCAGCCGAGGATGAGGCGGTGGCCAGGGCCCGCGAGGTTGGGGACCGCGGCAAACAGGCCCGGGCGCAGTGGGAGGACCAGTTCGCGGCGTGGTCGGCAGCCAACCCGGCCGGCCGGGCCCTGCTGGACCGGCTGCGGCAGCGCGCGCTGCCTGACGACTGGGCGGCCGCGATCCCCTCCTTCGAGTCCGGCCAGGTCGCCACGCGCAGCGCTTCAGGCAAGGTCTTGAACGCACTTGCGGGCGTGCTGCCCGAGCTCTGGGGCGGCTCCGCCGACCTGGCGGGAAGTAACGACACCACAATGGCGGGCGAGCCTTCGTTCATTCCCGTCGAGCATCAGACCGCCATGTTCCCCGGTAACCCCTACGGCCGGACGCTGCATTTTGGCATCAGGGAGTTCGGCATGGGCGGCATTCTCAACGGGATCACCCTGCACGGGCTGACCAGGCCGTACGGCGGCACGTTCCTGGTGTTCAGCGACTACATGCGGCCCGCGGTACGGCTGGCGGCGCTAATGGAGCTTCCCGTCACCTTCGTCTGGACGCACGATTCGATCGGCCTGGGCGAGGATGGCCCCACCCACCAGCCGGTCGAGCACCTGTGGGCGCTGCGCGCGATCCCCGGCCTGGACGTGGTCCGCCCCGCCGATGCGAACGAGACCGCGATCGCCTGGCGGACCATACTCGAGCACCATGACCGCCCCGCCGGGCTCTGCCTGACCAGGCAGAAGTTGCCCGTCTTCGATGCGGCCGACGTCGGTGACGGGCCAGCCCGCGGCGGGTACGTGCTCGCCGAGGCGCCGGGCGGGGCACCGCAGGTCATCCTCATCGGCACGGGCAGCGAGGTACAGCTGGCGATCGCCGCCCGCGACGAGCTGTGGCGGGATCAGATCGCCGCGCGCGTGGTCTCCATGCCGTGCCTGGAGTGGTTCGCCGATCAGGATCAGGCCTACCGGGACAGCGTGCTGCCTCCCGAGGTCACCGCGCGGGTTGCGGTGGAAGCCGGAGTTCGATTTGGCTGGCACTCGATCTGCGGTGACGCGGGCGAGATCATTGGACTTGACCACTTCGGCGCGTCGGCCGCCTACGAGCGGCTTTACGCCGAGTACGGAATAACCACCGAACGGGTGGTCCAGGCGGCGCGACGCAGCCTGGAACGGGCGGAAGGGAGACAGCGGTGACTGCGAACCTGGCTAAGCTCACCGACGCGGGGGTGTCGATCTGGTTGGACGACATCAGCAGAGACCGCCTCATCACCGGCAACCTGGCCGATCTCGCGCGCGACTTCCATGTGCGCGGCGTGACCTCGAACCCGACGATCTTCGAGCACGCGATGGCGAAGGGCACGGCCTACGACGACCAGCTCGCCGACCTGGCGCTGCGGGAGGTCAGCATCGGCGAGGCGCTGCGCGCCATGACCACCTACGACATCCGCTGGGCATGCGACGTGCTGCGGCCGGTCCATGAGGCGTCCGGTGGCATCGACGGGCGGGTATCGATCGAGGTCGACCCTGGCCTCGCGGCGGAAACCGGCAGGACCGTCGCCGAGGCGCGCGCGCTGTGGTGGCTAGTGGACCGGCCCAACCTGTTCATCAAGATCCCGGCGACTCGGGCCGGCCTGCCCGCCATCACGGCCTGCCTGGCCGAGGGGATCAGCATCAACGTGACGCTGATCTTCGCGCTTCAGCGCTACGACGAGGTCATCGACGCGTTCTGGGCCGGCCTGGAAGCAGCGGCCGAGTCGGGCCATGACCTCGCCTCGATGGCGTCCGTGGCCTCATTCTTCGTCAGCCGGGTGGACACCGAAGTGGACCGCAGGCTCGACGAGCTCGGCACTCCGGCGGCGAGGGCACTGCGCGGACAGGCGGCAGTGGCGAACGCCAGGCTCGCCTACGAGCTGTTCCAGCAACGGTTCGCGCACGAGCGCTGGCAGGCGCTCGCGGCCAAGGGAGCCCGGGTGCAGCGCCCGCTGTGGGCCTCGACCAGCACCAAGGATCCCGCCTACCCCGACACCATGTACGTCGACGACCTGATCGCGCCGCACACGGTGAACACGATGCCGGAGGCCACTCTGCACGCCACCGCCGACCACGGCACTATCGAGCCGGACACCATCACCATGCACTACGACGCGGCGAGGAAGGTCATGGCCGACCTGGAGGCGCTCGGCGTCAGCTATGCCGACGTGGTGCGGGTACTCGAGGAGGAGGGCGTGCGCAAGTTCGCCGACTCCTGGGATGACGTGAAGACGACGATCGGCGGCCAGCTCGACGCGATGCGGGCGCAGACGGCCGCCGCCGGCCGATGATCAACCCGCTGCGCGATCCGCGGGATCGCCGGATCCCGCGGATCGCCGAGCCCAGCGTGCTCGTGCTGTTCGGCGTCACCGGTGACCTGGCCCGCAAGAAGCTGCTCCCGGCGATCTACGACCTGGCCAACAGGGGCCTGCTGCCGCCCGGTTTCTCCCTGGTCGGCTTTGCCCGCCGGGACTGGACCGATCAGGACTTCGCGCAGGTCACGTACGAGGCGGTGCGCCAGCACGCCAGGGCGAAATTCCGAGACGAGGTGTGGCGGCAAGTCAGCGACGGCGTCAGATTCGTGGCGGGCGAGTTCGCCGACGCCGCTGCGTTCGGGCACCTTGCCGAGACGCTGACCAAGCTGGATGCCGAGCGCGGCACCGGCGGGAACCGCGCGTACTACCTGTCAGTACCGCCCCGTCAGTTCCCCGTGGTGGTGCGCCAGCTCGAACAGGCCGGCCTGAGCGATCAGCATGCGGCGCCGGGCTGGCGGCGGGTGGTGGTCGAAAAGCCATTCGGGCACGACCTGGCAAGCGCCAGGGAGCTCAACGACCTGCTCGGCTCAGTCTTCCCACATCATTCGGTCTTCCGAATCGATCACTACCTCGGCAAGGAGACCGTGCAGAACCTGCTCGCGCTCAGGTTCGCCAACACCCTCTTCGAGCCGATCTGGAATCGCAGGTACGTGGACCACGTGCAGATCACCATGGCCGAGGACATCGGCATCGGGAGCCGGGCCGGCTACTACGATGGCATCGGCGCGGCCAGGGACGTCATGCAGAATCACCTGGTCCAGCTGCTCGCGCTCACCGCAATGGAGGAGCCAGTTTCGTTTGACGCCGACGCGCTGCGAGGGGAGAAGGAGAAGGTCCTGTCTGCCGTTCGGCTCCCCGCCGATCTGGCCGAGGGCACCGCGCGCGGCCAGTACACGACCGGCTGGCAGGGCGGTGTGCCCGTCAGCGGGTTCCTTGACGAGGACGGAATCGCGGCAGGCTCGGTAACGGAAACATATGCCGCCGTACGGCTTGGCATCGACACCCGCAGGTGGGCCGGTGTGCCGTTCTACCTGCGTACCGGCAAGCGGCTGCCGACGCGGATGACCGAGATCGCGGTGATCTTCCAGCGGGCACCGCACTTGCCGTTCGACGCCACCGACGCCCGCGAGCTCGGCCAGAACGCGCTTGTGATCAGGGTCCAGCCGGACGAGGGGGTGACGCTGCGGTTCGGCTCCAAGGTGCCCGGTTCGGCGATGGAGGTCAGGGATGTGAACATGGACTTCGCCTACGGCGAGTCGTTCACCGAGTCAAGCCCGGAGGCCTACGAACGGCTGCTGCTCGACGTGCTCATTGGCGACCCGCCGCTGTTCCCCAGGCACGAAGAGGTGGAGCTGTCGTGGAAGATACTCGACCCGATCGAGGACTTCTGGGCCGCGCACGGCCGTCCTGAGCAGTACCCGGCCGGCTCGAGCGGCCCGCCGGGCGCCGCGGCGATGATGGCGCGCGACGGCCGAGCCTGGCGGCGGCTATGATGATCGACCTGCCCGATACGACCGCGAGCGCGGTGCGAACCGAGCTCGTGCGCGCGAGCCAGCGGCTGGGCGGCCTCACGACCGGCATGGTGCTCAACCTGATCATCGCGACCGACGAGTCGAAGCAGCATGACGCGGTGCGGGCAGCCAGCCAGGCGGGCCGGGAGCATCCGTGCCGGATCATCGGGGTGGTCGCGCGGGACCCGAAGGCCGCGCCGCGGCTCGACGCCGAGATCATGGTCGGCGAGGATGCGTTCCAGATGGTGGTGCTGCGCTGCTACGGCGAGTTGATCGACCACGCCGACTCGGTGGTAGAGCCGCTGCTCGTGCCCGACACCCCGGTGGTCACCTGGTGGCCTGGCGCGCCGCCCGAGGCGCCAGCCATGGCGCCGCTGGGCACCCTTGCCCAGCGCCGGATCAGCGACTCGGCCGCGAGCGAGCGGCCCGAGCAGACGTTGGCGCACCTCGCCGCGGGTTATCGTCCCGGAGATACCGACCTGGCCTGGGGGCGGACGACCACATGGCGCTCGTTGCTGGCAGCCGCTCTTGACCGGCCCCATGGCGACATCACTGCGGCTGCGGTCGGGGCGGAGGCGGGCAATCCGAGCGCCGAGCTGATGGCTGCGTGGCTGTCCGACCGCCTTGGCGTGCCCGTGCGCCGCGACGTATCCGACGGGCCCGGCGTCACCTGCGTCATCTTCGTCACCAGCGACGGCGAGATCGAGCTCAGCCGACCTGACGGCAGGAACGCGATGCTGTCCAGGCCCGGCGAGCCCGACAGGTACGTCGCGCTGCACCGCAGGGATACCGTCGAGCTGCTAGGCGAGGAACTGCGCCGGCTGGACCCGGACGAGGTGTACGGGGAGGCGCTGGCAGCCCTCGCCGCCGGCGGCCGGGCCGCGGGAGCGAGGTGACGCGATCAGCGTTCCGCAGATCCTTATCCACCGCGACGGCGACCTGCTCGCCCGGGCCGTTGCCGCGCGGCTGGTGACCAGGCTCGTGGACGCGGTCGCCGCTAAGGGCACCGCCTCGCTGGTGCTAACCGGGGGCGGCATCGGGACCAGTGTGCTCGCCGAGCTCGCCGTCGCGCCAGCCCGAGACGCGGTCGACTGGCGGCGGGTTGAGGTCTGGTGGGGCGACGAGCGATTCCTGCCTGATGGTGACCCGGAGCGGAACGAGACTGGCGCCCGCGCATCGCTGCTGGATCACGTCGATGTCTCGCCCGCCCTCGTGCACCCGATGGCCGGGCCGGGCGGGCCTGACGGCCCGGACCCTGAGGCCGCCGCCGAGCGGTACGCGAGGGAGCTCCGGGCTGCCGCGCAGGCGCAGGACAGGTCCGGCGTCCCCGCGTTCGACGTGCTGCTGCTCGGCATCGGCCCCGATGCCCATGTTGCGTCGCTGTTTCCGGGGCTTCCCGCCCTCTATGAGGAAGAGCGCACCGTCGTCGCGGTGCGCGGTGCCCCCAAGCCGCCTCCCACCAGGTTGTCCCTGACCCTGCCGGCGATCAGGTCGGCATCCGAGGTCTGGATTCTTGCCTCGGGGGACGAGAAGGCCGGCGCCGTGCGGCTCGCCCTGTCCGGAGCGGGACCTGTGCAAGTACCCGCCGCCGGGGCGCGCGGCAAGGCGCAGACGCTCTTCCTGCTGGATCGCGCCGCGGCGGCCGAGGTGCCGGTTCAGCTCGGCCGTATCGCCTCACCCTGACGATCCGCACGCGAGCCGGGCGAATACCTGGCAAATTAGGGACTCCCGCAAAGGCCGAACCAGAGTTACGCTCAGTGCAGGTCTTCCAGATGAGTCTGGTGAGCAGCACTGTGGCCTGGAAGGGACGGTGCTGCGGTCCAGCATAAGGAAGCAGGGTGGACCGGAAGATAGGTTAATGACTGAAACAAGGAATGCCTGCTATATCAGTCATGCCTATTCATGGTCGGGTGTGTCAGTTGTGTTCGAAATCCACGCCGGTCCGGTACCCCCGCCGGGCACGGCACCAACCTCCCAAGGAGGATGTACGTGAGCACTCCCACTGAGTCTCCCGCAACCCCGGCAGTGGCCGATCCCGCGCCGCTCGGCCTGGCTGCCTTCGCGCTCACCACGTTCTTGCTGTCGGTCGTCAATGCCCATTGGGCAACCTCGTCGAGCACCCTGGCGTGGCTGGGCTATGCGCTCGCCTATGGCGGCATAATCCAGCTCCTGGCCGGCATGTGGGAGTTCAAGAACAAGAACGTCTTCGGCGCCACCGCGTTCTCGAGTTACGGAGGCTTCTGGATCGGCCTGTACTTCTACATCCACGTCGTTGTGACCGGCGGGCTCGTGCACAGCGGCCTGCAGGTTCACCGCGACCTCGGCTGGATCCTGCTCGCCTTCGCGATCTTCAACACCTACATGCTGATCATCAGCACGCAGCTCAACACGGCGGTGTTCGGCGTCTTCCTGACCCTGGAGCTGACCGAGATCTTCCTATTCATCGGCAACTTCACGATCAGCGCCGGCCAGGTCGCCAACGGCGACACGAACACGCTGATCAAGATCGGCGGCATCATCGGCGTCATCACCGCGCTGGTCGCCTGGTACACCTCGGCGGCAGGCGTGCTGAACGGCCTGAAGGGCAAGGTCGTGGCGCCCGTCGGCGGGCCGCTGATGAACATCGGCGGATAGCCAGCCGACCCGCACGCCAACCGGTGCGGTCAGGCAGGCAGCGCACCAGAGCGGTGCCGGTCCCGTAGCTCGAGCTACGGGACCGGCACCGTCTCGATACCGTGGGACCGTGACACGGCAACCAGTTGGGGACAGTCAAGACATTGTCCCAAATTCGGATATTCAACGCGATTCACTCGAGCGTCGGCGGCACCAGCGTAAGCCAAGCCGCCCTCTGCAGGCGATCTTCACGCTGGCGGTGGCCGTGGCCGCGGCGGTGGGCGTGGACCTGTACGGTCTCCCATTCGAAATCTCGACGCAGGAGCAGGCCCTCAAGCGGGGCTACAGCATCAGCCCGTACCTGACGTTCACCGAGCGGCACCTGATCACCTTCGGCGGCGCGGTCATCTTCCTGATCTTCGGCCTGATCTCCACGTTCGCCTTCGCCCGCTGGGCCAAGGCCGTGCTCGGCCGTTTCGTCGGCGTGGCATATGGCGAGATCATCAGGTATGTCATGATCCTCATCGGCGGCGCCATCGTGCTCCTGACCACTCTGGCGATGCTGGGCTTCCACGTTAGCCAGTTGCTCCTGGGCGGCGCGGTCACCGGCGTGCTGATCACGATCGCGGCGCAGCAGTCGCTGTCGAACATGTTCGCCGGAATGATGCTGCACTTCTCCCAGCCGTTCCTGGTAGGCGACCGGATCAGGGTGACCTCGGGCGCTCTGTCGGGCACGATCGAGGGCACCGTGACCGAGCTCAACGTCACCTACGTGCGGCTGGAGACCGATGACGGCCGGCTATTCCTGCCGAACTCACAGGTGCTCGCCGCTGCGGTCGGCCCGGTACGCGGTAGCGGTGCGCATGCCGCCGAGCAGGCGCCGCCCGAGCAGGCGCAGCCTGGCCCGATGATCCCCCGGTAGCAGCGGGCGGCCGGCGCCGCTAAGCGCCGGCCGCCCAAATTCCGCTGGCGGCTAGTGATTCGCCTCGTACTTGGCGATGACCTGAGTCGGAATCCGGCCCCGGTCGCTCACTTCCATACCTGAACGCTTTGCCCACGCCCGGATCTCGGCGCTGCGCCTGCGATGCGCTGTCGTGCGCCGCTTGGATTTGCCGACCTTCGATGACACCTTGCGTGCCCGATCCGCGAAACGCCTCATCGTTTCGTCGAACTTCTGGCTGTGCCGCTCGCAGAGATCGATCTCGTAGTCCCGGCCGTCAAGACTGAACGCGCGCGTCAGGTGCTCGCCGCTCGGAATCTCCTTTGAGTCGTAGTCACAGGCAAATGTGACTGAGACCTTCTGAGCCACGTCTGTATCCCCCTTCCCCGACCGCGACAATATTCCCAGCAACCGCACGCTCATAACAGACAGTGATCAGGCGATTCCGCAGGGCACGCATTGAGCACGGATCGGCCAGGACTCGCGGCGTGGACAGTGTAGTCGCGGTTAGTAAGTGCGCCGGGATCCCGCGCAACGGTGGTCAGCCGCGCGAATGGTATGTGCTGGCGCCGCGATCGGGCGGCACCGGCACCCGCCCGAACGGCGCCTCGGGCGCCGTATCGTCAGCTAGTTCAGGGCGGGATGCGGCCGCGGGCGCCGCGAGCCACTGGTCGGCGGCATAGGCCGGGAGGTCAGGCTCAGGTGCATCAGAAAGCGGCCCGGCATAGCTGGGCAGCCAGGAATGGGCGGGCGCGGGCGCGTGCTGGGGGGCACCGCCGTGGCCAGGCGGATCGTAGCGCGGCGGGTGAGCGTAGTCCGGCAGGTCGTACGCGTTGCCATAGCCTGCCGGGCTGGCGTGATGCGGAGCGCTGTCGTAGTTAGGTGGGTCGTAACTGGGCGGGTCATACGCCGGGGCGTTGCCGTAGTTCGGCGGATCGTAGTCGGGCAACTGATAACTGCGGTCGCCATAGCCCTGCCGATCAGCCGGGCCAGGCAGGTGGCGATAGCTCCCCTGCCGGTACGGGCCCGACTCAAGCGTCCGGACCATCCGGTCAAGCTCACCAAAGGGCAGCCTGAAGGTTCCGGTGCATCGGTTGCCCTGCCAGATGCTGAACACGGCTACGGCGCTGTCGGCGTACCAGCTCAGCCGCATGCATCTGGCTTCTCCCCTGACGTCGAAGAAGACCTCGCCCTCGCGCGGCAGCGGAACGGCATCAGGCTCGGACATGGTGCCTATCGTCGCCCCGGCCGGCCAGGTTGTCCAGCGCAATGCCGTGAGCACTCAGCGCAACGGGTTCGTAACTGATTGCTTTGCAATCGGACGAGATTCGCGGTCTTGGCGATGCGATCGGTGGTCCGATGGCATGATTGTGATTCGCTGCCCTGCTGCCCGTCGGTGCGCGTCCGCTCGGTGCCCACGACGCCGTTCAGGCCCACGCTGCACTAGGCGCTAGGCGCGGGCGATCCACGCAGGAGGGAACACTGCGGCGCCGTGAGGCGTTTGATTGATGCGACGGGGCACATGCCCACTTCGCGAACGTTCGGAGTGTACGTCCAGCGAGCCGAGCGCTCCGCTAGGCGAGGTTAACGGCGAGCTGGTTGAGGAGAGCAATTCATGTCTGAGGTACGCCATCAGACCGGGCTGCTGGCACGGCCCAGTTGGGGCTGGCAGGACCGGGCCGCGTGCAGCGGTTCCGATGTCGTCCTGTTCTTCGGGCCAGATGGCGAGCGACAGCCCGAGCGCGATGTTCGCGAACGCAAGGCGAAGGCGCTGTGTGCGTCTTGCCCGGTCCGGATCGAGTGCTTGGGATATGCGGTGGGCCGGCCTGAAAAGTACGGCACCTGGGGCGGCCTGAACGAGGACGAGCGCTCCGCTGAGCGCCGCAGGCGGATGCGGCGCGCGAACGCTACCGCCGCGGCCTGACCACTTGGGATGGGCGACCATGATCTGCCGCTACTGCCGCAAGCAGGAGCATGGATCATGTCCCGGCGGCAACTGGTGCGACTGCCAGCACAGGCCGCCCGCCACGACCGCTGAGCCTGTTATGGGCTGGGTCAGGCAGGGTTAATACTGGGTCAGGCAGGGTTAATAACTGCGTGCCGGGCACGACAAATCGTCCCGCGCCGGAATACCATGGCGGCTTGGCTGGTTGATCGGCACTTAGCGGGCAACATAGCAGCGTCGGGGCGCGCCACAAGGCAGCCGCCGTACCCGGGAGGAGATGGCGTTGACGCGTCAGGTGCGCTCCAGACCAGTCAGCCCCGTTCTGCCGTCTTCACGTGTTCCGCAGACTTCGCACGCACTCTGCGGCTTTTGGGCTTACTCTGGTCCCGAGGGCACCAGATGAACAGCGATGCCGAGGAGGCGCGCCGGATGGAGAAGCTGGCCACGGATGCGGCCGAGGCTCTGCGAGGCGCGTCGGCCGACGAGGTCATCGTGTGGGCCGCCGAGACGTTCGGCAAGCGGCTGTGCATCACGTCGTCGATGACCGACGCCGTGATCATCGATCTGGCCTCCAAGCACGTGCCAGGCATCGACGTCCTGTTCCTCGACACCGGCTACCACTTCGCCGAGACAATCGGGACCAGGGACGCGGTCGGCGTGGTTTACCCGGTCAACGTGATCAACGTGACGCCTGCTACCTCCGTAGCCGAGCAGGATGCCGAGCTTGGCCCGAACCTGTATGCCCGCAACCCGGACCTGTGCTGCTACCTGCGCAAGGTGGTCCCCCTTGAGCAGGCGCTCGACCCTTACGACGCATGGATCACCGGCGTACGGCGCGAGGAGACCGACACCCGGACGACTACCCAGGTCGTCCAGTGGGACGCCAAGCGCCAGATGGTAAAGGTCAACCCGATCGTAGAGTGGACGCAGCAGGACGTCGACAACTACATCGCAGAGCACGGCGTGCTCGTGAACCCGCTCGTGGACGATGGTTACCCGTCGATCGGCTGCCGCACCTGCACCGCGCGAGTCGCTCCTGGCGCCGATCCTCGCAGCGGACGCTGGGCAGGCACGGCAAAGACCGAGTGCGGCATCCACACGCTCTGACGGCGTCCTGACCAGCCCGGAGAGCACGACGCGCGGCACCCACGAGGTCACCAACCAGGTTCCGCCGTTGGTCGGCCACGATGTGGCGGCGGATCCGGCGTTGCTCGCGGCCGTTGCTAGTCAGGGCACCGGCTGGGTGCTCCCCGAGCTGCACGAGGTAGGCAAGGCCGCCGGGTCCGCTGCGGCCATCGAGCTGGCGAGGCTGGCCAACGCGAACCCGCCGGTGTTGCGCACCCATGACCGGTACGGCCACCGGATCGACGAGGTCGAGTTCCATCCGGCCTGGCACGAGCTCATGGCCAGCGCGGTCGGCTACGGCCTGCATGCGGCTCCCTGGCCAAGCTCCCGGCCTGGCGCTCATGTCGCCAGGGCTGCGAAGTTCTACGTCTGGAGCCAGGCTGAAGCCGGGCACGGCTGCCCGATCTCGATGACCTACTCCGTGGTGCCAGCGCTGCGGCACTCGGCTGACTTGGCCGCGCGTTTCGAACCGCTGCTGGCCAGCTCAAGCTACGATCCCGGGCTGCGCGTGCCTGACGGCAAGAGCGGGCTGCTAGCCGGCATGGCGATGACCGAGAAGCAGGGCGGCTCGGACGTGCGTGCCAATACCACCAGGGCGGAGCCTGCGGGGGACGGCAGTTACCTGATCACCGGTCACAAGTGGGTCTGCTCCGCGCCGATGTGCGACATGTTCCTGATCCTGGCCCAGGTCGCAGGGCGAGCTGGGCGGGCTGGGCGGGAAGGGCGGGCTGAAAAGCAGCTGACCTGCTTCCTGCTCCCCCGGGTACTGCCAGACGGCGGCAGGAACGCCATGTACCTGCAGCGGCTCAAGGACAAGCTGGGGAACAGGTCCAACGCCTCTGCTGAGGTGGAGTACGACCTGGCCCTGGCGTGGCCGGTCGGGGACGTGGGCCGGGGCGTGCCGACCATCATCGAGATGGTGAGCGCGACCAGGCTGGACTGTCTGCTCGGCAGCGCCGCAACGATCAGGCAGGCCAGCGTGGAGGCGGCGCACCACGCTGCGCACCGGCAGGCATTCGGTGCGAAGCTGACCGACCAGCCCGCCATGACCGCGGTGCTGGCCGACCTCGCGCTCGAATCGGAGGCGGCGACGACGGTGGCGATCCGGCTGGCGGGAGCAGCCGACCGGGCGATCGCGGGTGACGCGGAGCAAGCGGCGCTGCTGCGGATCGCCTTGCCAGCGGCCAAGCACTGGGTGTGCAAGCGGGCTCCGGCTGTCGTCGCGGAAGCCCTGGAGTGCCTGGGCGGCAACGGCTTCGTCGAGGAATCCGTGATGCCCAGGCTGTACCGCGACGCGCCGCTCAACTCGATCTGGGAAGGCTCAGGCAACGTCACCGCGCTCGACCTGCTGCGGGCGCTGGCTAGGTCCGCGGGCAGCGTGGACGCGCTGCGCGCGGAGATCGGCCTGGCTTCAGGCTGCGACCGCCGGCTTGACCAGGCGGCCGGACGGCTCTGGCGCGAGATCGCCGACGTAAACGGAGCCGAGGCGGGTGCCGCTCAGTACCAGGCGCGCAGGCTTGCGGGCCTGCTGACGACGGTGCTCGCCGGCGCGCTGCTGGTCAGGTACGCGCCCGCGGAGGTCAGCGACGCGTTCTGCGCTTCGAGGTTCCCGGGCCGGGACGGACCCGGTGGCCCAGGGGTCTCGTTCGGCATGTTGCCGCCTGGCCTTGACGTGTTCGCCGTGGCGGAGCGGATCAGGCCGGGCACCACCGGGTAGGGTCGGCTGATGCGCGTCTGGCCGGGCACCGCTTACCCCCTCGGGGCCGTCTGGGACGGTTCTGGCACCAACTTCGCCCTGTTCTCGGAGGTGGCTAGCCTGGTCGAGCTGTGCTTGTTCGACAGCGAGGGCGCCGAGATCAAGGTGGCGTTGTCCGAGGTCGACGCCTTCGTGTGGCACTGCTACCTGCCCGACATCGGGCCCGGCCAGCGGTACGGCTTCCGGGTGCACGGCCCTTACGATCCTCGGCGCGGTCAGCGTTGTAACCCCGCCAAGCTGCTACTGGACCCATACGGCAAGGCAGTCGACGGCGAGGTCACATGGGGCCCCGCCGTGTATTCGTACATTCAAGGCGACGGCGCTCGGGACGCCCTGAACAGCACGGACAGCGGCCCGTTCATGCCTAAGAGCGTGGTCATCAACCCGTATTTCGACTGGGGCGGCGACCAGCAACTCCGCACGCCCTATCACGAGACCCTGATCTACGAAGCGCACGTCCGCGGGCTGACGCTGCGCCATCCAGGCGTTCCCGCCGAGCAGCGCGGCACCTACGCGGGGCTGGCGTCCGCCGCGGTGATCGACCACCTGAAGCGGCTCGGCGTGACCGCGATCGAGCTCATGCCCGTGCATCAGCACGTGCCCGAGCCAGCGCTGGTGGAACGCGGGCTGACGAACTACTGGGGCTACAACACGATTGGCTTCTTCGCGCCGCACAATGGCTACGCGTCCGCCCCCGCGCCGCACCGCCAGGTGGCCGAGTTCAAGTCGATGGTCAAGGCGCTGCACCAGGCCGGCATCGAGGTCATCCTGGACGTGGTCTACAACCACACGGCCGAGTCGGCCGAGCTGGGACCGACGCTGTGCTTCCGCGGCATCGATAACGCGGCCTATTACCGCCTGGCCGACGACGATCCTTCCGTCTACCTGGACTACACGGGCTGCGGCAACAGCCTGAACGTGCGGCACCCGCACACGCTCCAGCTAATCATGGACTCGCTTCGGTACTGGATCGAGGACATGCACGTCGACGGCTTCCGGTTCGATCTGGCGTCCGCGCTGGCTCGGGAGCTGCACGACGTGGACCGGCTGTCGGCCTTCTTCGACCTGGTCCAGCAGGACCCGCTCGTCTCCCAGGTCAAGCTCATCGCCGAGCCATGGGACGTCGGCGAGGGCGGGTACCAGGTCGGAATGTTCCCGCCACTGTGGACAGAATGGAACGGAAAGTACCGGGACACGGCGCGGGATTTCTGGCGCGGCCAGCC
>Ga0126378_10001363_pt1 | contig 18247 bp, 18 predicted proteins | sample PanSoiMetPlot_23_FD_92587 | JGI IMG/M metagenome (GOLD analysis project Ga0126378, IMG submission 92587) | Tropical forest soil microbial communities from Panama - MetaG Plot_23 | ecosystem: Environmental > Terrestrial > Soil > Tropical forest > Bulk soil | place: Panama | collected 2016-02-17
GGCCTTGACCGGCGAAGGCGGCATCGCCATGCATGAGCAGACCCACGACCTGATCGCGGGTGGTGTCGCCGCGCTGGCGCTGCTTCGCCCGCACCTTGCCGAGGACGACGGGATTCACCGCCTCGAGGTGCGAGGGGTTCGCCGTCAGCGACATATGGACGAGGTTGCCGTCGAACTCGCGGTCGGTCGAGGTGCCGAGGCGGTACTTCACGTCGCCAGAGCCCTGCACGTCCTCGGGGTTGGCGGCGTGACCCTGGAATTCCGAGAACAGCGCCGCGTAGGGCTTCAGCATCACATTGGTGAGCACGTTGAGCCGGCCCCGGTGCGGCATGCCGATGATGAGCTCCTTCATGCCGAGATGCCCGCCGCGCTTCAGCACCTGCTCCAACGCCGGGATCAGTGCCTCACCGCCCTCGAGACCGAAGCGCTTCGTCCCGGTGTAGCGCTTGTCGAGGAAGCGCTCGAAGATCTCGGCGACGATGAGGCGCTTCAAGATCGCGCGCTTGCCCTCGGGTGTGAACTCGGTGCGATTGCGCTCGGTCTCGATCCGCTCCTGGATCCACGCCTTCTGGTCGGGATCCTGGATGTGCATGAACTCGACGCCGATTGTGCCGCAATATGTGGCGCGCATATGCGCGAGAATCTCTCGCAGCGTTGGCCGGTCGAGACCCGGCACATTCGCGACGATGATGGGACGGTCGTAATCGGCGTCCGTGAAGCCGTAGGTCACGGGATGCAGCTCTGGATGCGGCTGGATCTTGACGAGACCCAGCGGATCGAGATTCGCCTCCAGGTGCCCGCGCACGCGATAGGAGCGGATGAGTTGCAGTGCGCGGATCGAATCGATGGCGGCGCGCCGGATGCCATCGAGACCCGCGGCGCCGGACTCGGGCGCGGCGACGGTGGCGGCACGACCGTTCCCGGAGGCACGGCCATTGCTGATGATCCGGCTGCGCTCACGCGACCAGGCGGGGCCGTTGAGCTCCTTCTCGACCGCAGGCGGCGGATCCGAGAGCTCGGTGAAGAACCGGCGCCAACTCTCGTCGACCTCGGCGGGGTTCTCGAGGTAGCGGGCGTAGAGTTCGGCGATGAACGCGGCGTTGGTGCCGGACAGGAAGGTGTTGGGATCAATCTCGGACATGTCTTGTTCCTACCACGCGGCCATGTGGAAAATTCATCATCCCGCCGGCTCGCGTCCTTTACCGAGAAAATGGGGATGAATCGTTACAAACCTATACTGGCGCCGGCCTGCTAGCGCCATCTCGCGGCCGGGTCCTGGCTCGGCAAACTCAACTCCAGCGAGACTCTTCCGCCGGCGCAGGGCGCCATGCCGCCGACGAATGCCTAATTCTTGGGCGTTTCCGACAGGATTTTCCGGGTTATGTCGACCAAGCCCCGGACGGCCGCCACCGACATATCGAAGGCCGCCTTCTCGTCGCCGTTCAGGCTGATCTCGACGACCCGCTCGACGCCCTTGGCGCCGAGCACGACGGGAACGCCGACGTAGAGGTCCTTCACTCCGTACTGACCGGTGAGCCAAGCGGCGCAAGGCAGTACCCGGCGCTTGTCGAGGAGATAGGACTCTGCCATGGCGATCGCCGAGGCCGCCGGCGCATAGAAGGCCGAGCCGGTCTTGAGCAGGTTGACAATCTCGCCGCCGCCCTCGCGGGTGCGCTGCACGATCTTGTCGATGCGCTCCTGGGTGCTCCAGCCCATCTTAACGAGGTCGGGCAGCGGAATTCCCGCTACCGTCGAGTAGCGGGTCAGCGGCACCATGCTGTCGCCATGGCCGCCGAGCACGAAGGCGGTGACATCCTCGACCGAGACCTTGAACTCGTCGGCGAGGAAATAACGGAAGCGCGCGCTGTCGAGCACGCCCGCCATGCCGACCACGCGATGGTGCGGCAGGCCCGAGGCCTCACGCATCACCCAGACCATGACGTCGAGCGGGTTAGTGATGGTGATCACGAACGCGTTCGGGCAATGCTGCTTGATCGCGGCGCCGACGGTGTTGATCACCTTGGCGTTGATGCCGATGAGATCGTCGCGGCTCATGCCGGGCTTGCGTGCCACGCCCGCGGTGACGATCACGATATCGGCGCCCGCGATCCCGGAGTAATCGCCGGTACCCACGAACCGCGCGTCGAAGCTCTCGACGGGCGAAGCTTGCACGAGATCGAGTGCCTTTCCCTGCGGCACGCCGTCGATGATGTCGAACAGCACGACGTCGCCGAGATGCTTCAAGCCCGCGAGCAGAGCGAGCGTGCCACCGATCTGCCCGGCGCCCACCAACGCGATCTTGTTGCGTGCCATGCGCGTGATCCTCTCGGAGAGCGGTCCCTGGGAAAGATGCGGCGCGTCTTAGCGCGATTTCACCGAACCGGCAAGGGGCGGAGGGCTAGTCCCGGCGCGCCGCGATGTAATCGGCGCTCTGCATCTCGATCAGGCGCGAGATCGTGCGTTGGAACTCGAAGGTGCCGTCGCCTTCGGGGTAGAGCCCTTGCGGCGGCGCGTCGGCTGAGGCGATCAAATTTCCGTGCGCCTCGTAGAGCGTGTCCACGAAGATGTTGAAGCGCTTGGCAGCGTCGCGCTGTTCGCGCCGGAGCCGTGGGATAGCCTCCAGCACGATGGTGTGGAACCGCCGGCAGAGCGCTAGGTAGTCGGCGGCGCCCAAGGGCTGCTTGCAGAGCTCGTCGAAGGTGAACCAGGCGACCTCTTTGGCCGCGCGCGGCACCAGGACGAAGCGGTTCTGCACCAGCAGCGTCATGCTGCGCGCGGAGGCGTTGTCGGTGAGGTCGGCGAAGGCGCGCTCGAGCGCCCGATAGGCCATGTCGTCCGCCGGAGTGAAATAGACCTGCCGACCGAGCATGCGGGCCAGGCGATAGTCGCGGATGGCGTCAAGCTCGAGAATGTCGAGCTTCTGCTTCAGGAGCGCGATGAAGGGCAGGAAGCGGTCGCGCTGCAGGCCGTCCTTGTAGAGATCGTCGGGCGCGCGGTTCGAGGTCGCGACGACCACCACGCCCTCGGCGAAGAGCGCCTCGAAGAGCCGGCTCAGGATCATGGCGTCGGCGATGTCGGTTACGTCGAACTCGTCGAAGCAGAGCAGCGTCGCCTCGGACCCGATCTCTCTGGCGACCGGCCCGATCGGGTCGCCCCTTTCGCGGCGGCGCCGATGGATGCGCTCGTGCACCTCGAGCATGAAGGCGTAGAAATGCACGCGACGCTTCTGCTCGAGCGGCGCCGCCTCGAAGAACATGTCCATGACGGTGGTCTTGCCGCGGCCGACGCTACCGTAGATGTAGAGGCCCATCGGCGGCAGCTCCGCCGCGGGCGCCAAGCCCAGCCGCGCGCGCCAGCCATGGGCACCGTTGTTGGGCGCATAGCTCGTAAGCGCCCGCCACAAGCTCTGCAGCTTCTCGACCGCGAGCTCCTGCGCGGGATCGGGCAGCAATGTGCCTGCAGCCCGACGCGCTCGGTAGAGCGCGAGCGGTCCTTCGGAGACGGAGTCCTTCTGGGGTTTGCGCGAAGGTGCGGCAGATTGCTGGGACGACATCGGGGCGCGTGTCTATAGCGAAATTCGGCGGCGCGTGCAAAACACGGCGCGGAGCGCAGATGGTCGCTCACCCCTTCTTCGCCATGGCCGGGCTTGTTCCGGCAATCCTTACGTTCTTCGCCCTTAAACGAAACATGTGGACCCCCGGGGACGAGGCCCCCGGGGGTGACGGCGGCCAGGAGCAAAAAGCCAAAGCGCGAGGCGTTATTCCGCGGCGGGCCGGCGTTCCCGCGCATGGTGGATGAGGCAATCGTCGGGCAGCGGGTCGATCGGCGTGAAATCGCGGTTCGCGATGTGCGTGGGGCGACTGAAGCGGCGGATCGCGTTGTCGCAGCGATTGAGCGAGAGATAGACGATCCAGCGCGACCACGGCGTCAGGTTCGAGCCCGAGGCATGCACGAGATTGCAGTGGAAGAGCAACACCGAGCCCGACGGTCCCTTGGGCGCCACGATGCCGCCCTCTTGAACGAGCCGCGTGATGGTGGCGTTATCGATGGTCCAGAGCGGATAGCTGGTGGTGGTGACGTCGTGGTCGGCGGCGAGCTTGCCGGCGCGATGGCTCTTCGGGATGAACATCAGGGGACCGTTGAACTCGTTTGCCTCCGCGAGGAATAGCGCGATGTTCATCGCCTTGGGCGCGGGCATGTCGTCGTCCTCGAACCAGGTGCCGTAGTCCTGGTGCCATTGCCAGACCGCGCCATCGAAGGCCGCCTTCGCGTTGATCTTGAACTGGTGCATGTAAAGCTTTTCGAAACCCAGGAGCTGCATGCCCGGCTCGACGAGCCGCGGGTGGCGCGCGAGGCGCGCGAAGACATCATTCCAGGTCTGCACGTAGAAGGCCGTGCGCGGCGCTTCGGTGCCCCTCTCGCGGACGACCTCCGGCCGATCCGCCGCCAGGAGGCCCGGCACCTCGGCATTGAGGAGATTCATCTCCTCGGTCGTGAACAGGCTCGGCAGGAACAGGAAACCCTGCTCCTCGAACTCGGCGATTTGGGATGGCGTGAGCTTCATGGGGCGGTCTCCCCGTCGGGACGGCTTTGCTAGACTATGGCCGAGCCCGGCAACCGATGCCAGAGGCCGTCAGATCAGGAGGAGGCGCCGATGAACGAAGACACCTTCAACATGGAGGTTCGAAAATTCCTGAAGGTGGTAGGCATCACCTCGCAGCGTGAGATCGAGCTCGCCGTGCGCAAAGCGCTGGAGGCGGGCCGCATCAAGGGCAGCGCGACGCTCGCAGCCAAGATGGTGCTAACCATCCCCGCCATCGGCCTCGACCATCACGTCGACGGCGAGATCAAGATCGGTTGAGCTCGGGAGAGACCCCCCTCGAGATCCTGCGGCCCCGAGGCGATCGTGAGCGAATAGGGCGGCAGAGTCGTGCGCGGAACGACCGCCTGCAGCGTGCCCCCGGCGGTGCCAATGAGTTATATTTTCCTTATTAATCGGATTTATCGATGGCTGCCTCGCCTACCCTGCGTCAGCTCCGCCACCTTGTGGCGTTGGCGGATCACGGCCATTTCGGCCGAGCCGCCGCCGCCGCCACTGTGACCCAATCGACGCTGAGCGCCAGCATCAAGGAGCTCGAGACCGTCCTGGAGGCCGCTCTGGTCGACCGCACCCGGCGACAGGTCGTGCTCACGCCGCTCGGGCGCCAGACCGTCGAGCGCGCGCGGCGCATTCTCGTCGACACCGAAGCGCTCGTGCTTGCAGCCCAGTCCGAGCGCGAGCCGCTGACGGGCACGCTCCGCATGGGCGTGATCCCCACCATCGGGCCCTACCTCCTGCCGGCGGTATTGCCGGGGTTGCGGCGCAGTTATCGGGGCTTGCAGCTTTACTTGGTCGAGGACCTCACTCCGCGTCTCCTCGAGCAGCTCCACGGGGGCCAACTTGATGTGGTGCTGCTGGCGCTTCCCTACGACTGCGGCAACGTCGAAAGCAGCCCACTCTTCGACGACCGATTTGTTCTCGCCCTGCACCCCGGTCATCCCCTCGCGAAGGAGCGGCGCATCGATCCCGAGCGGCTGCGCTCGGAAGAGGTGCTGCTGCTCAAGGACGGGCATTGCCTGCGCGATCACGCGCTCTCGGTCTGCCATCTCGCCGACCGGCGGCGCACCGAAGCCTTCGAGGCGACGAGCCTGCCCACCCTCGTGCAGATGGTGGACAACGGGCTTGGCATCACGGCACTCCCCGAGCTCGCCATCGACGCGGGGCTCTTGCGCGGCACCAGCCTGGTGACGCGGGCGCTCGCCGCCGAGGAGCCGGGCCGTAAGATTGCGCTCGTCTGGCGTCGCGGCACTGGACGGCACGAAGAGTTCCGGCTGCTCGCGAAGGAGCTCATTGTGCGGGTCAAGAAGAAAGCGCGGCACCGCGCGTAATGCCCGTAGGCTGGCGCCGTTTACCGGGCCCTTGCTATGCTTCACGCCCCTCATCCCCTTGAGGTTCCACATGGCTTCTACGTCGCTCCCCGCTGCCCGTCCCGCCGAGATCGGACTTTCCGAGGAGGGCCTCCGCCGGCTTTCGGCCGCGTTCACCCGCGAGATCGAGAGCAAGCGTCTCCCGGGCATGGTGGCTCTGCTTGCGCGGCGAGGCCGCGTCGGCTTCGTCGAGAGCCTCGGCATGCGCGACCCCAAGAGCGGCACGAAAATGTCGGCGGATACGATCTTCCGTATCTATTCCATGACCAAGCCGATCGTCTCGGTGGCGACCATGATGCTGGTCGAGGAAGGTCGGCTGATGCTCGGCGACCCCCTCTCGAAATTCGTGCCCGCTTTCGCCATGCCGAAGGTGGCCGTGGAGGTGGGCGGCAAGGTCGAGCTCCTGGCGGCAGCGCGCGAGATCACCATCCAGGACCTGCTCCGCCACACCTCCGGCCTGATCTACGAGTTCCGCGGCGCCGGCGCGGTCTACAAGCGCTACTCGGAGGCGAACATCGCTCGCCGCGACCAGACCAACGCCGACCACGCCGCAACGCTCGCCACCATGCCGCTCGCCTTCCATCCGGGATCGCGCTGGGAATACGGGCGCTCCACCGACGTGCTCGGGCGCGTGCTGGAGGTGATCGCGGGCAAGCCGCTGGGCGAGATCCTCGCCGAGCGCGTCATCCACCCCCTCGGCATGGTGGACACGGGCTTCCATGTGTCCGCGTCCGAACTGCAACGGGTGGCCGAGGCCTTCGACAAGGACCCCGACACTGGCGAGGCCGTGAGCCTGCTCGATCCTCACGAGCCACCGATGTTCCAATCGGGCGGGGGCGGATTGTTCTCGACGGCGCAGGACGTTGCCCGGTTCGCGCTGATGCTCCAGAGCGGCGGCGCCTTGGGCGGCGTGCGGCTCTTGGGACGCAAGACCGTGGCGTTCATGACCAGCGATCACCTGGGCGCGATCCCCGGCGTCGAGGTCATGACGGGACCGGGCTTCGGTTTCGGGCTCGGTTTCGCCGTGCGGCTCGCGGACGGCCTCGCGATGTCGGCGGGCTCGGTCGGCCAGTATTACTGGGGCGGGATCGCCGGCACCGTCTTCTGGGTCGATCCGCGCGAGGAGCTGGTTGCGGTACTGCTGACCCAGGCGCCCGGGCAACGCGAGTACTATAGAGCGCTCTTCCGCAATCTCGTCTACGCTGCATTGGCCGATTGAGCTTCGGAAACAGGGACCCGCGAGCGCCGCGACGATGCTGATCCCCGGGCTTCCCGAGCTTGCCGTCGCGCTTACGCTTGCCTCGGTACAGGCACCCGCGCCCTATCACAATGCCCGCTACGGCTTCGCCCTCACGGCGCCGCGCGGCTATGCGCTCTGCATCGATCGACCGTCACCATTCAGCCGCGGCGCGTTCCTGCTATTGTCGACGCCGGGCGCCTGCCCGGGCGTGGTCCCGTTCGATGCGCTCTACATCTCGGTCTCCGGGTCGTACAATGCGCTGGAGTACAAGACCCTCAAGGAGACGGCGGACAAGCGGTGCCCCAGGGGCGCCGCAGTCGCCTACGACTCGAAGGACGTGCGATTCGCCGGCACGCCGAGCGCGCTCTGCCGCTACATCGACCGTCAAGGCCACGCCCGCGTCGATGTCTTCGCGATCCGCAAGGAGCGCCAGGACAAGCGCCTCGGCCACGCGCCCGACGACTGGATTCTGTTCGAGGCGTCGCTGGTGACGGCGCCGCAGCGCCTGCCGCAGGATCTCGCGACATTCAAGGCGACGCTGGCGAGCATCAAATTCACGCCGGCGCCCTGAGGCTCAGCGCCAGTCGTCGATGATGTAGACGTCCGGTCGGAGCGTGCCGGCGATATCGGGCCGGTGCATCGCGACGCCCACGAGCCCCGCTCTAAAGCCGCGTGCCATCACTCGCCCATAGGCGTCTCTCCGTCCGGAATTGACACCCCCGGTGATCCGCTGCACGCGTCGCTCGGCGGCCAAAGCTTCGATGGCGTCGAGCAGGCGCTCGAACTCGGGCGCGGCGCGAGGCCGCACCGTCGCGAATTTCACGAAGAGCGCGCCCTCGCCCGCCTCGGTGCCCGCGCCGATGTGGCAGAGCGCGATACCGGCAAGCCCGCCAGCATCCTCGAGCAGGATCGTCTCGCCGAGGCGCAGCGCCTCGATGGCGCGGATTTCCCGCCTTAGATCGAGACCGGTAAAACTCGCTTCAGTGAGGCCACGGCTCTGGTCGAGAGCGGCAGCTTGCCCGGTCGCTGAGAGCGCCGAGAAAAGCCGCGGGCCGGACGACGGCGCAGCGCCTCTCGTTGGCTTGCTCAGAACCGGCGTCAGGAACATAGGGGTGAATCCGAAGCTCTCGTATAGCCGCAGATGCGTGGTGCTCGCGGGATGCGTGAAGAGCGAGACCAGCGCGGGCCGGCGCTGGGCTGCGACATCGAGGATCGCAGGCATCAGGAGCCGCGCCACGCCTTGGCCCGAGTGGGCGGGATCGACGGTGAGCGGCCCGACGATGAACTGGCTCCCCCAATCCATGCCGATGACGCTGCCCAGCAGCCGCCCCGCTCGCTCCGCGACGAAGGCGGTGCCGGGATCGGTCGCAAACCGCGTCTCCAACGTCCGCATGTCGAGGCGGAACCGGCTCGGGTCCGGTGCTCCGAGAAACGTGCCGAACGCCAACCGATAGATGCGCGTCGCTTCCGGCAGATCGCCCGCCGTCATCGAGCGGACGACGACGTCTTGCGTCATCAATAGCGATAGCGGCTCACCGCCGCGCCACCATGAGCTTCTTGATCTCGGCGATGGCCTTGGCGGGATTGAGTCCCTTGGGGCAGGTCTTGGTGCAGTTCATGATGGTGTGGCAGCGGTAGAGCCGGAACGGGTCCTCGAGCGCGTCCAGGCGCTCGCCGGTCATCTCGTCGCGGCTGTCGGCGATCCAGCGATAGGCCTGCAGGAGGATCGCCGGACCCAGGTAGCGGTCGCTGTTCCACCAGTAGCTCGGGCACGAGGTCGTGCAGCAGAAACAGAGGATGCACTCCCAGAGCCCGTCGAGCTTCTCGCGCTCGGCGACGGACTGCACGCGCTCCCGGTCCGGCGCCGGCGACTCCGCCTGCAGCCACGGCTTGATCGAATGGTACTGGGCCGCCGCATGGGTGAGGTCCGGCACCAGGTCCTTCACCACCGCCATGTGTGGCAGCGGATAGATGCGGACGTCGCCTTTGACCTCGTCGATGAACTTGAGGCAGGCGAGCGTGTTGGTGCCGTCGATGTTCATGGCGCAGGAGCCGCAGACGCCCTCCCGGCAGGAGCGGCGGAACGTCAGCGTGCTGTCCAGCTCGTTCTTGATCTTGATGAGCGCGTCCAGGACCATCGGCCCGCAGGCGTCAAGGTCGACCTCGAAGGTGTCGAGCTGCGGGTTCTGTCCGTCGTCGGGGTTCCAGCGATAGACCTTGAACCCCTTGACGCGCTTCGCACCCGCGGGCGCTCGCACGGTCTTGCCGACACCGACCTTGGATTTCGCCGGCAAGGTGAAGTCAGCCATCGCGGATTCCTTAGTAGACCCGCGCCTTGGGCGGGAAGGTCTGCACCTCGTTCGAGAGCGTGTTGAGGTGCACCGGCCGATAGCCGAGCCGCACCTTCGCGCCGTCGAGCCAGGAGACCGTGTGCTTGAGCCAATTCTTGTCGTCGCGCTCGGTGAAGTCCTCGCGCGCGTGGGCGCCGCGGGTCTCCGTGCGGTTTTGCGCGGAGTGCATGGTGACCACGGCTTGCTCGAGCAGGTTCTCGAGCTCGAGCGCCTCCACCAGGTCGGTGTTCCAGATCATGGATCGGTCGGCGATCGCGAGGTCTCTCATGGAGGCCGCGACGTCGTCGATCCGATGCACGCCCTGCGCGAGGGTGGGCCCGCGGAAGATGCCGCAGTCGCTCTGCATGGTCCGCTGCATGCCGAGCCGCATCTCGCTGGTCCTGATCCGGCCCTTGGCGCCGCGCACGCGGTCGAAGCGTGCGACCGCGGCGTCGCCGGCGCCGTTGGGGAGCGGCTTGTGCGGCGCGCCGGGCCGCAGGAGCTCGGCCGCTCGGTGCGCCGCGGCGCGGCCGAAGACCACGAGATCAAGCAGCGAGTTGGTGCCGAGCCGGTTCGCGCCATGCACCGACACGCACGCGGCCTCGCCGATCGCCATCAGGCCCGGCACGATCCGCTCGGGGTCGTCGGGCGTCGGGTTGAGCGCCTCGCCGTGATAGTTGGTGGGGATGCCGCCCATGGCGTAATGCGCGGTCGGCAGCACCGGGATCGGCTCGCGCGTGACGTCGACGCCGGAGAACACCCGCGCCGTCTCGGAGATGCCCGGCAGCCGCTCGTGCAGCACCTTGGGATCGAGGTGCTCGAGGTGCAGGAGGATGTGGTCCTTGTGCTCGCCGCAGCCGCGGCCTTCGCGGATTTCGATGGTCATGGCGCGGCTCACCACGTCGCGCGAGGCGAGATCTTTCGCGTGGGGTGCGTAGCGCTCCATGAAGCGCTCGCCCTCGGCGTTGGTGAGATAGCCGCCCTCGCCGCGCGCACCCTCGGTGATGAGGCAGCCCGCGCCGTAGATGCCGGTCGGATGGAACTGGAAGAACTCCATGTCCTGGAGCGCGAGCCCCGCGCGCAGCACCATCGCGTTGCCGTCGCCGGTGCAGGTGTGCGCCTGTGTCGTCGAGAAGAACGCCCGGCCATAGCCGCCGGTCGCGAGCACCACGATGTGGGCGCGGAAGCGGTGCAGCCGCCCGGTCTCGAGCTCCCAGGCCATGACGCCCCGGCAGGCGCCCTCGTCGTCCGTGATCAGGTCGAGCGCGAAATACTCGACGAAGAACTCCGCGTTGTGCTTGAGGCTCTGCTGATAGAGCGTGTGCAACATCGCGTGGCCGGTGCGGTCGGCGGCGGCGCAGGCGCGCTTCGCCATGCCGCCCTCGCCATATTCCATGGTGTGGCCGCCGAAGGGGCGCTGGTAGATCTTGCCGTCCTCCGTGCGCGAGAACGGCACCCCCATGTGCTCGAGCTCGATCACCGCGGGAATGGCGTTGCGGCACATGTACTCGATCGCGTCCTGGTCGCCGAGCCAGTCGGAGCCCTTGACCGTGTCGTACATGTGCCAGCGCCAATCGTCGGCGCCCATGTTGCCGAGCGCGGCGCTGATGCCGCCCTGCGCCGCCACGGTGTGGCTGCGGGTCGGAAACACCTTGGAGACGCAGGCGGTCTTGAGGCCGGCTTGGACCATGCCGAGCGTGGCGCGGAGCCCCGAGCCGCCGGCGCCGACGACCACGACGTCGTACTCGTGATCGGTGATCGGATAGGCCTCGACCATCGCTCAGCTCCCGAACGCGACGCGCAGGACCGCGAAGAGCGCGGCCGCGCCCAGCGCCCAGCAGGCGAGCCGGACCAGCATCAGGCTCGCGATCTTCGTGGCCTCGTGATGCACGTAGTCCTCGATTACCACCTGCAGGCCCAGCGCCATGTGCACGAAGGTCGCGACCACCAAAAGAATCATCGCGACGGCAGTGAACGGCGAGCGCAGCCAAGCGACCGCGACGGCATGATCGGCGCCCAGATGCGCGATCAACGCCGCTACGAACCAGAGGGTCAGCGGAACCAGCGCCACCGCAGTGACGCGCTGCAGCCACCAGTGCTCGACGCCTTCCTTGGCGGAGCCGAGGCCAAGCGCGCGGCCGAGCGGGGAGCGAAGACGATCGGCGCTCATTGCGTCAGCCCGCCATCGCCGCGAGACCCGCGACCCACGCGATCACCGTGAGCGCGGCGCTCGCCAGCACCACCGCCCAACCCGTGGCGGTCGTGGTCTTGTTCTCGAAGCCGTAGCCCGCATCCCAGAAGAGATGCCGGATTCCATTCGCGAGATGGAAGAACAGCGAGAAGGTCCAACCCAACAGCAGCAGCTTGCCGAGCCACGAGCCGAGGAACCCCTGCGCCACCGCGAAAGCCTGCGGTCCCGTCGCCAATGCCACCAGCCACCACGCCAACAGCAGCGTGCCCACGCTCAGCGCCAGGCCGGTCGCGCGATGGCTGATCGAGAGCACCATCGTGATCTGCCATCGATAGACCTGCAGATGGGGCGAGAGCGGCCGCGAAGCGGGCGTCATGTCGAGGCCTCGAGGGGAATTGACGTGCGGAAAATGTATAAGCCGTGGCGCTGGTGTAGCGCCTCACGTGCTTTCAAGTCAACGACATGCGCCGCGCTTTGCGCCATCGGAATTCGGCATCGCCGACATCACTATTGCCGCTGTGGAGAAAGCTGGGGATGAGCTGTGCAGCTTTCGCTTCCTTATGCACAGAATTCTTGCATGACAGGCGTGCGCGCGGTTGTGACGCGGGCGTTGCAACCGGAGAATGCACCCGTGGCTCGTGAGAGCGCTGCTTCGCGGCAGCAGGTGCGGCGGCCTCGGCTGGACGGCAGGGGCTCGGCACAGGCGGCAGAGAGGGAGCGTGGTGGTCGCCGGTAACACGGCGGCCGGATCGGCAGATGCGGCGGACCGGCCTCAAAACCGGATCGCCGGGCCGGGCGAGCGGTTTGGCGGAGACCCGCGCCAGCGGTGAAGGTTCTCTCGGGAACTTTCGCTTGCTCCGGCGGCGGATGACCCGAGCGCCGGCCGCGCGTGCGGATGGCTCAGACCCGGAGCCTGCATGCCGATTGCGCGGATGCGTCCTTCCCGGACCCTCCGCCCCTGGGGAGCGATCCTCCTTACGAGCCCGCGGAGCCGCCTGTCGGCTCCAGAGGCGCCAGGGAGGCGGTTTCGGCCGCCGAAGCGGGATCCCCTCGGGGATCTGGCCCCTGGCGCCTCATTCACTGCGCGCGCTCTGGCGCTGTGCGCGGTCACACGTTGTACTGGAAGCCGTCGACGACGAAGTCCTGGCCGGTGATGAAGCAGGGCTCGGAGATCGCGAGGAACGCGACCAGCTGAGCCACGTCGTCGGGCTTGCCCATGCGCCGGAGCGCGATGCCGGTGCGCGCGATCTCGGCGCCGCGGCTCTTGGTGAGTGGGTTGCCGAGCTCGGTCTCGATCACGCCGGGCACCACGGCGTTGATGAGGATCGTCGGGCCCAGCTCCTTCGCGAGCGCGCGGGTCATGCCGAGGATGCCGGCCTTCGCCGAGGCGTAGGCGAATTTGCTCACCGCCGCGGTGACGCCGCCCGAATAGGCGTTGAGCGAGGAGATCGACGCGATGCGGCCGGCGCCCTGCTCAAGCATGATCGGCGCCACCGCCCGGATGTAGTTGAAGCAGCTCTTGAGGTTGACCGCGATCGTGCGGTCGAACTCCTCCTCGGTGATCTCCAGGATGCCCTTGGGCTGCGCCTTCCCCGCATCGTTCAGCAGGAAATCGATGCGCCCGAGACGCCGCTTCACCTCGACGGCGATGTCCCGCGCGCGAGCGTGTTGCGCGACATCGGCCTCGAAGATCAGGGCCTCGCGGCCGAGCGCCCGGATCTCGCCCGCCGTCCGCTCCATTTCGGGCACCAGCAGATCGACCAAGGCGATCGCATGACCGGCCTTCGCCAGCGCGTGCGCGCAGGCGCGGCCGATGCCGCGCGCACCGCCCGTTACGATCGCGACTTTATCGGCCATGGAATTTCCTCCGCGCACATTTCGCAGAACGCGAGTGTAAGCCGCGGGATTTCGCCGCTTCAACTCCCTGGGATTGAGCCATTAGTGTGGTATCTCGCGCTGCGCCGATTGGGGGGTCTCTTGCCATTCTCGGCCGCCATGCTGGCCGTCGCCGTCGTCGGGCTGCTGATCGGGATTGCGGTCGGCTGCACCGGAATCGGCGGCGTGCTGATGATTCCGATCCTGACGCTGGTGCTCGGCATCGACGTGAAGCACGCGATCGCGGCGGCGCTGCTCAGCTATCTCCCGAGCGGAATCGTCGCGGTGACGCTCTACGCGCTGCGCGGCTCCGTCCCCTCGCGCGAGGCCTGGCTCCTATGCCTCGCGGCGATGCCCGCGGCCTATCTCGGCGCCCGCGCCGCGGGCGTCGCGCCGGCGGCGTTTCTAGAGGCGCTGATCGGCCTCTCGTTGCTCGCCGGCGGTCTCTACGCGCTGCGCGGAACGGGTCGTGGCGCCGCACCGCCGAGTCCCCTGGGAGCGCCGCTGGTGCTCGTGCTCGGCGGCGGAACGGGTTTCGTCTCGGCCTTGACCGGCGCGGGCGGCGCGTTCGTGCTGCTGCCGATCCTGTTGCTGCTGGATGTGCCCGTGCTGTCCGCGATCGGGCTCGGACAGGCGATCGCTATCCCCATCGCCGGTCTCGCGAGCGTCGCTAATGTCGGTGCCGGGCTGGTCGACCCCGTCCTCGCCAGCGTGCTGGCCATCACCTCGATGACGGGGATCGCGATCGGCACGCCGATCGCGCACGCGCTGCCGCAGCAGCGGCTGCGGCGGCTCCTCGGCGTCGCCGTGGTCGTCTCGGCGGTCGCCATGCTCGTCCGGGTCGCCGTGCGGTCCCTCTGAGCGCGCGAAGCCTCGACGCCGCGGTCGCTTGGCGCCATGCTCGCGGAATGGCGATCCTCTCGATCCAGTCCGCCGTCGCCTATGGCAGCGTCGGCAATGCCGCGGCGGTGTTTCCGCTGCAGCGGCTGGGCTTCGAGGTCTGGCGCGTCGATACCGTGCTGTTCTCCAACCATACCGGCTACGACGCCTGGCGCGGCACCGTGCTCGACCCCGAACTCGTCGGAGAGATTCTGCGGGGAATCGAAGAGCGCGGCGTGCTGCCGGGATGCGAGGCGGTGCTCTCGGGCTATCTCGGCAGCCTCGAGCTCGGTCGCGTGGTGCTCGACGGCGTCGCGCGGGTCAAGCGCGCCAACTCCGGCGCGCTCTACTGTTGCGATCCCGTGCTGGGTGACGCCGACCGCGGTCTCTTCGTAAAGCCGGAGCTGGCGGAGTTCTTTCGCGCCGAGGCGCTGGGCTTCGCGGACATCCTCACGCCCAACCATTTCGAGCTGGAGAAGTTTGCGGCATCCCGCGTGAGCACGCTCGGCGCCGCCAAGGCTGCCTGCGGCTCGCTTCTGACCCGGGGGCCGCGTGCGATCCTGGTCACCAGCCTCGACGTCACCGAGGTCGCGAAGGGCAGCGCGGCCATGCTTGCGGCGACGCCGGAGGGCGGATGGCTCGTGCGCACGCCGCGCCTGCCGATCGTCGCCAATGGAGCCGGCGACCTGACGGCGGCGCTGTTCCTGGCCCATTACCTCAAGACCAGAGACGCCGCCGCAGCGCTCGGCGAGACCGCGGCCGCCGTCCATGGGGTGATCGCGGAGACGGCGAGATTGGAGGCAGCCGAGCTTCAGATCGTGGCGGCGCAGGAGGCGCTCGCCACGCCGCCACAACGGTTTTCCGTCGAGCGCGTGTTCTGAAAATGAGAAGGGCGGGCCGCTCGTGGCGGACCCGCCCTGTGCGTCGTGCTGCCGGGATGATCAGGCGGGCGGCGCGTCCGGCCCTTGCGAGCGACGGCGGCGCTCGGCCAGGAACTCGTCGAACTCGGCCTTGTCCTTGGCGAAGCGGAGCCTGGTCAGGAATTCCTTGAACTCCTTCTGCTCTTCCTCGAGCCGGCGCAGGGTCTCGGCGCGGTACTCGTCGAAGGCGCGATTGCCGCTCGAGGCGGGCCGGCGATTGCCGAACCAGTGGGAGGCCCAATCGTGCCCATGGCCGTTGCCGTTCGAGTGCCAGCGGCCCGCGTATTCATGCTTCCAACAACCCATGCGTCCACTCCATATAAGAAAGGCCAGGACCGCGAGGCCCAAGGGCCAGTGGATGAAAAAGGCCAGGACCATCAGGGCGATCCAGGCGCCCTTTCCGAGATCGTCCAGTCTCGCAGCGATACCCATGGGATCTCCCCACGTGAATGTTAATTACATTTACATAGTTGGCGAGCGACTGCCGGATGTCAAGGGCGATCGGATGGCGCGTGGCCCCAAGGACCCTCTGCGTCAGTCCGTCGCTCCCCCAGACCGAGGCCCTGCAGATAGGTGAGCACCGCGGCCTCGAGCAACTCCTCCGGTGACATCGGCAGTTTGCGCCGCGCGGCGTCGCCGCGGCCGAAGAGCGAGGCGATGCCGTGGGAGAGCGCCCAGATGTGGAGCGCCATCATGAGCGCGGGCGGGCGGCGATCCTTCGGCAGGCGCGCGCAGACTGCCTCGGAGGCCGTGCGCAGCACCGCGAAGGCACGGTCGCCCGCCTGCTGCAGCTCGGCATTCGAGTCCGGGGGAACGCCGGCCTCGAACATCGCGGCGTAGTAGGCAGGCTCCGCGCGCGCGAAATCGAGGTAGGCCCTGCCGAGATCCTCGAAGGCCGCGAGCGGATTGGGCGCGCCGTCATTCCAGGCCTTCGACAAGGCCGCCTCGAAGCGCTCGAAGCCGCGGATGGCGACGTCCACCATCAGCTCGTCGCGGTCGCGGAAATGCCGGTAGGGCGCCGCCTGGCTCACGCCCGCGGAGCGCGCGGCCTCCGCGAAGGTAAAGCCCAGCGGACCCTTGGCCGCGATCAGCTCCAAGGCGGCGTTGATCAGCGCCTCCTTCAAATTGCCGTGGTGATAGCCCCGGCGCCCATGCCCTCGATCCGACCAAGCCATGTAATAGGCTTTAACATGAGTCGGCGAAAAACACACTTCCTGGAAGAAGTGCGCGAATCTCCGAGACCATTTCGGCCGTCATGCCCGGGCTTGTCCCGGGCATCCACGTGTTCGCCTGCACGCTTTGAAAGAAAACGTGGATGGCCGGGACAAGCCCGGCCATGACGATGGTGGGGTTGGTGCGAAAGTAAGACGGTCTTACAGCATCGCCTGCACGGCGGAGCGGACGCGGTCGAAGACGCTGTCCCAGTCGCGCGGCTTGGGCTGGCGGAAGAGGCGCAGCGTCGGGTACCAGGGCGTGTCGTCTCGGCCGCGGAGCCAGCGCCAGTCCGGCGTATAGGGGATCAGCACGAAGGCGGGAATCCCGAGCGCTCCCGCGAGGTGCACGACGGCGGTGTCGACGGCGACGATCAGGTCGAGCTGGGGCAGTAGCGCCGCGGTCTCCGCGAAATCCGTCACCCGCGAGCCGAGGTCGGTGATCAGCGGCTGCGCGCACAGCGTCTGGATGTCGGCGGTGCGCAGGCCCTTCTGCAGGCTATAGACCGCGACACCCGGGAGATCCGCGAGACAGAGGAACCGGTCAAGCGAGGTCGAGCGGTTCTTGTCGTTGTTATGGCTAGGCTTGCCCGCCCAGACGATGCCGACCGCGAGCTTGGTGCCGGGCGGCCGATGCACGGTGGGCGCGGTGGTGCCGGCCGGCGCCTGCAGGTAGGGGATCCGCGCGGGGATGTTGTCGAAGTTCGTGCGGAAGTAGCGCGGCAGGTTGAGGAGCGGCACGTGGTAATCGCAGGTCGGCGTCGGGCGGCCGCTCGGGATCACCTCGGCGATGCCCGGCAAGGAGTTCATGAGCCGCGCGACCTCCGCCTGGCATTCGAACACCAAGCGCCCAACCTTCGGCGCCACCATCGGGAGGTAACGGCAGAATTGGAGGGTATCGCCGAGCCCCTGCTCGTGGTGCACGAGGAGCGAGAGGGTTCTGCTCTCCTGGCCCTCCCAAAGCGGGAACGCGAGGCGCCGGGGCGGATTGTGCTTGAGCCGCCAGCGGATTTCGTACTCGGGCCAGCCGCGGTCGAAATCGCCCATGACCAGGCGCGTTAGCGAGCGGTCCCAGAGCACGTCGACGTTGCCACCCTTGGCCGCAAGCGACTTGTCGAAGCATTCCACCGCCCGCGGATAGTCACCCATGCTGTGCAGCAAGAGGCCCAGGTTGTGCAGCGTCTCCGGCAGCGCCGGCTCAAGCTCGAGCGCGCGTGTGAACGCCGCCGCCGCCTCCTCGAAGCGCAGCATCTGCCAGAGCACGTTGCCGAGATTGGAGAGCACCGCGGAGTTGTCCGCGCGGAAGCTGAGCGCGCGCCGGAAGCAGGCGGCGGCCGCGGGCAGCTTCTCCTGCGCGCGCAGGATCACGCCGATGTTGTTGTAGGCGTCGGCGAAGGGCGCGTGAAGCTCGAGTGCCCGCATGTAGAGCTTCATCGCGTTGTCGTTGTCGCCGGCCTGATGCCGCTGGGCGGCGGCGAGGAAGGCCTGCCTCGCGTTCTCGGGGATCGCGGGATCTGGCGTCGCGATGGGGACGGGCGCCGGTATGGGGCCCGGCGCGGCCTCGGGCGGTGCGGGCGCCTCAGCCGGTACGGCGGCGTTGCCCGACATCGCTCCCGCCCGACCGGTCCTCGAGA
>Ga0126378_10001364_pt1 | contig 18237 bp, 14 predicted proteins | sample PanSoiMetPlot_23_FD_92587 | JGI IMG/M metagenome (GOLD analysis project Ga0126378, IMG submission 92587) | Tropical forest soil microbial communities from Panama - MetaG Plot_23 | ecosystem: Environmental > Terrestrial > Soil > Tropical forest > Bulk soil | place: Panama | collected 2016-02-17
CGATCCTTGCGGTCCCGGTAGGCGTAGGTCATGGAGTGCAGCGCCTGCTCCTTGGCCTTGCGGTACAGCCTGGACCGCTGGCCGCGGTAGCCACTCGCCCGCTCGAGTACGACCCTGCGCTTCTTGTGGGCATTGACCGCCCGCTTTACGCGTGCCATGTGTTCGATTCCCTCACTCGGACCGGGTCACTTGCCCAGCAGCTTCTTCATGTTCTTCGCGTCGGCAGGCGCGAGCGTCACGTAGTTCGCCAGGCGGCGGGTCTTAGTGCTCGGCTTGTGCTCAAGGTAGTGGGCGCGGTTCGCCCGGCGGCGCATGATCTTGCCCGTGCCGGTGATGCGGAACCGCTTCTTCGCGCCGCTATGTGTCTTCATCTTCGGCATGTCGCCGTATCCCTCGTTCCTCGCGCGCACGCGGCGCGCGCTCTCGCCCCGCTCGCCGATCACACCGGGTCAGCGAGCACGTCTGTCGTTCTGTTCGCGGCTGCCTGTCAGCCTCCAGCCAGGCCACCGGCCGCGCCGCGGGGGGCCGGCCGTGCCCTCGGGCCAGGCGCCGCGGGCTTCGGCGGCGCCGGGCGGGGCGCCATGGCCCTAGGGGCCGCCGGCTTGGGCGCGGCGGGGCGGGGAGCAGCGGGCCTGGGAGCAGCCGCTGCCGCGCTCGCCGCAGGGGCCGCACTGTCTGGGGCCGCACCGTCTGGGGCAGCGCGGTCTGGGGCCGCGCGGTCTGGGGCCGCGGGCTTGGGCGCCGTCGGCCTGGGAGCCGCTGCTGCGGCTCTGGCCGCGGGTGCCGCACTACCTGGCGTCGCGCGCCTCGGGTCGCTGGCACCTGACCCGCTGTCCCTCGAGGCACCAGCGGCCGGTGCCGCTGCCCTCGCGCTAGCGCGGTCCTGCCCCCTGACCGCCTTCGTCTCTGCTTTCTTGCGGTGCGGTCCGATCACCATGATCATGTTCCGGCCGTCCTGCTTCGGCTGCGACTCGACGAAGCCGAGTTCCTCGACATCGCCGGCCAGCCGCTGGAGCAGCTTGTAGCCGAGCTCGGGCCGCGACTGCTCTCGGCCCCTGAACATGATCGTCACCTTGACCTTGTCCCCCTGCCGAAGGAACCGCTCGACGTGGCCCCTCTTGGTGCCGTAGTCGTGCGGGTCAATCTTCGGCCGAATCTTGATTTCCTTGATGACCGTCTGCGCCTGGTTCTTGCGCGACTCCCTGGCCTTGAGCGCCGACTCATACTTGAACTTGCCGAAGTCCATGAGCTTGCAGACCGGCGGACGTGCGGTCGGCGCGACCTCGACGAGGTCGAGGTCTGCCTCCTGAGCCAGTCGCAGCGCGTCGGTGATCGAGACGATCCCGACCTGCTCGCCCGACGGGCCTACGAGACGAACTTCAGGTACCCGGATACGGTCATTGATACGAGGTTCAGTGCTGATGTGACCTCCAATGTCACCTCGTTCCTGATCCGGGACTGTCCCAGATCAGGCACACCAGGGCTCGCCGTGAAAACGACGAAGCCCCGCACGGCTCGCATGCGGGGCCACCACCGGCGACGGATGCCGCGCACGCCCCGGCGCCGACCTGCTAACCGCACGCCTGCCCGGAACGTCCGGCCTTGCCCGCCCAGCCTTGCGGCTAGCCGGACTGCTACCCGCCAGCGGAGCCGACGCCCTAGTGGGCGCCACCGCGCTGACCAGGTGGGAGGTGGCCGTGGTGGTCCTCCGCTTGCAGCCCGGCGGAACCCGCCGGGCCGTTACGTTCTCTCGGCAAGCGTAGCGCATCTTGCCGGGACGGTCGCTGTCGCGCGGTGCCGAATCCTGACGGCCGCGCGGCAGGCCGTTATGAGGCAACGCTGCGAGCATCAGGCTTATTTCCGGCAAGCGGCGTCGCCTGGGGCAGTCTGCGGCGGCATCAGTGCCGCTGCGATCGCACCGCCCAGTGCGCGTGCCGCAGGCGGCGGGAACGCGTTCCCTACCTGCCGGTACGCGGCGGTCTTGCGGCCAGCGAACTCCCAGCAGTCAGGGAAGCCCTGCAATCGCGCGACCATCCTCGTGGTGAGCCGCGGTGCGGCGGCGACGGGAAACGAGGCATCAGGTGCTGCGTCGGCGATCCCGAGTCCGTCCACGCCCAGGCGTTGCCAGGCCGCCCGAGCCCTGCTAGGGCCAAGGTCAGGGCCGCCATGCTTACGGCTGCCGCCGACGATCGTCGGTGCGATTCCCGCCGCGCGCCTGGCCCACGACGCGGCCCCCGGCCATCCCCTGGCTCCCATGAGGTCAGCGAGCGATTCGCCGACGGTGGGTGCCGGCCGGTCGGCCGGCGCCGGCCAGCGGAAGTTCGCCGCCCACGGCTGCCTCACCGCAACGAGTACGAATCGCGGCCGCAACTGCGGCACGCCGTGCTCGCTCGCCTGGACGAGCCGCCACCAGGTGCGGTAGCCGAGCGCACCCAGGCGCGCGAGGACCTGCCCTCGGTAACCGTCGAACCTGGAGCCAGCGAGCCCGCGCACGTTCTCAAGCAGGACTGCCCGTGGGCCGATCTCCTCGGCTAGCCGCAGTGCGTGCGGGAACAAATCGCGCTCGTCGGCGGCGCCGAGCTGGTGCCCCGCGACCGAGAACGGCGGACAGGGCACTCCGCCAGCGAGCAGGTCGGCGCCGCGGAACTCCGTCGCGTCGAGCTGGGATACGTCCGCCTCGATGATCTTCCAGGCCCAGCCGCGGTTCATTCGCAGGGTCTCGCACGCGTCGGCGTCGATCTCGACGGCCGCGGCATGGGCGAAACCGGCTTGCTCAAGCCCGAGCGCCTGCCCGCCGGCGCCCGCGCATATCTCAACACAAGTCGGTCCGTCCGCCTGCCGTGTGAGCACGATTGATTGTTCCGTCGCAACCACCGCGCCGCTTAGGCGCCACGCCGCAGTCAGGCGGGACTCAGCCGGCCCGCTTGCTGAGCTCGGCCTGGCCCGCCTGCCGCATCTCCGTGAGCGGAGCGGGTCGGCCAGTCATCAGCTCGACCTGCAGCGCTGCTTGGTGCAGCAGCAACTCGAACCCGCCCACCACCGGCACGCCGGCTGCCGCGGCGGCAGCGGCCAGCGGCGTCGGCCACGGGTGATACACGACGTCGAACATCGCCTCAGGCGGCGGGTCCAGCCGTGCGAGGAGTCGCGCCATGACCTCAGACGCTCCGGCGGGCACGGTCGAGATCAGCAGGCGCGCACGTGGCTGCGATCCGGGATCGAGCGGCAGCAGCGTGACCGCCGTGCCGAGCCTGTCGGCGGCCGAGAGCAGGTCCGCGACCTTGCCGCGGTCCCTGACCGCCACAGTCACCGAACGCTCGCCGAGGTCGCGCAGCGCCGCGAGTGCCGCGCGGGCGGTCGCGCCGCCGCCGAGTATGAGGACAGGCCCTGGGGGTGCCTCTTTGCCGATGCCTCGGCTCGCTAGCGCCCGGACAAGGCCGGGGGCATCGGTGTTGTACCCGATGCGCTGCTCGGCGGCGAGCAGCACGGTATTAACCGCGCCGACCTCGCTAGCGAGCGGCTCAATCCGGTCCAGCAGCGGTATCACAGCTCGCTTGAGCGGCATGGTCAGCGACAGTCCTGCCCAGTCGGGGCCACACCGGTCGAGCAGCGCCGGCAAGCCAGCCTCGTCGCACTCGATGGCCTCGTACCGCCACCAGGTCAGGCCGAGCGCCTTATAGGCGGCCGCGTGCAGGACAGGCGACAGCGAATGGCTGATCGGCGATCCGAGTACGGCGGCCCGCACGCACCTGTGGTCCTGGCTCAGTTGTGGAACTGATGCTGCCACTTCAGGAACTGGGAGTAGCTGGACGTGAAGTACGTCTTGTACGGCGGCTGCTTTGACCTGGTGTCCGTGATGAAGTACAGGTAGTGCTGCGGCGACGGGCGCAATGTCGCAATGATCGCGTCTTTGCCTGGGTTGCCGATGGGCCCTGGCGGCAGTCCGGTGTGCAGGTAGGTGTTGTAGGGCGAGGGAAACTTCTCGTCCTTCAGCGTGATGGCTATGCCATGGGTCTTCATCGCGTAAAAGACGGTGCTGTCGAATTGAAGCGGCTTACCAAGAATCAGCCTGTCCCAGGCCACCCGCGCGATCCCCGGGAAGTCCTTGATGCGTCCTCCTTCGGCCTGGACCATGCTCGCGACGATCAGCACATGCCACGGCGTCGTGTGGACTCTCGCCGCCGCGGATGCGATGCTTATCGACGCCGCCTTGGTATCGAATTCGTGCACCATCGTCTTGAGGATGTTGAGCGGGGGCTCGTTCGGAACCAGGTTGTAGGTGTCGGGGTACAGGAAGCCCTCGGCGGATACTCCGCTCGGCGCCCAAGAGGGTATCCCGAGCGATGCCGGAGGTTTGTTGATGATGTTCAGGAAGGCGCTCGCCGGGTGGCCAGTAGCCTTGGCGAGTTGGGCAGCGATATCGCTCGCGCGCGTGCCCTCGATAATGGTCACATGAAGCTGCGTCCGCGCGTTGTTGCTCAGCAAGTACTGCACGGCGAGCGCGGAGTTCATGTGATGGTGCAGCTTGTAGACCCCTGGCTGCAGCACTTTCGTTGTCGGGACCGCGGCCGCGGCCGTGTCATACGGCTTCAGCGCCATGATGACGCCAAGCTTCAGCAGGGTGGGGCCGAGTGCGACCAGATCAGAACCCGGGTCGACCGTGACCTTCACCGTGCCGTATCCAGCGCCCTTGTAGTCGCCGTAGCGGTCAACGATGAATCGGTGGATGTACCGGTACCCGACAAACGCTCCGGCGCCGACGAGCAGGACAACCAGCAAGATCGCGAGCGTGAACGCCGCCGAGCCGCGCAATCGGCGCCGCTTACGGCCGCGCGCCAGGCTCCGGCTTCGGCCGCCGCCGCGCACGGGTGGCACGTCGTCAGCGCCACCGCGGAAGCGACGCGAGAGCAGGCTGGCGTCGCCGCCGTCCTGCCGGTTGCTCGCCGCGCCGTCTTGCCACGGGGCATAACCGTCTGACGCGGGAATGGACCGAGCAAGTGGGCTCTCGTCTCGGCTCCGCTCATCGCGCGACTTGCCGGGCGGGCCTGCTGACCAGCGAATGATGTCCGAATCATCCGGGGCGCGATCCTGGCCGCTCCCGCGCTCGTACCCCTCGCCCGAGCCGGACGTCGCGGGGTCGAGGCGACGGTAACCGCGCGAGTCGTCGCGGGCGAAGGTGCCGGCGTCAGGCCGGGAGACAGATCCCGAGTCCTGCCGGGAGAACGACCCAGAATCCGGCCTGGAGAACGACCCAGACTCCGGCCTGGAGAACGACCCAGAGTCCGGCCTGGAGAACGACCCAGAGTCCGGCCTGGAGAACGACCCGGAGTCCGGCCTGGGGAAGGAGCCCGAGTCCCGCCGTCCGCTTGTTCCCGCACCCGGCATTGCGTACGGGTCGGTGCCCGCCTGCCCTAGCGGCTGTGGGTCGTAGCCGTCGGTGTCAGGCCGAAATGCCCATCCGGCCTGGGTCCCGCCGGGGCCTGCGTCATACGGCGGCGTCCCTGGACCGGGCAACGCCCGCGCATCGCCGTACCGGTCGTAGGGGTCGGCTGACCTGTAGCCGCTTGCCTGCCCGTACGGCGCTGGTCCCTCGTTGCCGCTGTCGTATCCGGCGTTGGGGTACCAATGATCGCCTGGGCCGGCCGGCTCGCCGTACCCGCGTGCTTCGCCGTAGCCGCCTGCACCGCCGTACCCCGCGGCATCGGGGTACCCGCCAGGATCCCGGTATCCGGCAGGATCCGGGTACCCGGCGGCGCCCCAGCGCCCAGCGGGGTTCTCGTACCTGGGGAGCTCGCCATACCCGTACGGGTCGCCATACCCGGCGGGTTCGCGATAGCCCTGCGGGGCGCCGTTGCGCCCGTCGTCGTATCCCTGATCGTAGTAACCCGGCTCGACGTCGTAACGGCCGCCGTCGTACCCGTCTGACCCGCTGCTGGGAGGCCTCGGCCAGGATCCGGCGCGCCCGCCGTAGCCGCCTGAGGGCGCGAACTCGTCCTCATCGCGGTAGTCGTCAGGTTCCGGCCGGTGCCGGCCGCGCCGCGACCCGTACCCGCCACGTTCTGTCATCCGCCACCACCGTGAGCAGAACGTACCACCTCGCCAGGTGGTCCGCCGGTCGCTCGCTCCACATCGAGCGCTCCCTGGAGCAGCGACGCCGCCGCGGCCTGGTCCACGACACCGCGCCGCTGCCGTGAGTCTTGGCCAGCCTCGCGCAGCGCGGCGTGCGCGATGACGGTGGTGAAGCGCTCGTCAACCAGCCTGACGGGCACGGGGGCCGCCTCCGTCGCCAGCGCCTCGGCGAACTGGCGCGCAAGCCCGGCGGCGTGTCCTGGCTGCCCAGACAGGCTCGTCGGGAGCCCGACAACGATCTCGATCGCCTGCCGGTCGGCCGCCAGGCGCGCGATCGCTGCGATGTCGCCCTTGCCACGGCGAACGGTGGTGAGCGGGATGGCAAGCACCCCGCCGGGATCGCTGCTCGCGATGCCGATTCTGGCGGATCCAAAGTCGACTGCCAGCCGCACGCCCGATCTCAAGAGATCCGCCTCACTGCGGCTGATCTCAGGCTCGACGCAACACGGCAGCGACACGATCTCACGTTACGCTACTGGATGGACCGTTGCCGCCAATCACACGAATACTATCCCGAACCGCACTAAACGCCTCCGTGATCGTCTGAGCGGCCTGCGGCCCGAGCGCGGCGCCGCCGCCTTGCGCGATGTCATCCCTGCCCCCGCCCCGGCCGCCGAGGACCGCGGTGGCGGTGCCAATCAGCGTTCCCGCTGCGAGACCGCGGCCGCGAGCAGCGTCGTTCAGCGCGATTACGATGGCCGGCCGGTCGGCAGGAACCGACGCGGTTACCACGACGCCAGCGCGGTCCGCCGGGATCTGGCCGCGGATGTCGAGCGCGAGCTTGCGGACCCCGTCGGCCGGCGTGCCATCCGGTGCCTGATGCGACACGAACAGCACGCCGTTCACGTCGGCGGCGCCAGCGGCCAGGTCAGCAGCGATGTTGGCCAGCTGGGCCGACTGGATCCGAGCGAGGTCCCGCTCGGCGTCCCGAAGCCTGGTGACCATCCCTGCGATCCGGTCTGGCAGGTCAGCGCGCGGCGCCTTGAGCTGCTCGCTGAGCTGGCTGACAAGCAGGCTCTCTCGGGCAAGGAACCGGAACGCGTCCATGCCGACGAGCGCCTCGACTCGCCTGACGCCAGAGCCGATCGAAGCCTCGCCGAGAATCTTGATCAGCCCGAGCTGACCGGACCGCGCCACATGCGTGCCGCCGCACAGTTCGCGCGAGTACTCGCCGACTTCGACGACGCGGACCTGCTCTCCGTACTTCTCGCCGAACAACGCGAGCGCGCCCATCGCTCGAGCCTGCTCGATCGAGGTGTGGTAGGCGCGGACGTCGAGGTCGTTGATGAGCACCTCGTTTACTTCGGCTTCGGCATCGGCGAGAACGGCGGGAGGCACCGCCCCGATCGCGGTGAAATCGAACCTGAATCGGCCCGGCGAGTTCTCCGAGCCCGCCTGCGCCGCCGACTCGCCGAGGGCGCCGCGGAATGCCCGGTGCACCAGGTGGGTCGCCGTGTGTGAGCGCGAGATCGCGCGGCGGCGCTCGATGTCGATCGCGCTGTGGACGATGTCGCCGACCGCGATCTCGCCTGCCGTGACCCGGCACCTGTGCACGATCAGGCCGGGCACAGGCGCTTGCACGTCAAGCACTTCAACCGTCGCGCCGTCATTCGCCCCGGTGCCCGCCGACCGCATCACGCCCATGTCAGCGAGCTGGCCGCCGCCCTCGGCGTAGAACGGTGTCCTGTCGAGCACCACGTCGACCTCGGTGCCCGCTCCAGCGGCGGGCACGGACGCGCCGCCCGCCAGCAACCCGATGACCGTGCCGTCGGTCGCGACCTCGTCATAGCCGGTGAAGAACACCTTGCCGGACCGCTCGAGGAACTTAGCGAACACCGAGATGTCAGCGTTGCCGGTCTTCTTGGCCGCCGCATCCTGCTTGGCCCGCTGCCGCTGCTCGGCCATGAGCCGGCGGAACTCTTGCTCATCGACCGCCAGCCCCTGTTCGGCCGCCATCTCCAGGGTCAGGTCGATCGGGAAGCCGTAGGTGTCGTGCAGCTGGAACGCCTGCGCCCCGGCGAGAGTCCGCCCGCCCTGGCGCGTGACTTCCTCGACCGCCGCGTCGAAAATCGCCGAGCCGGTCCGCAGCGTGCCGAGGAACGCGCTCTCCTCCGCGTCAAGCACCGTGTGGATGTTCGGCGAGTCCCTGACCAGATCGGGATACTGGTCCCCGAGCGCCGCGATCGCGACCGATGTGAGCTCGTGCAGGTAGCGCTCACCAGATGCGCCGCGCCCGCCCTCGCCGCCGCGCTGCGAACCAGCGAGCAGCCTGAGGTCGCGGACGCTGCGCCTGACGATCCTGCGGAGCACGTAACCGCGGCCCTCGTTGGACGGGATCACGCCGTCGGCGACCAGCATTACCGCCGCGCGCACGTGGTCGGCGACCACCCGCAGCGCGACGTCGCTGGCGTGGTCCCTGCCGTATTTCTGCTCGGTCAGCTCCGCGGCGCGCTCGAGCACCTTCCACATGGTGTCGACCTCGTAGATGTTGTCGACACCCTGAAGCAGCGCCGCCATCCGTTCCAGGCCCATGCCCGTGTCGATATTCCGCGAAGGCAGCTCGCCCTGCGTATCAAAGTCGATCTTGCTGCGCACGGCGCTGAGCTGGTACTGCATGAACACGAGGTTCCAGACCTCGAGGTATCGGTCCTCGTCGGCCTCGGGACCGCCCTCACGGCCGTACTCTGGACCGCGGTCGTAGTAGATCTCCGAGCACGGGCCGCCTGGTCCCGGCACGCCCATGTGCCAGTAGTTGTCCGCAAGCCCGCGGCGCTGAATGCGGTCCGCGGGTACCCCGACCGCGTCGTGCCAGATCGAGTACGCCTCGTCGTCGCCGGTGTAGACGGTCGCCCAGAGCTTGCTTTCTTGGAAGCCAAATCCGCCATCGGACTCCGGCCGGGTAAGCAACTCCCAGGCGAGCGGGATGGCCTGCTCTTTGAAGTAATCGCCGAAGGAGAAATTCCCGAGCATCTGGAAGAACGTCGCGTGCCTTGTGGTCTTGCCGACCTCGTCGATGTCCGGCGTCCGCACGCACTTCTGCGCGCTGACAGCGCGCGGAAACGGCGGAACGAGCTGACCGAGGAAGTACGGCTTGAACGGGACCATTCCGGCATTGACCAGCAGCAGCGTGGGATCCTCGGCGATCAGGCTGGCGGAAGGAACGACGGTGTGCCCGCGCTGGCTAAAGTAATCGAGGAAACGCCGGGCTATCTCTGCCGACTCCATCAACGGCCGTCCTTCTGCTCGTCGGTGCTGTGCGGTGCCTGCCATCCGGGCCCGCGGTCGCCGGCCTGCACGGGCCTTGCTGACCTCTGAGGGTATTGCCTCACGCGGCGGATTGCCGATTCAAATGTCGCGATGCCTGTCCATGTACTCCGCCATTCCGGCGCGGACATCACGCATGAATGCCGCGGTTCGGGCCGCACGATTGGGCCCGCTCGGCTTCCCGGCGCTAACAAGCCTCGTCAGCCGTCTGTATCCGGTGATTCCGAGGGCGGCGCCGACCACAAGCCAGAATGCCCGGCGAATCATGGCCGCACCCGGTCCGCCGGCGCACGTACGAGCTGCCGCGAGCGACGGACCGCCATGGCGTACCTGACGCCGTGGCCTGCGGCCGCCAGCCGCAGCACAGGAGTCCCGAGGCCGGCCGCGATCAGCCTGGCAGTCGCGGCTACGGCGGACACCTGCCCGGCGAGGTCGGACATGCTTTCAGCGACCTCGTCCACGCCATCTGCCAGTGCACCGGTCCTCGCAAGCTGCTGATCGGCCCGTGCGACCGTGGCACGCGCGCTGGCAAGCAGGTCGTCAGCGCCCGCCTGGTAGCTCGTCACCAGCGTCGTCGCGGCCGCGATCAGCCTCGCCAGCCTGGCGAGAACGAACACCCCCGCGCACACTCCGACCGCGAAGAACGCGGCGGCGACCAGGGCCGCAACCTGACCGGCGTTCATCGGCAGTCCTTCTCCCTCCAGCCCATCCCCCGTCAGGCTGTCACCTTGCCGACCCTATCGCTCCTCGCCGGCCGAGCCATCGAGTACCGCCTTGATCCGCTCGGCCCTGTCGGCGTACCTGGCCTCGGCCCCGTGCCTGGTCGGCTCGTAGTACGTGTGACCGGCGGCCGCGTCCGGCAGGTATGCCTGCCTGACGACCCCCTCGTCGAAGTCATGCGGGTACAGGTATCCCTTGCCGTGGCCGAGCCTGGCCGCCCCTGGATAGCTGGTGTCTCGCAGGTGCGCGGGGACGGGGCCGGTCCTTCCCGAGCGAACATCGTCGGCGGCCGCGGTGATGGCCCTGATGACCGCGTTGGATTTCGGCGCGAGCGCGAGGTGAATGACGGCCTGGGCGAGGTTGATCCGCACCTCAGGCAGGCCGACGAACTCGACGGCCTGCGCCGCCGCGACGGCGACTGGCAGCGCGGTCGGATCGGCCATCCCGACGTCCTCGCTGGCGTGCACGATCAGCCGCCTTGCGATGTACCTGGGATCCTCGCCTGCTTCAATCATGAGCGCGAGATAGTGCAGCGCGGCGTCGACGTCGCTACCCCTGATGCTCTTGATGAAGGCGCTGATCACGTCGTAGTGCTGGTCGCCTGCCCGATCATAGCGGACGGCCATCCGGTCGACTGCGCGCTCGAGCACGGCGAGGTCGATCACGCCACGGGCGGGAATGCCGAGCGCGGCGGCTTCGAGATAGGACAGCGCCCGCCTCGCGTCGCCGCCGGCCATCCGCAGCAACTCCTCCTCTGCGTCACCGGCTAGGCTCACCGCTCCGGCGAGGCCCCGCTCGTCGGTCACCGCGAGTTCGACGAGCGCCCGCATGTCCTCATCGGGCAGCGGCCGCAGCGTGAGCAGGAGCGAGCGGGAGAGCAGCGGCCCCACCACGGAGAACGAGGGATTCTCAGTCGTCGCGCCCACGAACGACACCCACCTGTTCTCGACGGCAGGCAGCAAGGCGTCCTGTTGCGCCTTATTGAATCTGTGCACCTCGTCGATGAACAGCAGCGTCTGCGTGCCGGTGAGCCCGAGCTCAGTGCGGGCGGCGTCGATGGCGGCGCGCACCTGCGCGACGCCCGCGGAAACGGCTGATAGCTCGACGAATCGCCTGCCGGTGACCTGGCTGAGCACGTACGCAAGCGTGGTCTTGCCGGTCCCTGGCGGCCCCCAGAGCAGTACGGACATCGGGGCGGCTCGCTCGACTAGCGTGCGAAGCGGCGACCCTGGGCCCGTCAGGTGTGGCTGGCCGCGCACCTCGTCCAGGTTCCTCGGCCGCATCCTGACGGCGAGCGGCGCGACCGCCCTGGCCGCATCGTCCCGCGCGGCGTCGAACAGGCTCGCGCCCTGCTGCGATCCGGGATTCCTTGCCGCCACGGCTTGACGATACTCGCAGCTACCGTCGCTCAGTCCTGGCTGGACGCCTCGGTCGCCCCCCGAGGCGCGACGGCGTCGACGCCCGCTTCCCTCCGCTGAGCGGCGGTGATCCGCGTCGGAGCTCCGGTCAGCGGGTCACTGCCCGATGCCGCCTTCGGAAAGGCGATCACGTCCCTGATCGATTCCCTGCCGGTCAGCAGCATCAGCATCCGGTCCCACCCGAATGCGATGCCTCCGTGCGGCGGCGGCCCGAAGCGCAGCGCGTCGAGCAGGAAGCCGAACTGTGATCGCGCCTCGTGTCTCGACAGCCCAATCACATCGAAAACCTGCTGCTGCATGGCCTGGCGGTGGATCCTGATCGACCCTCCGCCGATCTCGGTCCCGTTGCAGACGAGGTCGTACGCGTCGGCGAGCGCGCCGGCCGGCTCGGCCGCGAACTTGTCAGCCCATTCCGGCAGCGGAGCGGTAAACGGGTGGTGCACGGCGGTCCAGCGGCCGTCGGGATCCTCCTCGAACATGGGGGCGTCGACCACCCAGGTGAAGGCCCACGCCCCATGGTCGATGAGCTCGCACCGCTGCCCGATCTCCAGCCGGGCAGCGCCGAGCAAGCCGCGAGCGGCGGAAGGAGTCCCCGCGGCGAAGAACACGCAGTCGCCGGGCCCCGCGCCGATCGCCGTCGGAAGCCCCGCGCGCTCGTCCGCCCCCAGATGCTTCGCTACCGGTCCGGCGTCCGAGACGGCGCCGTCGGCCGCGATCAGCACATAAGCCAGTCCCCTCGCGCCGCGTGACCTGGCCCAGTCCTGCCAACCGTCGAGCTCTCTGCGGCTCTGGCTGGCCCCTCCTGGCATGACTACCGCACCGACATGCTGTGCCTGAAACACACCGAACCCGGTGCCGGCGAAGTAGCCGGTCAGGTCGGCGAGCTCGCAGCCGAACCGCAGGTCGGGCTTGTCGGAGCCGAACCGCGCCATCGCGTCCGAGTAGGTCATTTGCGGGAGGGGGCGGGCGAGCTCATACCCGGCGATCTCCTGCCACAGCCGCTGCACCAGGTCCTCGGCTACCTCGATCACGTCGCGGCGTGTCACGAACGACATCTCGATGTCGACCTGGGTGAACTCTGGCTGCCTGTCGGCCCTGAAGTCCTCGTCCCTGAAGCAGCGGACGAGCTGGTAGTAGCGCTCGAGGCCCGACACCATGAGCAGCTGCTTGAAAAGCTGCGGCGACTGAGGCAGCGCGTACCAGGTGCCAGGCTGGAGCCTGACGGGCACCAGGAAGTCCCTTGCTCCCTCGGGCGTGGACCTGGTCAGGAACGGCGTCTCGACGTTGACGAAGTTGTGGTCCCTCATCACATCGCTGACCAGGTACGCGGCCGTCGACCGCGCCCGAAGCGCTGCCGCCATCTCGGCCCGCCTGATGTCCAGGTACCGGTACTTCAGCCGCACCTCTTCATTGACGTCGAGCGTGCCCTCAACAGGGAACGGCAGCGGATCGCACTCGGCCAGGATCTCGATCCGGTCGGCGACGACCTCCACCTCGCCCGTTGGCAGCTCAGGGTTCTCATTCCCCTGCGGCCGCTGCCTGAGCGGTCCGGAGACGAGCACGCAGAACTCGGCGCGCAAGTCGTGCGCGATGTCTTCCTGTCGAGCGACGACCTGGACGATCCCGCTCGCATCGCGCAGGTCGATGAAGACGACGCCGCCATGGTCCCTGCGCCGCGCTACCCAGCCCGCGAGCGTGACCTGCTGCCCGGCCGCAGCGGCACGCAGCGCGCCAGCCTCGTGCGTGCGGATCATTTGTGCCAAGCCCTTCTGCAGAATCTGGCCGGTCACAGGCCCGTGGCCGGGCCAGACGCCGGAGCGAGTCCGGCCAGGAACGGATTGAAGGACCGCTCCGCGCCGATCGTGGTCTGCGGCCCATGACCCGAGAGCACGACGGTCTCGTCGGTTAGCGGCAGGCATACCCTAGCGAGGCTCTCGAGGATCGTATGGTAATCGCCGCCTGGCAGGTCGGTGCGGCCGATTGAGCCGGCGAACAGCAGGTCGCCCGTGAAGATCGTCTCCGGCAGCCGGAACGTGACGGAGCCAGGCGTGTGCCCGGGAGCGTGATCGACCACGAGGCGCACGCCTGCCAGCTCGAGCGTCATCCCGTCGCTGAGTTCCCGCACGTCATCGGGCTCGGACAGGGTGAGTCCGCCGAATAGCTGCTGGCCGCCGGCGAGCGAGAAACCCTTAGCCGGGTCCGTAAGCAGCTCGCGATCGGCCGGGTGGATGTAAGCAGGGATGTCCTTCGCCCCGCACACCGGAGCCACCGACCAGATGTGATCCAGGTGCCCGTGCGTGGCGAGCACCGCGACCGGGCGTAGCCGGTAGCGGGCCAGCAGCTCGTCGATGCCCGCGTCGGCGTCCTGGCCAGGGTCGATAATCAGGCACTCTTCACCCTGCCCGGGGGCGACGATGTAGCAGTTCGCGGCGAATGAGCCGGCGGGGAATCCAGCGATCAGCACGTGGACCAGGCTACCCAGCGGGTTTGCGATGAGCACGCCGCGGTGGGAGCTGCAGTTACAAGAAGGCTCGGTTGGTGCGTCGAACCGATAACACCAGGCGTAGGCACTTGCCGAGGCCAGATAGCATGCGCGAAGTTTTTCAATAAGGACCACTACCGGTCGATAACGGGAGGGTTGTACGGTGGCGGGCAAGCAGGAGCGCCAGCGAAAGCTGGCCAGGGAACGCCACGAGCGCCGGCTGGCTCGCGACGCCGAACGGCAGCGCAGAACCAGGCGGATCACCCAGTGGGTGTCGGGCGGACTCGTCGTTCTCGTGCTCGCAGGCGTGGTGGCCTTCATCGGCTTTCACCTGAGCAAGAACGCTGCCGCTTCGTCGAGCCACAGCCCAAGCGCCAGCCCGTCGGCACCGCCAAGCGCCTCGCCCTCGCCAAGCCCGACGCCCACCGGCCCGGTCACGAGCTGCACGTATATTCCCAGCCCGCCTGCGGCGAGGAAGGTGGGCACTCCGCCTGCGAAGCCGGATCTCAAGGCCAGCTACGAGGCGACGATCAAGACGAACCGCGGCAGCATCGTCATCAGCCTGCTGAACTCGAAGGCGCCGTGCACGGTCAATTCCTTCGTCTACCTGGCCAGCAAGAACTACTTCAATAGCACGCCATGCCCGCGCCTGGTCACCACTGGCATATACGTGCTGCAATGCGGCGATCCGACCGGTACAGGCAGGGGCGGGCCGGGGTACAGGTTCGCGGACGAGAACCTCGCTGGCGCGACGTACCCGGCCGCGACGGTCGCGATGGCCAATTCTGGTGCGCCAGAGACGAACGGCAGCCAGTTCTTCCTGGTCTACAAGAACACGCCGCTCCCGCCGCAGTACACCCCATTCGGCACGATCGTGAGCGGCCTGAGTGTCTTGCAGAGCATCGCGAAGGCAGGGGTCGTGCCGCCGATGAATCCCGCGGGCGGCGGCAACCCGAAAGAGAAGGTCACGATCGAAAGCGTCACCATTAAGAAGACCTGAATGGGCATGCCCGATGCGGGCATGTACCGGCCGGGTACCAAGCCGGAGGTAAGCGGTGAGCACCGAAAGCCATCCATGGGGCCGGGTAGCCGATGACGGAACCGTCTACGTGCGCACCTCTGCTGGTGAGCGCGTAGTCGGAATCTGGCAGGCAGGCAGCCCGGACGAGGCGCTCGCCTTCTTTACCCGCAGGTTCGACTCGCTGGCCACTGAAGTCACCCTGCTCGAGCGGCGCATCGCGACCACCGACCTGGCGCCCGGCCAAGTCAAGGCGACTATTACGCGGCTGCACGGGGCGATCGATGACGCTAAGGCCGTCGGTGACCTGGACGGGCTCAAGCGCCGGCTTGACTCGCTTACCGAGCGGGCCGAGCAGCGCCACGCCGAGCACAGGGCCGCCAGGGACCGGGCCAGGGTCGAGGCGATCGAGATCAAAGAGCGCATCGTCGCAGAGGCCGAGACGCTTGCCGCGGAGGCGACGCACTGGAAGTCAGGCGGAGAACGGCTCAAGGCGCTGCTCGAGGAGTGGAAGGCGGCGCCGCATGGCGAGCGGCAGGCCGAGTCTGCCCTCTGGAAGCGTATGTCGGCGGCCAGGACCGCGTTCGCGAAGCGACGGAAGAGCTACTTCGCCGCGCTCGAGGAGGAGCGTGAGGGGGTACGCGAGCGCAAGATGCAACTCGTCACCCGCGCCGAGGAACTGTCGTCATCGACCGATTGGGCAGCTACCGCCTCCGCCTACCGCGAGCTGATGGCCTCGTGGAAGGAGGCTGGGCGCGCAGACCGCGCCGCCGAGGAGGAGCTCTGGAAGCGGTTCAGGGCGGCCCAGAGCACGTTCTTCGAGGCGAGGTCGGCGGCGATGTCGGCCAAGGACACCCAGCTGCGCGAGCACGCGTCCGCGAAGGAGGAACTGCTCGCGGAGGCGAACAAGCTGCTTCCCGTGACCGATGCCAAGGTGGCCAGGACGGCGCTCCGGTCCATCCACCAGCGCTGGGACAAAATCGGATCGGTCGCGAAAGAGGCGCAAGAACGGCTTGAGGGTGGCCTGAAGCGGGTCGACGATGCCGTGCGGAAGGCCGAGGACATCCAGTGGCGCCGCAGCAATCCTGAGGCACTCTCCCGCGCCAGGAACACGATCGATCAGATCCGCAACACGATCAGCAACCTGGAAGACCAGCTTGAGCAGGCGAGCAAGAAGGGCGACGACGACGCTCGCCAGCGTGCCGCGTCAGCTTTGCAGACCAGGCGCGCGTGGCTCGCCGAGGCCGAGAAGACTCTCGCCGACCTCACCAACTGAGCTTCGGCGACATCGAGATGTCCGCGTCACGAGCTCTCTAGCTGGTCACACGGTGCGCGTCGTAGACGCCGTCTATCTGGCGGACGGCGCGCAGCACGTGCCTGAGATGCTCGGGATCGCCCATCTCGAACGTGAACTTGGACAAGGCCACCTGGTCTCGGCGCGTGGTGACTGAGGCGGAAAGGATGTTCACATGCTGCTCGGAGATCGACCTGGTGATGTCCGACAACAGCCCGGTACGATCTAGCGCCTCGACCTGGATCGCGGCGAGGAAGCGCGAGCTCTCCTTTGGCGCCCAGTGCACTGTGACCATGCGCTCTGGCTCTGAGTCCAGCAGGTGCACGATGTTGACGCAGTCTGTGCGGTGGACCGAAACCCCGTTCCCCCTGGTCACGAAGCCGATGATCTCGTCGCCAGGCACCGGGGTGCAGCACTTGGACAACCTGGCCCACACGTCGGCTGAGCCCTCAACGACAACGCCGGAGTCGCCGGTGACCGGCCGAGGGCTCGGCTGCCTGGTCACTACGGTGGCCTCGGCCAGGTCTTCCTGCGCGCCGGCTAGCCCGCCTGCCGACCTCACCAGCTTGGTGACCACCGACTGCGCGCTCACGTGCCCGTCGCCGATGGCCGCGTACAGCCCTGACAGGTCCGGGTAGCGCAGCTCCAGTGCGATCGCCTGGAGTGCGTCGGCGGTCGCGAGGCGCTGCAGCGGCAGGCCGAGCTTGCGCATCGTCCGCGCGATCATCGCCTTGCCGGTGTCAGCTGAGGCTTCGCGGCGCTCCTTCGAGAACCAGTGCCTGATCTTGTTCCTGGCCCTGGCGCTCTTCACGAAGCCGAGCCAGTCCTGGCTGGGGCCGGCGTCAGGGGCCTTGGAGGTCAGGATCTCGACCGTCTCACCGTTCGCCAGCGGGGACTCGAGCGACACGAGCCGCCCATTGACCTTCGCTCCGACCGTCCTGTGCCCGACCTCGGTGTGAATCGCGTAGGCGAAGTCGACCGGCGTCGCATCCTGTGGCAGCGCGATCACCTCGCCCCGAGGGGTGAACACATAGACCTCGGCGGTGCCGACCTCGAAGCGAAGCGATTCGAGGAACTCAGCGGGATCGGTCGTCTCGCGCTGCCAGTCCACGAGTTGCCTGAGCCACACCAGGTCGGACGGGCTACGGCCGGTGGTCACTTCCTCCTTGTACTTCCAGTGCGCCGCGACGCCGTACTCGGACCGCCATTGCATTTCCCGGGTCCTGATCTGCAGCTCGACCGGCTTGCCGCCGGGGCCTATCACGGTCGTGTGCAGCGACTGGTACAAGTTGAACTTCGGCATCGCGATGTAGTCCTTGAACCGGCCTGGCACCGGGTTCCACTTCGCGTGTATCGCGCCAAGCACGGCGTAGCAGTCCCTGAGGGAGTCGACGAGGACCCTGATCCCGACCAAGTCGTAAATCTCGTCGAAGCCCACGTTCCTGGCGATCATCTTCTGATACACCGAGTACAGGTGCTTTGGCCTGCCGGTGACGGTCGCCTTGATCTTCGATTCCCGCAGGTCGGTCGAGACCTCTTCGACCACCTCCTGCACGAACGCCTCCCGGCGCGGCGCCCGCTCAGAGACCAGGCGCGCGATCTCGTCGAACCGCTTGGGGAACAAGGTCGCGAACGCCAGGTCTTCCAGTTCCCACTTGACGTTGTTCATGCCGAGCCTGTGGGCGAGCGGCGCGTAGATCTCGAGCGTCATGCGGGCCTTCTGCTCCTGCTTGGGACGCGGCTGGTAGCGCAGCGTTCGCATGTTGTGCAGCCGGTCGGCCAGCTTGATGACGAGCACGCGGATGTCGAGGGACATCGCGACGATCATCTTGCGTACCGTCTCGGCCTCTGCGGCTTCGCCGTACTTGACCTTGTCGAGCTTGGTCACGCCGTCCACCAGCGCCGTGATGTCGTC
>Ga0126378_10001366_pt1 | contig 18235 bp, 13 predicted proteins | sample PanSoiMetPlot_23_FD_92587 | JGI IMG/M metagenome (GOLD analysis project Ga0126378, IMG submission 92587) | Tropical forest soil microbial communities from Panama - MetaG Plot_23 | ecosystem: Environmental > Terrestrial > Soil > Tropical forest > Bulk soil | place: Panama | collected 2016-02-17
GTGTAGACCACGGTCCGGTCCTGGGTATTGACCTGGCACTGAACGTCGACTTCAGAGCCGCCGGGCGCGCTTCGACGGAGACCTGTCTCCCAACCGGTGGCGGGGGCGTTCTGCTGAAAGTAGGACTGGTTGCCGGTAGTGATGCCGGAAGAGAAGTAGTCGGGACGGGCCAACGCCTGCTGGCAGACTTTTTTCCTTCGAATTTGAGCCGATCGCGTCGAGTGCCGCGATGCTGGTTTGGGGCCCTGTCGCGGTGCATCCGCCCAACGCCGCGGCAAAGATCATGGGACAACGCGACTTGCCCGCTCCTGGTGGTCACGGGCTCCATCAATACTCCGGTTTGAAATCGAAATGATGGACCGCTTCTATGAAGCGCACGGTTCTGGTCTTCGAGCGCATTACTACGCTGTTGGTCAAGGCGCCGCCCGAGAAGAATCTCACCCCGCGCAGATAGTCGCCGGTCGTCACGCCGGTCGCGGCGAACATCACGTTGTCGCCGGCCAGTTCCTCCAGCGCGTAACGCCGCTGCAGATCCAGCACTCCCGCGGCCAGACACGCTTCGGCTTCCTGGGGGTTGCGCGGCATGAACTTGCATTGCATCTCGCCGCCCACCGCGCGGATCGCAGCGGCTGCGAGCACGCCCTGATGGGCACCGCCGATTCCGATCAACATATCGATTTCACTTTCGACCCGTGTGGTGGCAATCGCCGCAGAAAGGTCACCGGCGGAGAGCAGCTTGATGCCTGCGCCGGCCTTGCGGACTTCGTTGATTAACTTGTCATGGCGAGGGCGGTCGAGAATCGCGATGCGCAGGTCTTCGACATAAACCTTCTTAGCTTCCGCTAGCGCCTTGAGGTTGTCGCTGGGAGCGCGGTCCAGATCGATCACCCCGCGGCCGGCGGGTCCCACCGCGATCTTGTCCATGTAGGTATCGGGACAGCGGATAATCTTGCCCCGCTCAGACAGCGCGACGCACGAGAGTGCGTTGGGACCGCCCAAGGCGCAGATCAGCGAACCTTCGAGCGCATCGAGCGCGACATCGACTTCGGTCCCCGCGCCATTGCCAACTATCTCACCTTCGTAGAGAGACTCAGCTTCGTCTTCTTTGCCCTCGCCGATGACGATCTTGCCGTCCATCGCGATCGAGTTGAGGGTCTTACGCATCGCCTCGCAGGCCGCCCGATCGGCCATCCGCTCGTCGCCTTTACCGATGAACCGCGCGGCAGCGAGTGCCGCGGCTTCGGTCGCCCGTACTACCTCAAGCGCGAGATTTCGCTCCATCCCCTTCTCCGTTTCAATTGCGATGGGCGAGCCGATCACGCCCGAACAGCGAGGCGATCAGCGTGTACCCGTGGTCGACCCTGAGCCCGGTCCGTGCACCTTCAGCTTCAGTATAGCGGCGCTGCGGTGGATCCGGGCGCGCAAAATCCGCAGCGGTCATCAACGCAAATGGCACCGGCTCGGGCGAGTGCGTCTTCAGCTTCGATGGGGTGGCGTGGTCGGGCATGAGAAGAATCGCAAAGTCACCCAGACGGGTGAGCCCTTCAATCATCGGACCGACAATCAACTCGTCGATTCTCTCGATCGCCTCGGTCTTTAGATCGGCACGACCCATGTGCCCCGCTTCGTCGGGAGCTTCAATGTGGAGGAGCAGAAAGTCACGGGCGCGCAAGGATTCCAGGCCATAGCGGCCCTTGGCCGCGTAGTCGGTGTCGAGGAAACCCGTGGCCCCCGGTACTTTAATCAGCTTCAGGCCTGCGAGACGGCCGATTCCGTTTACCAGGTCGACGGCCGAAATGACCGAGCCTTCCACGCCAAAGCGCGTTTTCAGGCTCGGCACCGCGGGACGCGTCCCCTGCCCCCAAAACCAGACCGAATTGGCCTCGGGCAGGTTGCGTTCGCGCCGTCGGCGATTCACCGGGTGATCGGCGAGCAGGGCGGACGCGCGGCCCATCAGATCGATCAGCTGCGGAGCCCCCTCGCCTTTCGGCAAGTGCGGGTCGATTTCCTTGCCGGTTATATCGTGGGGTGGCGTGAGATTCGTCTTCGCGCTTCCCTCGCGCCAGACCATCAGGTGCCGGTAGCTGACCCCGTTGAAAAACTCGATCCCGCCCCCCGACAGTTCGCGACCAAGATCGCTCACGATTTGCGCAGCCTCCTCGCTGGTGATGTGACCCGCGGTGAAGTCATTCATCACCTGGCGGCCGTCGGCCGCCGCCGGCTTCAGCGAGACCAGATTCATTCGGAAGACCACATCGGCCGGACCCAGTTCGATTCCCTGGCTCGCCGCTTCGATCGGTGCACGTCCGGTGTGATAGCGCCGGGGATCGTAACCCATCATGGTCATCGTCCCGACGTCACTGCCAGACGGCATGCCTTCCGGAATGGTCGCCACCAGACCCAGCACGCCGCACCTGGCGATCTGGTCCATGTTAGGTTTGTGGGCGGCTTCAAGCGGGGTCATTCCACCCAACTCCTCGCAGGGCCAATCGGCCATCCCATCGCCGTGAATGAGGACGTACTTCATGCTGGTTGCTCAGTCGTTGTCGAGAATCTTCAACACCTTGGCAATATCCGGTTCGACCACGATCGTATTGCTCAGATTCTTGAGGGCAGTGTCGGGATCCTTAAGTCCGTGACCGGTAAGGGTGCAAACGCAAGTGGAGCCCGGGCGAATTCCGCCGGCCGCGCCAAACTTCATCAGTCCCGCGACCGAGGCCGCGGAGGCTGGCTCCGCGAATACTCCACCCAGGGCGAGCATGCGATAGGCGGCGAGAATTTCCGCATCGGTCACCATGTCGATGGTACCGCCGGACTCGTCGCGCGCGCGCTCAGCGCCCTTCCAGCTCGCCGGGTTGCCGATTTTGATGGCGGTCGCGACCGTGTGCGGGTCATCGATCGGGTGACCGAGAACAATTGGTGCGGATCCAGCGGCCTGGTAACCCATCATCTTGGGTACTCGGGTCGCCAGTCCGACCGCCTGGTATTCCTGGTACCCAGCCCAGTATGCAGTGATATTCCCGGCATTGCCCACAGGCAGAAAGTGATACGACGGGGCGTCGCCGAGCTGATCGCAAATTTCAAACGCCGCGGTCTTCTGCCCCGCGATTCGATCGGGATTGACGCTGTTAACCAGCCGGATTCTCACCGGATCGCGCTCGGCCAGGTCGCGCACCACCTTCAAGCAAATGTCGAAATTTCCCACGACCTCGAGCACGCGGGCGCCGTGCATGACCGATTGCGAGAGTTTGCCGAGCGCGACCGATCCTTTGGGAATCAAAACAAACGCTTTAAGTCCGGCCCGGGCCGCATAGGCGGCGGCCGAGGCCGCTGTGTTGCCGGTCGAAGCGCAGATCACCGCGCGCGCTCCTTGGCCCGATGCCTTTGAAATGGCCAGCGTCATACCCCGGTCTTTGAAAGAACCGGTCGGGTTGGCCCCCTCGCACTTCAAGTAAACCTTTATTTCCGGACCGAGCCGCTCCGCGATGTGCGGAGCTTCAACCAGCGGGGTGTTGCCCTCATTCAGCGTGACCACCGGGGTCTGGTCGTCGATCGGCAGAAAGCGGCGATAGTGCTCGATGAGGCCGGGCCATCGAGTGAGCCATCCTGCTCCATGCTGATTGGCGCCCGGCATACGGCCTACAGATTCTCCTCGATTCGAATGAATGCCGGATTAGCGCTGACCATCTTCAGACGGTGAATGTGACTGAGCGCCCGCTTGAGATTGCGCTCGGGGGTCTCGTGCGTGCGCATGATGACGGGCACCGTCTTTTCCGCTCCACGGTCCTTCTGGATTACCGACGCTATCGAGATGCCGTTGCGCCCCAGTATCGACGCGATTGCGCCCAGCACACCCGGCTTATCGCGCGCCATGAATCGCAGGTAGTATTCGCATACCACGTCGTCCATCGGCTTAACATGGGCGCTCCGCACGTGTTCCATCGGGAGTCCCAGCGCATGTGAACGAACGGTGGCTCCCGCAATTCGATCGCGTGCGATTTCGAGAATGTCCGCCATCACCGCGGTTGCCGTAGGCATTTGTCCGGCGCCCAGACCCCAATACATGGTGGACCCCAGCGCCTCGCCGTGGATGTAGATGGCGTTGAATGCGCCTCCGACTCCCGCGAGCAGATGATCCGTGGAGATCATCGTGGGATGCACCCGCGCCTCGATCGCTCCTCCATCCTCTTTGGCGATTGCCAGCAGCTTGATCGAGTAGCCGAGCTGGCGCGCATAAGTGATGTCATCCGGAGTGATGCGGGTAATTCCCTCGGTGTGAACCTGCCGCGGGGTCAGCAGGCCCCCAAACGCCAGGGTGACCAGCAGGCACAGCTTGTGGGCCGCATCGTGACCCTCGATGTCGAGGGTAGGATCGGGCTCAGCAATTCCACTCTTCTGTGCGGCGGCCAGCGCCGCCTTGAACTCGACCGCGCGCTCGCTCATGGTGGTCAGAATCGAGTTGCAGGTCCCGTTCACGATTCCGTATACGGCGCGCTGGCGGTCGCCCGCGAGCGCCTGCCGAAGCGTGCGTATTATCGGAATGCCACCGCCAACGCTGGCTTCGAAACCGATTGCGCGCCCGTGGCGCGCAGCGGCTTGGAAGATCTCGCCTCCGTATTCGGCTAGAAGCGCCTTGTTGCCGGTGACGACGTCCTTGCCGGTCGCCAGGGCTTTCAAGATGAGCGATCGCGCCGGTTGATGCCCGCCGAACAGTTCGACCACGATGTCGATCTCCGGCCGTCCGACCAGCGCCGCGCTGTCGCGGGTGATAAGCTTTGAGGTTATCCCGAGAGCGCGGTCCGGCCGAAGACTACGATCGGCGATGGCTGCCAGTTCCAGCGGTCGTCCCAACTTGCGCGCGTAGGTTCCCGCGTTGCGGCGCAGCAGTTTGACCACTCCGCCGCCCACGGTGCCACAGCCGAGCAGGGCGATCCGTACCGGTTTCAAGATATCCCCCCGCCGCCCAGTCTGGAATTGCGTGTCAGGAAGCGGCTGCGCGGCGCGGCAAGCGCGGCTCGAGGCGGGACAAAGCCCGGCGGATGCCGCGGATAGCCTGGCGCGTACGATGCTCGTTTTCGATGAGCGCGAAGCGCACGAAGCCGTCTCCGTCGGCACCGAAGCCAACCCCTGGCGACACGGCTACTTTCGCCTCGGCGATCAGGTATTTGGCGAATTCCATCGAACCCATTGCGTGAAACTGCTCGGGAATCGGAGCCCATACGAACATCGTGGCCTTGGGCTTCTCGACCGGCCATCCCGAGCGATTCAGTCCATTGACCAACGTGTCGCGCCGGCTTCGGTAGGTCCGATTGATCTCGCCAACGCAATCCTGCGGACCGTTCAGCGCCGCGATTGCCGCGACCTGCACGGGCGCGAAGATCCCGTAGTCGAAGTAGGATTTGAGCCGCGCCAGCGCGCCTATCATCTCCCGGTTTCCGACCGCGAAGCCGACCCGCCAGCCCGGCATGTTGTAGCTCTTGGAAAGAGTGAAAAATTCCACCCCGATATCTTTTGCGCCCTCTACTTGCATGAACGAAGGCGCTCGGTAGCCATCGAAACACAGATCCGCGTACGCCAGGTCGTGCGCGATCATGATTTCATTTTCGCGCGCGAAGTCGGCGACCCGCTTCATGAACCGCAGATCGACGGTCGCGGTGGTCGGGTTGTGCGGAAAGTTCATAACCAGGAGCTTGGGCCGCGGCCATGTCCGCCTCACCAGCGCGGTCAGCTCTTCGTAGAATTCCTCGCCGCTGGCGCGCAGCGGCACACCCTGAACTTGGGCACCCGCGATGATGCAACCGTATTGGTGAATCGGGTAGGTGGGCGTGGGCGCGAGCACCACATCCCCTTGATCGAGGATCGCAAGCGCAAGATGCGCGATGCCTTCCTTAGAACCGATGGTTACGATCGCCTCGGAGTCGGGGTCCAGTTTGACGCCGTAGCGGCGCTGGTACCAGTCGGTGATCGCCAGGCGCAGCTTGTACACACCGCGGGAAACCGAATAGCGATGGTTGGGCGCTTTGGTGGCAGCCTCGACCAGTTTGGCAACAATATGTGGGGGCGTGGCCTCATCGGGATTTCCCATGCCGAAGTCGATGATGTCTTCGCCGGCACGACGGGCTTTTAGGCACAACTCGCCGATCGCGTTGAAGACATAAGGAGGGAGCCGCTTGATCCTGGGGAAATCCATCTTTGTTGGCATCCACCTGCGGGGCGCCGCGACGCGCCGCGTGAGCCATTATGTCTAACGGACGATTGGCTTGATAGCTAGTATGATGCTGGCAGCCTCCCGCCCTATGGCAATCGGCCAGCCTTCAGCGGCAGAAAAGAGCTATTGAGGAAGCCCTGTCGCGGCAGCGTGCGGCCTTTAAAGCAGCCCTCCCTCAGTCCAGGGTCACGGCGCCGACCGGGACGACCGCACGTGGCCGTAACGACCAATAGATCGGTGCCGCGAGCAGGGAAATCAGCCCCGCCATCTGCCATTCGAACGGAATTCCCGAGGTGTCGGCAATAACGCCGCCCACGAGCAGTCCCATTGACCCGCCTAGCGTCTGAAAGGTGCTGCTGAACGAGAGCAACGTTGCGCGCTGACTCGATTCGATCTGCTCGTTGAACCAGCTTTGCAAAAGCGGCACCATCGCGCCGGTCGCCAGGTTCATCACAAACAGCATAGCGAGGGACAGAACCGGGAGCTGGCCAAACACGCCCGCCGCCGCGAGCATCACGCTTGCAACCATCAACAGCAGGCTTACTCGCGCGGCCCGTCCGTACTCATCGCACCCGATTCGAATCGTTACTTCGGCGCCGATCATGCGCGCGATCGTGAGTCCGGAGTAGATCCAGCCGATGATCCAGACCCCGACACTGAAGCGCTCGTTGAACATGATCGGCCATTCGAGCCAGTAAGGTGCCCACGCCGCGAAGGTGATCGCACCAGCGAGACTTAGCTTCAACACGGTCTCGGCGCCCAGACCCAGCTGAATTCCGCTGCGTACCTGTTGCGCGACGTGCCGCGGAATCGAGCGCACGTCAAGGTGAGCACTGCGCGGCTTCTCGCCCTTCATTAGAGTCGCACCGACCACACACGAAAGTGAAAACCCGGCGGCGCCCAGTAACCACGGCCACGCGATATCGATATCGGCGGCATACGCACCAAGCATGGCGGAGCCCACGAAGGCAGCGTTGGAAATCTGCGAGATTCGCGAGAACAGGCGGTCCTTGAGGTCTTCATAGCCTGCTTCATCAAGTGCATCGACGCCCCACGCATCGATTGCGCCGTTGCAGAAAGTGGTACCGATACCGTCGATGCTTTCCGCGATGAGGAATACGTAATAATGATGCGCAAAGAAATAAACGATGAACGCCGTCACGCGCAGGAGTGTTCCCACTACGAACGAGCGCCGCCTCCCGAGTGCATCTGCAAACGCGCCGGTCGGCACGTCAGTGAAAAACAGAACCACGAAATAGGTCGCCAGCACCGAGTTGATTTGAAATTGGTTCAGGCCGCGCGACTTGAGAAAAATCGGGTAGACGCCGAACAGGAATCCGCCGGCGAACGAATACATGAGCCAGACCGCGTAGTACCGGCGGATTATTCCTCTTATGATCGAACCTTGTTTGAGTACCGCTTCCATCGCATCCACACTCTTCGCGACGCCCACTGGGCGTCAGCGGCGTCCACAAATGAAAAAGCCCCGGGGCTCCGAAGCGCCCAGGGCTTTTTCCAGGCCGGATTTCGGAGTCGTTCAACTCATGGGAACTCGCGATTAGCTCCCGTTTTGGCGGCTACGAAATCTGGCATGGCTGGAGATTAGCGGTGCCTGCGTGTCGGGTCAAGCTGAGCTAATCCGTTACTCGTCGCACACCGCTCGATCGTCGGCGCGGGAACTTTTCCCAAAGTGGGAGCGCGAATTCACTTCCATTGTTCGGGAGAACCCTGCCCGAGCAGATGCCCGGGCCCGCCAGTGACCTCAACCAAAAGCCAGCGAGCCGGCGCCCGCCCGCAACCAGCGGTGAACTGGAGCGAGCGTGCACCTTACTCTCTCGAAGATCCGAATTCACTGCGACCAGAGTCTCCGATTTGAGATTGACACGCCGATCGGCGGAGGCCCGGATTCTCAGCGGTTCTCGTATCGTCTACAATCCATACGGCTTCTGAATCGATTCATGCGGTCTGCCGAAAAAGCCCTGCCCCAGTTCTCCCCTGATGCGTCGGAACCCGGTCTCGCCACCCGCGCGTGGCGTTTCGTGAATGTCGGGTGGCTCGCGGCTTACGTGTACCTGGGCTACAAATCCATCCAGCTCTGGACCCGATACATTTCAAAACGCAACCGCGACGCGCTGTTTCGCCGGCAGGACTTGCGCGCGGCGCGGGCAATGTACGCGACCGCGGTGCGCTTGGAAGGTCTCCTCATCAAGGCGTCGCAGTTCATCGCCACGCGCGCCGACATACTGCCTGACGAATGGGTATCGACGCTCTCGGGACTGCACGATCGAGTGCCGCCCCGCTCTTTTAAAATCATTCGCCGGCAAATCGAAACCGAACTCAAGCGACCGCTGGAGTCTATATTCGCGGAATTTGAGCAAAACCCAATTGCCTCCGCTTCGCTCGCGCAGGTTCATGCGGCCCGGCTGCCCGACGGGCGCCGCTGTGCCGTCAAAGTTCAATACCCGGGGATCGAAGGTATCGTGCGCGCGGATCTGCGCAACATGATGTTCGTGCTCAAGGTGCTGGCGTGGCTCGAACGCGATTTCGATTTCCAGGTAGTGGCACGCGAAGTGATGAAGTACATCCCGATGGAGCTCGATTTCGAGCACGAAGGCGAAAACGCCAGCACCATTAAGCGCAATTTCGCATCGTGCGATGACGTGGTCGTCCCGGAGATCTACCACGATTTCACCACTCGCCGGGTACTGACGATGGAGCTGGTTGACGGCGTCAAGATCACCGACATCGCGGCTCTCGAACGGGCCGGCATCGACAAGCGCGTGGTGGCGCAGAAGCTCATCGATCGTTTCTGCGACATGATTCTTCGCGACGGCTTCTTTCACGCCGATCCCCACCCGGGCAATATCCTCGTGCAGGCCGGGCCCAAGCTCGTTTTTCTCGACTTCGGCCTGGCCAAGGATTTCCCGAGCAACGTTCGCGAGGGGATCGTACGTCTTACCTTCGCGATTTTGACTTCGGACCGCGCGGCGATCATCCGGGCCTTCCGCGAACTCGGATTTCGAACCAAAGATGGCTCGCCCGAGACCTTGCTCGCATTTGCGGACCTGTTCCTGGGACAAACCCTGCGCCAAAACAAAGCCTATGCAGACAAGGAGCTGGTGGAGCAATTTTCCGACGAGTTCCCCAAAACACTCCGCGCCAATCCAATCGTAGAGGTCCCCGGCGACGTGCTGCTGGTCAATCGCGTAATGGGGCTTCTGAGCGGACTCGGAAAGACACTCGATTCGCAGGTGAACCTCTTCGCCACGCTCATGCCTTACGCGCAGCGCCTGATGCTCACTCCCGGAGCGGCGAGCGCGAGCTAAGGCGCGCCGGAGTTGCTTCCTTCGCTCCGGCCAGTCGTGGCATCCTGTCTCGGCAACGACCTTAACGGCGTTGAGAATACGACCAGCTCCGGAGCAGGCATGTCGGAAAAGGGTCACAGATTGATCAGTATCGCTGCGGAACTCGCGGCCGATTTCGCGACTCGAGCGGGCGAGCACGACCGCGACAACTCTTTTCCAGTAGAGAACGTCACCAGGATGAAAGAGTGCGGGTACACGGCGCTGGTCATTCCGGAGCAGCACGGCGGCCTCGGCGCCGACCTCGAGGACTATGTGCTTTGCCAGGAGCAGCTCGCGCAGGGATGCGCGGCCACCGCGCTGGCGATCAATATGCACCTGTTCGGGTTGGGCAGCATGGTCGAGCGCATGACCGGGGGACCGCAGGAGTCGTTATTCCTCGATGCGATAGGACGCGGGAAACAAATCCTGGGAGGTGGAATCAGCGAACCGGAAACTGGTGGAGATTGGGGGTTTTTCGCCACCAGAGCTCGTCGGGACGGCGAGTTTTACGTCCTCAACGGCCACAAGACCTTCACCAGTCTGTCGCCGGTTATCGACCTGTTCATGGTGATGGCCACCATCGACGACAGCTCGCCACCAGCCTCTGCCACCTTCCTCATACCGCGGGCCGCTCCGGGCCTCCAACTCGTCGAAACCTGGGACGCGATGGGTATGCGCGCGACGGCAAGCCACGACCTCGTGATCAAAGATGTACGGGTTCCGGCGATAGCCATGTCACAGTCGCGGCCCGCCGGTCCCCTGGATGGCCAAGCCATCTCGTTGTTCGCGTGGTTCAGCCTCTCAGTCGCCGCGGTCTATACCGGGGTTGCGATGGCCGCGCTTAAATTCACCCGGGAATTCGCCGGACGGTACAAGCCGCTGACCCTGTCGCGTCCCATCAAGTACCTGCCCGGCATCCAGTTTGCCGTGGCGGAAGCGGATACCCTGATCGCGCAATCGCGAGCGCTGTACGTGAGCGTTGCGCGCGATTATCTGTCACAAACGGGGTCGTTCAAGGGCGAAGCGGGGCTGGCGCGATTGGTGATGGCGAAATACGTCGCCACCAACAACGCGATTCGCGCGGTCGACTGTTGCATGGAGGCCGTGGGTGCGCACGGCATATTGAAGAAGTTTCCGATGGAGCGCTATTACCGCGATGTGCGCGCGGGGGTGAACCATCCCCTGTCCAACGCGCGGGCCCGCGAATTGATCGGCAAAGCAGCGCTGGAGGTTGGTCTGGGCGAAACGCCGCGCTGGTAGAGCTTGCGCGATCGCAGAAATTTGCGGACCGCCGATCTGTCGATTGATGAACACCGCGCGCTTTCAATGAATAGCGCAGCTGTCCTATCGTCGTAGGACCGTGCCCGACGAAATCGAAAATGTCGCGCTGCGTGCGGCCCGCGCGGCGGGAAGAATTCATCTCAAGCGGCTGAGCCGAATCAACATCGTACGCAAGTCCAACTCGATCGATCTGTTGACCGAGGCTGACCGCGAATCGGAAGCCGCGATCATCGAGGTGATCCACCGGGCGTTTCCCACCCATGCCATCCTGGCGGAGGAGAGCGGTGCCAGCATCCACCAGTCGGACCACCGATGGATCATCGACCCGTTGGATGGCACGACCAATTTCGCGCACGGGTTTCCGCAATTCTGCGTTTCCATCGCCTATCAGCATCGGGGGCACACTCAGTTCGGGGTGATCTACGATGCGCTGAAGAAGGAATCGTTCACCGCGAAGCGGGGACGTGGCGCGAGACTGAATGGTAAGCCGATCCATGTAAGCACTACCGATTCGCTGAGTGCCTCGCTGCTCGCGACCGGGTTTCCCTACGACCGCCGCGAGCGGCGCCGCTACTATTTGTGCTTCTGGGAGGCATTCATGATGCGCTGCCAGGGCGTGCGCCGGACCGGAGCCGCTGCACTCGACCTTGCATACGTGGCGTGCAGCCGCACGGACGGGTTCTGGGAATTCGGCCTGAAGGCCTGGGATATTGCTGCCGGGGCGCTGGTTGTGGACGAAGCCGGCGGTCGCGTCACCAACATGGACGGTTCCACACTCGATATTCACGCCGGCAAGGTAGTGGCGACCAATGGCCGGGTGCACGCGCAGATGATCGCCACCCTTGAGGAAACCCGCCCCGAGGCGGAGCGCCGTCACGCCGAAATGCTCCGCGAATCCCACGCCGCAGCCTAAGAACCAGCGGCGCCGGCCTCACTCTTGGTTCAAGCTTTACCGCGACAGGAGCCACATGCTGAATAGAACCCTCGGGCTGACGGCCGCGGCGTTGTTGTTCATGTCTGCCCTCGCCGCGGGCGCCGATCAGACACGCATGGGCACCGGAAATACTGGTGCGCTCGCAATTGCCAAAGAATCGCCGCTGGTGAACTCAGCGATGGGTTTCCTCAAACAGGCGGCCGAACGTATCGGTGACCCAAAATTAAAACGCGACACGCTCGATGCCTTCACCAACCCCGACACCTGCATTGCGCATCGCGCCAATCTCGCCGGCAAGGACAAGGCCGCGATTGTCAAAGCGCTCACGGAAGCCGGCCTGCTCAATCCCGCGGATGGGCGCGGATTCCCCGGAGGTCTAGAGGCGGGAATATTCCCCCCGATCCGCGACGACGGCACTGCGTGTCCGCATCTGCCCCAGCGCTTCGATTCGGCGCCCGGCAGCGTCTTCGAGGGCCACCATTCGTATCCGGGCGGCCTGGCGATGCACGAAGCATTCAACGACATCAGCGCGCTGAGCCTCGCGGCGGACTATCGCATGGCCTACGGGCATCTCGGCGCGGGCGGGCTGCCAACCATCGATGTGTCCAGCGATGCAGCCTTCATCCGATACGGCGATGACCTCGCGATGAATCAGGACCTGATCATCGCGGCGCCCATCTGGCACGATTGGGGCAAGGTCATGGTCTTTCAATGGAATGCGGATGGGACGGAATTTCAGGAACTAAACTTCGGTGGCAACGGCGCCAATGACAACTACGGAGCCAGAGGAGATTCGCGAACCCCCGGGCATCATATCCTTGGCCTGGCGGAATCAATGAAACGCGGTCTGGGTCCGGAGCTGGTGATTACCCAGGCGAGCGCACACGCCGCGCCGACCTTGGGGAATGAATATAAGGTGGTGAACTGGATTTGTGCTGCGGCAATCATCGCGAGAATTGATCCGGTCGCGAACGGCTACTTGTCGAAAGATGCCTTGCACAGACTTAGGCTGCCCGCGCTTGGTGCCACCGGAACCTACGATCTGCAGGCCGCACCGGGCTCGCCGACTGCGTTCCTGCCGGAATTCACGATCAACAACCTCTCCGACGGCAACTACTACCTGGCGGTTCCGGCGGCATTCGATCTCGGCGTGATCCTGGAAAAGCTCGCTCCCGAATTCGGCATCGATCCGAATGATCGCGCTCGGTTCAACAACAAGTTCCGGAACCCCGTGTTAAGCTACCTTAGTGCGGAACGCCTGATGTTCGTCTATTCACGCCAAGGTCTTGGCGGAGTCCGCGCCCAGATCGGGCAGCTTAGAAGCAGGAATCTCATCTGATCTTCAAAGTGGGTCCGACATTCTTCGAGTTCTCTAATCGGAGCTGCGACGCGGCCATCATTTCCCAATCGCTGTCGCTGATCGCAATTTCGAATGAAGCGCTATTGGCGAATTCGGACTCTGGGGACGCATCGAAGGCCAGACGACTCCGGAGAACGTGCGGAAATTACCGGTCAGAGACGCCTACTTCAGAAAAAGTTTTCCTCTTCAGCTTCTGACGGCTCTGGACAAATTTTTCCAGATTGTTGACACGCCAAGACACACCTCTCCTAGCTACTTCGCAATTGCGCCTCGATAACCTCGGCGTGGTTCGAAATCTACGCGACGGATTGGCGCAGAGGCGACCAAAGGTGGATTCTTCCTTCAATTTGGCATTGCTGGAATCCTGGGTCGCTTCATCGCGCTATTCTGCGAAAGCATTGACCTCTCGCAGAACCGCTTTCGTACTGGTCGCGAAAAAAAATGTACAGCGTGTCAGGCGCGGCGTTACGATGATTTCGGCGGCCTCCGCCTCCACCCGCAGCATCTTGTCGCAGCGATTTGATTCTCAATGTCGCACGAGAATCGCCATGCCTACGTTCCTGCCTTTGACGGCCTACGTGGCGTCGCGATACTGCCGGTGCTGCTGCTCCATGTGGGCGCCAGTGTGTTGCCAAATGGGCCACTTCTGGGCGAACTCACCCGCGGTTGGTACGGCGTCGATCTTTTTTTTGTGCTCAGTGGGTTTCTGATCACCTGGATTCTCCAGGGCGAAATCGCTGCCACGGGCACCATCGACCTGAAGCGATTTTATAGCCGCCGTTTCTTACGCCTGGGCCCGGCCTACCTTTCGATGCTGACTGCGGTCCTCGTGGGAGCTCTGTTGCTCAATCGGCCCGAGCTTAGAGCAATTCCGCGAATTCTGCCTGCATTGCTCACCTACACCTACAATTACCAGATCGCTGTTGGTGGAACGCATTTCGATATTATCGTCGTTCTCTGGTCGCTGTGTGTCGAAGAACAGTTCTATCTCCTCTGGCCGACTATGCTGCGATGGCTGGGAGTGAAGCGGGCCTTACCGTTTTGCCTGATTGCGATCCTCACTTTGACCGCATATCGAATCGGGTTGTATTCCTGGCTAAACTGGGGCCATCTGACCGCGCCTACGCCAGATTCCTCGCTATGGATCTATTTTGCCACTGATACTCGCATCGGTGTGATTCTGCTCGGCTGCGCGGCAGCCTTGTCGCTGAGGCATCGGCGGGCACGATTGGTGTGGAGGCGGATGCGCGAATCGCGCTGGATACCTGAGGCATTCGTGGTGCTTACCGGCCTGTGCGTAGCTTTTGTGACCGGCGGTACACCCTCGAGCGCTTCGTGGCGCAGCGCAACCTTCGGCTACACGCTCGAAGCCTGCGCGACCGCGGCGTTGATAAGTGCGGTGTTCATCCAGCCTTCATCGATTGCGGCCCGTGCGCTGTCGTGGCGACCGCTTACGGGACTGGGGCGCATTTCGTATGGGGTTTACCTTTTCCATGCACCGATCGCATGGTTGGCGCTGCGTTTCATCACTCCGGAGACCCTGACGCGGATGAGATCAATACTGGTAGACATGGCGCACGGCGCGTTCGTGCCGCCGTCTAGTGCATCAGGATATCTGCAGTCGCCCGCGATGATGAATCCAACCGTGATGCGATTCGCGATCGTCTCCGCAATCGTCCTGATCGCGAGCTCGATCGTCGCCGGTTTGCATTTCCGCTACGTCGAACGGCGCTTTCTTGCCATGCGCCCCGCTACTAGCGCGTGCCGAGGCGGCCTCGGATCTCATCGCCATCCGGGGCAGGCGTGCTTGTCCGGATCCAAACCCTGATATATTGATGGGATTCCATCAGACTCTGCCCCGGTAGTGAAAAGGACATCACGGAGGTCTCCGGAACCTCAAGTCCGGGTTCGACTCCCGGCCGGGGCATATTCCTCGCCAAAATCCCTTGAAATTACAGGACTTTTCGAGCGGGCGGTGATTAAGGCGTCTACGGTTTGGCTGGGGTTTGGCAAGCGCTGCAGCGTTTGAGCGGCTTCCGGGAGCCGCATGATTTGCAAAAAGAATGCATCGAGGTCGAGCGGCTCTTCGTCCGGTGTCTGGGTCCAACGTCCGTACACCTCGTCGATCTTTTTGACGCCCACATGCCCGAGCTGGTGGGCGATCCACTGCAGCGGCTTTCCCGCCTGAATCATCAGCGTCGTATATGTGTGGCGGAGGTTGTAAAGCACGCGGTACTCGACGCCCGCCCTTGCGATCGCCCGCCGCCACGGGTGGTCGCCGACGCTGCGCTCCAGCATCGGCCGCCCCATCGGTCCGCAGAATACAAAGCGGCTGCGCAAACGATTGAGGGTGAAAACCTCGTAGAGCGCCATTTTCACTGGCTCGAACATCTTGACGGTGCGTCGTGAACTTCTTGTCTTGAGGCGCAGCGATACCTCGCCTTTCTCGATCAGTTGCTGACGCACCGATATGGTACCTTCGGCGAAATTGAGATGTTCGGGCATGAGCGCCAGCGCCTCGGCTGGACGGAGTCCGCTCACTGCCAACAGGATGTAGAGCGCACGCTGTTGGCCCTCACAAACCGCGAAAATCCTGAGCAACTCGCCTGGCTCAAAGGGAACAACCTCTCGCTCTGGGGCCGCCAGATTCTTCACCAGCGCCATCGGATTCCGCGCACTCGCGATCGCGCCGCTCTCGAACGCATCGTTGAGCATCGTTCGCACCCTCGCGAGGATTTTGTTAATCGAGTTCGCCTGAAGTGGCTTCCCGGCCCGCGTTCTCTTCTCCTCCAGTTCCCGAAGAAACGCTCGAATGTCCAGATGGGTAAGCTTCGCAAGTTCCAAGTGGGCGAATTTCGACGAGAGGACATGAGCGTTAAAAATGAAACGGTACTGTTCCCTGGTGCGGTCGGAGACTCCAGCCAATCGATCGAGATAACTCCGCGCGAAGTCACTAACACGGGTTGGCATAGACGCTTGCAGTGTGCTCGGGTTCAGTTGCAGCGTCGCCGCCGTTCGACTGTTAGGGAACCACCGACGCGGATCGAAGGGTGCGCTGACGCCATGGTTCGTGAGCACGAGCTCACGGCTGATTTCTTCGAGCTTGCCTCGCCACAACTGCCTGGCAATGCGCGAGTCCTCCAGTCCTGTGGACTCACGATATCGCCGCGGGCGAATGTCGCCTGGCCCCTTCCAAAGAAAGGCAACCAAGAGGTGCTTGCGTACCGAACCGTCGCTGCGTTTGCGCAGTACGGTTTCGAACCGCGCTGGCCGCATATTCGCTACTCGAGGTCGCCTCGCTCAATGGCCGCCTTTAAAACCTCCCAGTCGATCAGGCGTCTGCGTCCTATACGGCGCAACCCCTTTGCCGTATCGAGCTTCCCGCCACTGATCCAGTGATAAATCGTCCATCGCGACATCTGCAGCCGGGCGGCGCACTGCGCGCTGAGGTTTACTTGATTCCCACCACCATCGACTCGACGCCGGTAAGTTGTTCGACGCGGGTCTCAGTGAACCCCGCTTCACGCATCCATCTGCAACACTCCGCGCCCGTGTAATCGAAGCCCCCTTGGGTTTCGACTAGCATCAGCAGACTCATCAGCAGGCCGTTAACGTTTTTTCGGCGCTCGTCGTCGATAATGTGGTCGTAGACGATGAGCGCGCCGCCACGAGGTATGACATCGTGCGCTTTCTTTAACAAAGTCATTTTCATGTCGAGGTTCCAGTCATGCAGGATCATACCCATCACGAGGATGTCAGCGGCTGGCAACGAGTCTTTGAAGAAATCACCGATGCGAAACTTGATTCTATCCTGAAAGCCAAAAGACGCGACGTATTCTTCAAAAAAAGGACGCACCGTCGGCAGGTCGAAACCCTCGCCCATCAGATGCGGATGCTCCATCGCGACCTGCACGGGAAGGCATCCTTCAGCTGTCCCGATATCGGCGAAGGTCCGGTATTTCTCCCACGGAAACTTTCGCGCGATTGCCATCGCCGACGGCAGGCTGTGCCCGGTCATCCCGCGCAGGAAGAAGCGAAGTCTCTCCGGGGTCCTGTACATAGCGTCAACCCAGTCCTCGTCCCCACCCTTGATTTCGTTTTGCGGTTCGCCGGTTCGCAACGCCTCGGACACCTTATCGAAGAGCTGGTATTCTCGCAGACTCGATATCTCGACGTAGTTCCCGATATAAGTGGGTTTAGCGCGGTCAAGGTAAAAGTCGGTTTCGGAGGTGTTGGAATAGACCTCGCCGCGACGCTCCAGCATCTCGACTGCCACTAGCGTGTCGAGGAAGTCGCGCACGCCGCGCGGATGAAGCCCGCAGCGTTGTTGAATCTCCGCGGCGTCCATCGACTCTTTGGCGAGTTCAGTGAACACTCCGAATTCGATCGCGCTGAAAAGAACCTTCGACGCCATAAAGCCGAAAGCGACCTGCTCAATTCGATCGGCGCTAGGTGCTGTGCTCATCGATAGATCCTCCACAAAAACTGTAGTTCGTGCTCTTCGTCGATCAAATGTTCGTAGACAATAAGCGTCCACCATCACGGATCCTGCTCCCGCCAGAGCTCCGTATAGAAGACTGTTGTTCTTCCGTCAGGGGAATCATGTCGGCACTACTAGGCGGGCTGGCTCTCGATAATCGAAGTGAGCCCGGTGGCCGGAATCACCCGTGTCAAAGAGAAGCCTGCCTTGCGCAAGAGGTCCGTGAACTCCGCTTCGGTTCGTTCTCTTCCACCCGGCGCTACCGCAAGCATGATGAGGTCGTTAAACCTTCCGGGATCCGGTTCGTTGGCCGGTTTCAGAACCGATTCGACGAGCAGGAGCTTGCCGTCTGCGAGAATCGAACGGCGACAGTTCTTGAGGATCTTCAACGCGTCCTCGTCGTTCCAGTCATGGATGACGACCCTCATCAGATATGCGTCTGCCCCCTCAGGAACTCCTTGAAAGAAGTCTCCGCCGACAATCTCGCAGCGGCCGGCAATCGGCCCGGTACGCAAGGATGCGCCGCCTGCAACGACCGATGGCAGATCGAAGAGTACGCCGCTTACCTTGGGGTTTGCCGACAGAATCCCATGAAGCAGCGCGCCCTCGCCGCCGCCTACATCCACGA
>Ga0126378_10001369_pt1 | contig 18219 bp, 19 predicted proteins | sample PanSoiMetPlot_23_FD_92587 | JGI IMG/M metagenome (GOLD analysis project Ga0126378, IMG submission 92587) | Tropical forest soil microbial communities from Panama - MetaG Plot_23 | ecosystem: Environmental > Terrestrial > Soil > Tropical forest > Bulk soil | place: Panama | collected 2016-02-17
GGCCTCGCCATCGCGATCCTCAATTCGAATGCCGAGTCGCATTTCTCCTTTACCAACGCGCTCGGCATGATCTCCGTTGAACAGGCAGGTCGCCTCGCTGCGGCGGTCGGCGCATATCCCCAAGCGCGCTGGATCATCGCGCTGCACCACCACTTGATCGAATATCCCATGGCGGTCGTGGCATTCTCCGAACGGGTCGGCACCGCACTCGTCAACGGCAGCTGGTTCCTCCGCAAGCTCACGCCGTTCGCTGTACGTACGGTCGTCATGCACGGCCACCGCCATATCGATTGGATCGGTGCGTGCAGAGGCCTGAAGATCGTCTCCGCCCCTTCTCCGGTGATGGGGGCAACCGACGATGCGACGACGCATTTTCATATCCACACACTAGCGGCAGGGCCCGACGGGCAGCTCCACCTGCTCTTGCCCGAACGCGTGGAGATCGCCGCAGCAGATCCCACAAGCTAGGAGCTAGGTGGCAGGTTTGCCGGGGAGATTGGCTACCCAGTGACTGGAGGAGTGCTGGTCGCAGAACCCGGACCGCGAGAGCCCGGCGCTCAAGGAACCGGAGTTCTTGCCACGGGAATTGGCCGCGACGTTTGTTGACCGGTAAGCGATACTTCGGCTTGGAAGCCTCGTCTGTGAAGGCCCAGCCTCTCATGTGCCACAGAAGAAAGCGCCCCGGACTCACCGAATTCTTATGACTCATCAGCGACACTGCATTAGGCTATTCGGCTATCCGCGAAGCACGACGAGGTTCCTCCCAACCCATCTATCGCTCAACCAGGCATTGGCTCAGAAATAGCATTCAGCAAGTCGCGCCTTCGATCCGCGTCAGTTCTACCGACCTCTCTTGATTTCAGTTCGTTCAGAAGTTCACTCAAAGACAACGCATGTGTGATTTTGCGTTTGAGGGCTCCCGCTGCTAGCGATCGTGCATGACCGCTGCACCGTTCGTCCTTTGGTGCCTGTTGGTGCCGCCCCGGGCTCCGATGCCTTTCGGGCTGAACGCGCCTATCAGGCTGTACCACGTCGCGTACTGCACAGAAACTGACGGCGAGTGCGAGCATGAAAGGGAGCTTGGCCGCGCGACGTGCCAAAATCCCCGAGTACCCTGCTTTTTCGAGTTTGCGCGATGCATGCGGAGCGATGACACGCGTCTTCATGTCGACCGACATCAGAGAACTGAGCTCGCTCACGTGGTCACGACTATCTTTCTGAGCAAAGTTGTGCACATGAGTACCGCCGATCGCCACGCCGAGCTTCAAAAATATGGAATCACCGAACAGGAATATGAGGACGCGATAGGGATGTCCGAAGGCGACGCCGAGCAGGAGCTGGGCCGCGCGCTCGAGATCCCGTCAAAGAAGCCCTGAAGCCCGCAGGTGGTTCGCACCATCATGTTCCTCAGCGGGCTGCTGCCGGCCACATCGCTGAGCGCCCTTATCCTCCAGTTCGCAACCCCCGCCGCTCGTGTAAGACCTTTTTTTGAGCCGTGCGTAATCAGGTCGCAATACCTCGCCGAGGTGGTTGGTGTCGCAATATTCGCGCACCTCGGCGATCTTGTCGCCATCGAACCGAAAATAAGAGTGACAGCGATTCGCGTATTTGTTGCCCTTAGCCGCGACGGTGTTCGCTTCTCGCGCGAGCCTCGCGTTAATCCAGATCACGCTCGGGAAACCTGATGAGGCTCTCCGGCTGAGCAACGAGGCGCTGAGCCGCGCCCGTCAACTCAATCTCGCCGACGTGCTCGCTTTGGCGATTCAGTGGGCGGGAAGTGTGCGCCTTTACCGACGCGAACCCGAGGCTGCGCACGAACTGGCCGAAGCTCTTATCGCGCTTGCCAAGGAGCATGGTTTTCAAGAACTCCCGCTAGCGGGTCGGGCACTCAGGGGCTGGGCGATGACCAAGCTTGGCCAGACGGAGGAGGGGGTCGCCAAGTTGGAGGCGGCTGCCGCTTATTCCCCGCAATCCGCCGCCCCAGTCCAGTCGATTCTTGCGGAGGTCTACGCGCGCGTAGGCCGCACCGACGAGGCTCTTGCAATTGTAGACGAGGAGCTTGCGAGAGTTTGAACGGTCGGGAGCACGTCTCGAAGAGGCGCGACTTTATCGGGTCAAGGGCGAAGCGATCTTGATGCACGACTCCTCTACGACGGACGACGCCGAGAAGCGTTTTTCGAAAGGCTATCGAAATCGCGAGAGACACTGAGTAGCGGCACCTCATATCGTGATCGGCTCGAGGAAATTCTCGGTTCTCCGTGGGCTGATTTCTAGGACCCAGCGCGACTTCGTGTTATACTGATGGGGCTATCTGTTATAGGAATGTCATGAGCACAATGGCGAAGTGTTAGCTCTGCAAAGCACCCATCGTCTAAAATAATGATTGACGTAGTTATCAATGATCTGAAACGTCTATATAAAGAGCGAAAACTGCCCCGAGTGTATCGAAAGTATGCTGACCACACTATGGTTCCCGAGGATAGCTACGTTAGGAACCTGGCACTGGCGGAAAAAGTGCGCCACGTCGAGGGTTGCGTAGTGGAGTGCGGAGTGTGGCGCGGGGGAATGATCGCCGGAATTGCCGACGTGCTCGGCGATGGTCGAGAATATTATCTGTTCGACAGTTTCGAGGGGCTGCCCCCCGCCAAGGCGATAGACGGACGAGAACTCCAGGCATGGCAGGCCGCGACCACGGCTCCCGGCTACTACAACAATTGCCAGGCTTCAGCCGAGGAAGCGGAAGCGGCGATGAGAAAATCGCTAGCGAGGAGATATTCGCTAGTTAAGGGCTGGTTCGAAGAGACGGTCCCGCGATTCAAGCCGAATCAGCAAATAGCTATTCTGCGATTAGATGGCGACTTATATGACTCAACAATGATATGCTTGAGGTATCTATACTTTTATGTTGCTGAGGGAGGCATAATAATTATCGACGATTACCAGGCATGGGACGGCTGCGCTCATGCAGTTCATGAATTTCTCGCGAACTTTACTGGCAATAATGCTCGCCCAAGGCTTCAGCAATACGACAATGATATTATCTTCCTGGTGAAAAGAGTCGGCTCACCGGCGATAGGGGCGGAAAATGCACGACCCCATCCCACTCTTAAAGCCGAACACGACAGCGATCGCCTGTCATAGTCTTGGCTCCTGAGCCATTGAGCGAGTGAATAAGGTACGCGATGCCCTAAACCCGTGGGCGGGCTTCGGGAGACGAAGTTGCACGACCTGGATGTTCGTTTTTGAGAGGGCGGAGACAACTGGATTACCTGAGTATCAGTCCGCCCCATTTTTTAAGCGGCATCCTATCAGTCAGGGACCTACGACATGTGGTCAACTGAAAACCGACAATCGTGGGCCCAGGGAACCAAAACGGCTCTGGACCAGATATTTCCGAACCAGAGAGCGAAATTATCTTGATGGAGCGTCTTCGGACATAGCATTTTGACGCGAGGGTGGTTTGACTCCGGTTGAACGAGTATTGCAAGCGGCGGGCGCCGTGAAGGATGAGCCGCTCAGTCTAGCGGCTGAAACGCGGTCGAGTTCTGGCCATGAAGAGCGCGTGTCGGTCACCGGGCGAACGCCAGTGTTGGTTATCGAGAACCGTAGGTGGACCGACTTAGAGCTGCGCGACCTATGGATTCATCGCGATCTTTTCTACTTGCTTGCCTGGCGCGATGTTAAGGTCCGGTACAAACAGACGGTTCTCGGCGCGGCCTGGGCAATACTTCAGCCCTTACTGACGATGGTCGTCTTCACGTTCCTGTTTGGCAGACTCGCGAGGGTACCCTCCGACGGCGAACCTTACGCGATATTTTCCTACGCGGGTTTGTTGCCGTGGAATTTTTTTGTTTCGGCCGTCACCAACAGCTCTAACAGTTTGGTGACTAGCAACAACCTTATCACGAAGGTGTACTTCCCTCGGCTTCTAGTTCCGATGGCCGCGGTGGCCGCGGCCTTGGTGGATCTAGCTATTGCGTCGCTGATTCTGCTGGTAATTATGCCCATCTACGGTGTGGGATTTCATGCGAGCTTGATCCTATATGTTCCGCTCGTTGCACTAACGGCTTTGACGGCGTCGGCGGTTGGGATCTGGACGTCAGCACTCAACGTCAAGTATCGAGATGTTCGGTATGCGCTGCCGTTCGCGATTCAGATTCTGATGTTCCTGACGCCCGTTATCTATCCGGTGAGTTTCCTGCCCAAGCGCTGGCGATGGGTGCTCAGACTCAACCCGCTAAGCGGGATTATCGAAGGTTTTCGTGCCGCAGTTTTCGGCCACCCCTTCAATTGGAATGGAATAGCAATTTCGAGCGGGATCACTTTCGCCCTCATTGCGGGCGCTGCCTTTGTTTTCCGGCGGATGGAAGGTGAATTCGCAGACGTCATCTGAGTTAGATGGAACCTGTAATCAGAGTCAGAGGGTTGAGTAAACGCTACCGCCTGGGACAACGCCAGGCGTATGGGAGCCTGCGCGAGAGCCTTACTTCCAAATTCAAAATGCCGCGCTTCTCAAATTGGCGGAAGGGGACGCGCGACGGCGATAGTGAACCCCATATCTGGGCGCTTCGGGACGTCAACTTCGATGTCAATCCCGGTGAGGTTCTTGGCCTGATCGGTTCGAACGGAGCCGGCAAGTCAACAGCGCTCAAGATTCTTTCCCGTGTCACGCGACCGACGGCAGGCCGGGCCGAACTGTATGGTCGTGTGCGCAGTCTGCTTGAGGTTGGCACCGGCTTCCATCCCGAATTGACCGGGCGGGAGAACGTGTTTTTGAATGGGGCTATCCTCGGTATGCGCCGCGGTGAAATTGCCCGCAAGTTCGACAAGATAGTCTCCTTCGCGGAGATCGAGGAGTTCATCGATACTCCGGTAAAACACTACTCGAGCGGCATGTACGTCCGTCTTGCCTTCGCCGTGGCGGCACATCTTGAGCCGGAAATTCTCCTCGTCGACGAGGTACTTGCGGTCGGCGACAATCGCTTTTGGCAGAAGTCCACCGACAAGATGCGTGAGCTCAACGCGCGGGGTATGACCATCGTCTTAGTTACCCACAACATGTGGCTGGTGCAGACCGTGTGCACACGCGGGATCTTGCTCCATAATGGGCGGGTCGCCGTGGACGGGCGGCCACAACTCGTCATCGACGCCTATCGTCGAGCTGCTGAGTCGGAAAAGGACCCCGCTGCGGTGCGCGGGGGCGAAGACGAGGCTGCGATCGGGAACCTTGAACTACTGCGGATTGGAAAGTGGGCGTCCGAGCGAGAAGCGACCCCCGAGTCCGGACTCGGACTGAACTTCAGTGCCAGTGTCCCAGCCGATTTCAGGGTGAAGCTTCTAATTCGCGTGGCCAGCCCCGACGGCTTTCCGTTCTTCACAATATACAGTGAGACGATGAAGGTCCCGGCCAGTGGCCGACTTACCTGTGAGGCGACGATACCTAGGCTAATGTTGAAGGGTGGAGATTACCTCGTGTGGGTCGGGGTGTGCTCAGATGGAGAGAAGGAGGATCTACTCACAGTGGCTCACCTGCCGCTGGTGGTGAAAGAATCTGGCCCACTCCATGCAAAGGAGGGTGTCTTCTGGAACCGTGCGGAGTGGAAGATTCCATAGATGACGACACTACCTTGAAAAGGGATACTAATTTATCTGCCGTCGTTTGCAGTCGTAGTATTAGAACCTACGACTGCGCTTGAATAGTATCATGCTGCAAGAAGAGGCTAGATGGCTCAATCGGCATTTGCGAGAGTTGAACCGGGATGACCTCTATCCGATGTGCAATCTCGGAAGCTCAACAGAGCATTACCGCAGACTGGAACAACCATATATCGACAAATACCTATTCGCGCCGGCTCGCATGAAGAACCTGGGTGTGATTCATGTTGACGCGAAAGACGCCCCGGGGGTCGATCTTGTGGCGGATCTGATGGATCCGACCCTTCCGGCGCGACTGGCCAAACTTGGCGTTCGATCGGTCATGTGTTGCAATCTTCTGGAGCACGTAAGCGATCGCATAATCATCCGAGACATTGTTCTGTCGATTCTAAAGCCGGGTGGTTACCTGATCGCAACGGTGCCGTACAGGTTTCCCTATCATGAGGACCCAATCGACACGATGTACCGACCCACAGTCGCGGAAGTGGCGGCGCTGTTTCCTGGCACTTCAGTCCACAAGGCGGCCATCGTTCGGGCCAGCCGCTTCGCCTACGAAATGCAAAGCAACTACCGAGCCCTCTGCCGCCTGATGGTTCGCTCCATGATGCCGTTCTACCGGCCTCAAAGTTGGTGGGCGAACGTCCGACGATTGGGCGAGATCATCGCCGGATACAGGGTGACGTGCGTAATCCTGCGCAGGCAGACGACCTGCATTGCGAAATGAACCAAGCCCAGTAGCTCTCAGCGACGAGTTTGGCAGGGATGAGAATCGGCATCATATCGACGATGAGTGGTGGACCGTGGGGAGGCAGCGAGGAATTGTGGGCGGACACCGCGCACCTCGCTTTGCGGGCCGGATTGCGCGTGAGCATATGCCTTCCGTTCCGTCCCCGTCCGAGTCATAAAAAATGGGAGGCGCTTGAAGCTGCAGGCGCGGAGACCTTCTGTTATAGGATCGCGCGCCGGTATATTCGTGCTCGCCAGTTTGCTCGCCTCGTGGGAACCCTACACCAGGATTTGGGGGGGCAGCTTCGACAACGCTTATCGCCGCTCCCCGCTTTCTTCTCTACCCAGCCCGACGTCCTCCTCATAAGCGAGGGGGGAAGCATTCCGCCTGTTGCGGTCATCGATAGCGTCCGCCAGCTCCATATACCGAAACCGTACGTGATTTTGAGTGAAAGCAATTTCGGGGAGATTCCGGAAACTACCGCTCGGCGACAAGCGGCTGCCTTCTATAAGGGCGCCCGTAGCGCGCTGTTCGTATCGGAAAGTAATCGCCGGGATACCGAACGTCAGCTAATCCAGAGGTTATCGAACGCACGGGTGGTTAGGAATCCGATCAATCTCAAGTGTATCGATCCGGTCCCTTGGCCCGCGGGTCGACTCCTCTGCTTCGCCTCGATCGCGCGACTCAACGCCTCTGCCAAGGGACAAGACATCCTATTCGAAGTGCTCAACGATCGTCGTTGGCGTGATCGAGACTGGCGCCTCTCCATTTACGGCCGGGGCGTCGAGGAGAACTATTTTCAAGAGCTGTCAGCATTTTATGGTCTGGACAAGCGGGTAACATTTCGAGGACAAACCGAAGACATACGCGGAGTGTGGCACACACACCACGCGCTCGTACTACCGTCACGTGTCGAAGGAACCCCCCTCGCCATGGTTGAAGCGATGCTCTGCGCCCGACCGATAATTGGCACCGCGGTCGCCGGGATTCCTGAATGGGTTCGGCACGGACACAGCGGATTCATCGCTGATGCGCCTACGGTAAGTTCTTACTCGGCCGCGCTGGAAACCGCGTGGCAGCAGCGTGTGCACTGGCCAGCGATTGGTACGCATGCCAGGGAAGACGCTTTGCGTTGGTACGATCCAAGCCCAGAACAGACTTTGTTAAATATCCTTACTGAGAGTGTGAGTACTCATGAGAAGGTTCGGAGTGGCATAGGTGAATCGGCGATAACCTCGCTCGACAGCGTAAAACCTCGCGAACGCCATTCGTCAAGGCCAGGTCTTCCTTTGCTGCGCAGCCCAGTCACAGGATCAGAGAACGTTACGCTCCTTGAAACGATCCCAGCAGAGCGATTGATCGCGTGGTGGCAGTCTGAGTTCTCCATCGACGTCACCAATCAATTCCACGAGGTCTTCAACATCTGGAAGTACCGCTGCAATGACAGTGAGTTAATTTGCTTCGGACCGGATAGCGTCGCGGGTATCGACTCGCTCTACCAGCAGCTGCAAAGGTTTCCTTGGTACTACGAGAACGACAAGTGGGAGTACCAGATCGCACGCCGGGATTTACGGCGGAGCAAGTCGGTGTTTGAGTTCGGATGCGGCACGGGAGGTTTCCTCAACTTGTTAGCTCACGACGGTCACGAAGTTGCTGGCGTTGAACTGAATCAACACGCTGCGGCGCAAGCTCGCGAGGCGGGATTAAACGTTTGCGGAACCTCGGCGGCCGAGCTCACCGGCAAGCTCGAAGAGGCATATGACGCGGTATGTAGCTTTCAGGTTTTGGAACATGTGCCCAACCCAGGAGGCTTTATCCGAGAAGCGATCAAGCTGGTAAAACGCGGAGGGAAGGTCCTGTTCGCCGTTCCCAATTCGGCCGGGTTCGAGGGGCTCGGATATGATCTGCTGCAATACCCGCCGCACCATATGTCGTGGTGGACGCCGAATTGTTTCCGAGCGCTACAGGAGTTTTTTCCGTTACGGTTGGAAAAGCTGCTTAACGAGCCACTCGCGCGCGCTCACATCGACAATTACCTGGCATGGAATGCGTGTCACTGGCGCCAAAGATCGAGCCGCTATCGTTTGCTATTTAACCGGATCACGTTACCAATTTACCGGCGAGGTCTTGCGCAAGGGTTGCGACGCTTCTGGACCGGACATTCCCTGTACGCGCAGTTTACTCGGCTGTGAGTATCGGTCGCCGCAGGGTGAGGTTAATAGTTTTCCGCCGCCGACCATCGTATTCGCTCAGTTCGGCAATGCCCTGGGCGGTGTGCGGACGGCGATTGTCGAAGTTCCGACGGCGACCTACACGCCGACAGATACGGTGGCACACACCACGGAGTTTGCCGGATTCTGCATCCTGTACGGGAACAACACGCCGTCCAGCGACTCCACACTGGATTCACTGTATCGCAACCACCTCGATTATTTCGGCAAGGTACTCTTGGACAGCGACGCGCTGGTTGCCCAGGGTTTGTGGCTGGCGCCAGATGCTCAGACAGTAGTAAGAGAGAAGGCGCCAAACGCCGATGTCCCGTAGCGGTAGCCGTTGAGCCACCAGGGAGCATGCGCGATTCGTGCGCGTGCTCCCTGCGTTCAATGTCGATGGGCTGGCGAGCTGCAGTTCAGTGCAGTCGCGTTGGGTAAGCCAGTAGGATCCCAGATTCCGGATCAGCCTCAGGCTGACCGGAACCTTTTCATCCATTTGGGAGTTGAGTCGGCATGGACGAACGCATCGTGGCCCGATGGCAGGACTGGTCCGGCATCGGAATCGAGCACACCGTAATCAGATGCACACAGGCATCGAGCACCGCGGAGGGTGTTGTAATCGGCGCCGCCAACAGCGAGCCGTTCGCGGTGCGTTATCAAATTAGATGCGATGGTTCGTGGACCCTCAACTACGCGTCTATCGAAATTATTGGCGAGCAACGCAGAGTCGAGCTGTTCAGTGACGGCCGCGGAAAATGGACCGACGCCTCCGGGAATGCGTTGCCTGACCTCGACGGCGCAATCGATGTGGACATTTCAGCGACTCCATTTACCAACACGCTCCCCATTCGTCGGCTTCGGCTCGAACAGGGACATTCGGCTGAGATCCGAGCGGCCTACGTACGCATTCCCGATCTGGATATCGTCCGTGATCCGCAGCGATATACCTGCCTTGCACCCCTGCGCCGGTATCGATACGAGTCTCTCGACAGCGACTTCGTACGCGAGATCGAGGTTGACAGCGATGGCTTGGTGGTTACCTATCCTGGTTTGTTCAGGCGACTCGCCTGAGATTTGTCTCAAGCACTTCGAGTAGTCGCGCCGGTATGCGGCGGGAAGTAGTCACTGCCTAAGGGTGGGCGACCATCCGCAGTGGATCTCAGGCCTATCGTAGCGGCTCCGTTCGAGCACGGAGACTAGGACCCGCGCTGGTTTTTCATACGCGCGTTTGGAGTTGTGCTTCATCGCTCTCTCTTCCAGAGTGGATCGGCGCAAGATGCCGCGGACAGGGGAGTCAAAAACCCTTGACACTCTCCCATACCGGGATCAGGCTGCTGGCGGGACACTAGTGATCTGTCGCGACACACCACGGACCCCGCCCCCTATCGGGCTCCTAACGCATCGCCGAACCTGCGTTCTTGGTCCCGATCTCTCAGCCCGGGTTTCCCGGTGAATGTACTGGAGCGCAAGTTCGTAACCCCCTTCGTATAAACATGATCGACGAACCATTCAAAGGAGAAATTTGTGGCAAAATCCGGCTCTCACAAATACCGACTCCTCGCCGTGATGTTCGTGCTGGCGGCCGCGGGTGGCGATTCGTTTAGCGCGCAAGCGCAAACCCAATCGGCAGTCCAGCCTGCGAAGGTGCGAGAGGTCGAATTCGTCTATCACACAGATCTCACCGGTATGAATCCGAACGCCCACAGTGTCGAGGCCTGGATTCCGCTACCACGAGAAGACCGGTTCCAGCAGGTCAGCGGGGTCAAGCTCGACAGTCCGGCGCAGGTTGAGCTGGTAAATCAGCCCACCGGCGGCAATCGAGTAGCGCATCTGTCCGCCACCGTGCCGCCCTCGGGTTCGATAGCGGTCACGATCCGTTTCAAGGTGCGGCGCGCGGAGGAATCGGCGGACTTGGCGGAGGCGCAGGCCAACACTCCGGAGCCAAGCGGCGGGGCGTTTGCCAGCTACCTGGGCCCCGACCGCCTGGTCCCGATCGACGGACAGATCAAGGTGGTGAGCGCGAAGGTGGGCGATCCGGACGGTTCTTCGTACCAACAGGCCCGGGCCATCTATGACTACGTAATCGCGAACATGATCTACGACAAGAGCGGCACTGGGTGGGGACGCGGCGATGCCATCTATGCTTGCGATGTCAAAAAGGGCAACTGCACCGACTTCCATTCGCTGTTTATCGCGATTGCGCGGTCGCGTGGCATACCGGCGCGCTTTACGATTGGCTTTCCGCTCGGCGCGCAGAGCACAGGCAAAATCCCCGGTTATCATTGTTGGGCGGAATTTTACGCTGGCGGCCAGTGGGTCCCGGTCGACGCGTCGGAAGCGTGGAAGCATCCGGAACTACGCCAGTATTATTTCGGCCATCTCGACGCCGACCGAGTCGCGTTCACGATGGGTCGCGACCTGGTGTTGACGCCGCGCCAGAGGGGGGAACCGGTCAATTTCCTTATTTATCCGTACGTGGAGGTAGACGGCCAGCCGCTACCGAAAGAGCAGATTAAAAACCAGTTCGAGTACGCGCCCGCTAGTGGCTCGTGATTCGAAGGCGGATTGCCTGCGGTCGGCAGCGTCAACCTTCACGCCTGCTGGTGCCAGATCTGTGTCGGACTTGATTCGACAACATCGGCTAACGTCAAGCAGAGCGATAAAGAGCACCGGGAGCTGCGGCGACCTGTCACGCAGCGGAGCTCATTGCCTGACGCGCCTCCAGCGATTGGGCCAGCATCCACCCGGCTACGCACAGGACGGGCACGTACTCGACCACAATTTTAGCCCAGACGGGAAGCCACCAGTAAAGCGTGAGTGAGCTCACGGTCCAGACGGCAAGCGGCAGCGTGCGTGGAGTGAACAGAAACGGAGTAACCCAGAGGAGGTACCACGGAAAGACACTGGGTGCGAAGAGCAGCGTCGTTGCGGCGGGCCAAGCCCAGGCCTCCGGGGAGTCGAGGGATAAGTGCCATCGCGCCCAGAGCGCGACCGCAAAGCCGCAAACCGCAGGGAGGGCTACCAGGCCTGCGCTCGGAATGATCCGCTCGAGTGCCGAATAAACTGGTGCGTTGACGCGCCAATTGGCCAGATAGACTCCCAGCGAGCCGAGCGGCAGCCGGCCTTGGCTGAGAAACGGAATGTAGAGTGCGGCAAAGGTTCCGACGCATAAAGCTGCATCGCGAGAGCGGAAGCGGCGCCAGAGGAGGGGCGCTAGCGTCACCGGCAAGAATTTAACCCCCAATGCGAGCGCAAACGCGACTGCTGCGACCGTACGCCTTCCGCGCGTCAGCGAAGCAGCGCTGACAACAAGACATAACGCACCTACGAGATCTACGTGTCCATTCCCCGCGCCCTCCAGTGCCACGAGTGGATTCCATGCATAAGCCAGCACCCACCACGGGCTGCGTCGGGACCCCGCTAGCCAGTACAGAAGAACGGCGACAATTGCAGCATCACAGAGGACGATTGCTGATTTGAGCGCGCGCGCCGAGTCATCCAACGTCATGACAGCACGGAAAAAAAGTTCTGCGGCTGGTGGGTACGGAGTTGGCAGGTCGGGAAAGTTCATACGTAGAGTCTCGGCGGTGTGCAAATGACGGAGAGCGCTGTTGCTGGGCACCAGCAGGTACGGACTATAGCCGAGCCGCTGGACTCTGCCGTCCCAAACGTACCTATAGACATCTGTGGAGAGGGTCGGCGGCATCACCAGGAGCGGAATCCGCCAAAGCGCGGCCAACACAAGGCACAGCGCAAGTGCACGAGCGCTTTCCTCAGCAACCCGACCCAAGAGCCAGAGGGTTCGAAGATACGCGATGCCGGCAAGCACAATGCATCCGGCAAACAGGTGGGGGTATGTTACTCGATCGAGGAAAGAGATCACGAAGATGCAGGTGGCGATAACCGATCCCCAGCCGAGGATCCTGGCTGGAGCTACACTGCGGTCCTTCACCACCTCCGCAGCTCCGGGCGGCGCATGAGCCACGCTGCCGTGCGCGGAGCGCGGTGAGGAAATAAACGAAGCTCCCGGGCCAGGCGCGTGAGATCTTCGGCCTCATCCACGTCGTAACCTGTTTCAGTGAGTGCCACGCGAAGACCGAGCGCACGCGCACTAGCCATTAGCGAATCAAACGCGCTGCCAGTTCCCATCCTTTGCGAATTAAACAAGTCGACTTGCGAAGTCGCGCTACCCACCAGGTAATAGCCACCGTCCATGGTCGGACCCACCACCACGTCAGCGCCGTCGAGGAGCCGGAAAGCATTCTCGAGTGTATCGGGTGGCAGCTGAGGGCTGTCGCCGTCGAGGGCCACCACGCGGCGATATCCCTTTGCGACGAAGGTACGGAAGGCCGAAACGAGGCCTGCCGCAAGACCGTCGCCCTGTTGTCCGACGATTTCGATCGCCGGCAGCCAAGAGGCAAGATCGCCGACATCGGACGCAGGACAGACAATGGCAAGTGCGTCGGTTGGGACTGAGCGCGCAAGATCCAGGGTGTCCTCAATCAGACATCTATAGAGGTCCACAACAGCGTCAGCAGGCAGAATAGCGGCGAGCCGGGTTTTTACGTGGCCTACCCGAGCTGCCTTCGCCATTATGATAAGGGCACGTTCACCGATCTCTGGCCGCCCCCGTTTCAAACATTCCCCTCGCGTGGGGAGTTGGCGTGGAAGAGCCGATACTTCAATATGGCGCCGAGAATACCCCAGGCCGCGCCAATGCTGCCTCGAACGGTGCCGCTTATCTTCGACGAGCCTATCCGAGGATGATAACTGACCGGCACTTCGCTAATTCGTAGTCCCCGCTGCGCGCCCTTCACGATCATCTCGACCGGCCACCCGTAGGTGGATTCGCGCAGCTCGAGCGCAACCAGAGCCTGGTATCGTGCAGCTCGGAACGGACCGAGATCCGTGAGGCGGACTCCGCTCATCAAAGCTATCAGCCTTGCCGCGAGACGGTTGCCGACGACGGCGTGCCAGGGCATGGAGCCTGCCATCCGCTCACCTGCCAGCCGCGAGCCGATGACGATATCCGCAGCGCCTTCGCGCAGCGGCTCTAACAGGCGTGATATTTCCGCCGGACGGTCGCTATAGTCCCCGTCGAGGAACACTACCACGTCTGGAGTCTTGACCGCGGCGAGTCCCGTGAGGCAGGCGCGACCATAGCCGCGCCGCGGCTCAGCCAATACCTCGGCCCCCATTTGACGCGCAATCTGCGCGGTTCCGTCGGTGGAATCGCTATCGACGACCAGCACTTGTTCTACCATTCCCGCCGGAATATCGGCCAAAACCAAGCCAATGGACTGGGCCTCATTGTAGGTAGGAATGATTACGGAGACGCGCACAAACTACCAGATTGGAAGCTCGGGCCATCGCCGCGCGAGCGCAACATCGACGGCCGCGTGCCGGCCGGACGGTCCGAGAGCCAGAGTCGCAGCTACGATCATTGGAACGAGCAGCTCCCATATCCAGGCCGTGCCCCACTCCGAGACCCACAACCCACTCAGAAGTCCGAATGCCACGAGCGCAGCCGGGCGGGCGAAAAGACCGAGGATAAGCAAGACGCCGAGGCTCGCCTCAAGAATTGCCTGGAGAGGACCGGCTAGCGCGGCGTGAGCGGCAGTGAATTCCATCACTTGCTTCCAGACCGCAGGCGCTTGCCCATTTTGGATGTACCCATGGATCAAGCCGGCGTATCCCTCGGCGCCATAGAGCCCCTTGCCAAGGTTCTCAAAGAATGTCGACACGAATAGTGCGCCGAGCGCGACCCTGAGTATCACGAGTACGTGCGCGGGCTCGAGGGCGGGCAGTTTGGAGTTGCTCAATCTCGGGACTCTCGCTGCTCCTCTGCGCCGAACACGGTGGTGCATGCGCTCCCCGCCTTCGGGAATTGCCGCGAACTTCCAGGGTGGCTCGCGAACGAAGGCAGGGGCTTTCCGGCGGCGAAAGGACAAAACTCATCGGGCAGGTCCAACCCTCCGCGCAGTAGCCGGCGACTCGGGCAGCCGCCGCGACATGACTCAACGAAGCGACACGACCCGCAGAACTGCGGAAGTCGATCCAGTTCGCGAAAAGCCGGCGAGTTGACAATTCCGGCTCCCAGTTTTTCGAGGTCGGCCAGGCCAAGATTTCGCTTCGGCCAATAAACGCAGGGCAGTACCTCTCCCTTCGGCGTGACTCGGATGGTGCCCTTTCCACAGCCGCCCGATGCGGCATCGAAGCCAAGAATCGCACGCACTATGGGTTCGTTGCACACGGCGAGTGGACAGGATTCCAGGAGCCTCTGAAAGCCGCTCCAAAACTGTTCATAATCAAGTGAGAACGCATCCGTTTTAACAGCCTGGTAGACATTTACCCGGAAGTTTGCCCCGTGCCGGACCGCAAGCGCCCCGATCTCGGGAAGCTTCTCATAGTTGGTCCGCATCATGACCGCAATAATCGTGACGGGAATTCCGAGTCTTCGCGCCCGCGCTGTCTGATCGAGCACCAGCCGCCAGTTGCCCGGACCGCGCCAAGAATCCTGCGCTCGCTCGGTTGCGAAGTCCAGCGAAAACTCGAGATCGGCCAGGGAGCGCAGCTCATCGTCGCTCAGGACCGCTGCCGAGTAACCGTTTGAAGTCAGTGCTGTAGTGGCGCCGCGCTCGCGCAAGTACTGCAGGATTGCGTGGAACTCCGGATGAAGTCCGTTCTCACCGGTCCCCAAATTCACCGATCGAACCGGGAGATTTTCGAAAACGCGTCGAACGTCATCGAGTGACATACGATCGATTCGACCGGTATCTCGATAACAGTGCGCGCAGGCGAGATCGCACTCATTGGTCAGTCCCAGCCCGACCGAAAAACCATTGCTGGGAGATTGTTCCACCATTTCGGGCTACCACTTAAGGACACAATAATCTACAAACACCGCGGTTGCTCAATGAATTTAGGCCATCGTACCCCTCGTCACCCTGATTGACTCGATGTAGCGCACCTTGAGCGAAGATCAAGGCTTGAGAATTCTCGAATTTGATACTCAAGAAGCGGCGTGCACGTGGTGCGCGACCTGGATAGCCGCAGTTTCAAGCGCGGTACGCAGGGAGTTTGCTGGCCCACGAAGGAACGGGCCGCAAGCTTGCGGCTCCGCCCCCTTGCACCACCGCCCGCCACGGGCAAACATCAAACGACTTTACTCACGCGTGCGGGAAAATAAACAGATCGCGAAACTTCGAATTATTTGACGTAAGATTTTGTCCGCAATTTTCGGATTACGATGCCAATACAAACTCAAACTTGGACAATTGGCGAGTTTCGGTTCACCGTCGATACCTGCGGTCCTGCTTCGGGTCCGCCCGTCCTGCTGCTGCATGGATTTCCTCAAACGCGCCACATGTGGCAGCGTCAATTGCGTGCCTTGGCGGCGGCGGGATTTCGTGGGGTGGCTCCTGATCAGCGCGGCTATTCAGTGGGTGCGCGTCCGAGTACCGTCCAATCGTACACAAGTGAACTACTCACCGCCGACGCGTTGGCCCTGATGGACTTTTGCGAGGCGCGCAGGTTTCATTTGGTCGGCCACGATTGGGGCGGACAGCTTGCCTGGTTGATAGCAGCTGGCCATCCGGACCGGGTCGCAACTTTGACCACGCTTTCGCGACCACATCCAGGGGCCTTCGCACGCGCCATGGCAGAGGATGCGGAACAAGCCAAACGTTCCCAACATCACACGGCGTTTCGCCAACCTGACGCGATAAATCGATTGCGTGAGGACAACTTCAAGACGCTACGCGCCGTGCTTGAACGCGAGGGCGTTGGAAATGCGAATCTCCAGGCGCATTTTCAGACGCTGAGTGAGCCGGGAGCGCTGGAAGCAGCTATCAACTGGTATCGTGCAAACAATATTGCCTCCGCGGAGATTCCTCGAGTCTCGGTACCCACGCTCTATATCTGGGGCACGGCAGACGGGAGCGTCGGCCGCCGGGCTGCGGAGCTCACCGCGAACTTCGTAAGCGGGCGGTATCGGTTTGTAGAGGTCGAGGGTGGTGGCCATTTTATCGTCGATCAATTTCCCGATCGGATAGCGGCATTGATGATCCAGCATTTACACAGCACCGCGCCTTGAAGTGCGGGGCGCACGGCGATTGAGTCATAGATGAAGCGTTCATAAGTCAATCGCAATAAGCCGGGAGCTTCTAAGCCACGGAATAATTGAGATCGGACAGTTCGCCACCTAGCGAGTTTGAGCAGCCTGCTCTGACGCAAAACATTAACCGCCTCTACTTATGAGTGCGTGAAAACCGAGCAGGCCAGCGTGGATAAGTTCGAGAAGGGAAGGTCGCCTGCAAGCGCCGGGTAGTGAAGCTCGCCTGGTCGGCTGAATACACTCTTAGAAGCTCTCAACCGTGATGAGGTCGACGGTTTAGCTCCAAGGCGTAGTTCTGGCAGCATAGCCCGGAGCCCTGTGATGGAAGGGGCCTCCAGATGGTGCGGGCACCCTTCGCCCGTACTTCGTGGTAGAAGCAGGACGAACTCGACTCGAGTTGAATTGATATGGTTAGACGAGAGGTTGCTATGAGGGAAGCAGCGCGGCCGTCTGCGACCGAGTTGCGCAATTTCGGACTGGTGACCGCCGGGCTTGTGGCTGGAGTGTTCGGACTTGCCCTGCCTTGGTTCCGCCATCACGCGTTCCAGCGCTGGCCGTGGGTCTTGTCCGGCGCACTCATACTGCCGGCGCTGGTGTGGCCGCCAGCACTTCGCTACGTGCACTGGTTGTGGGTTCGGATTGGGCTCATCCTGGGCTGGATCAACAGCCGAATCATTCTGACCATTCTCTTCTTCGTCGTGATTCTCCCGCTGGGAGTTCTGATGCGCGCACTGGGACATGACCCGGTTGCACGAAAACTCGACCCCCAGGCACCTACGTACCGGGTTCCGAGCCGGAAGCGAACCCGCGAGAGCATGGAGCGGCCCTTCTGATGTTTGACCTGCTGCGCGACTTATGGGGATTCATGAAAGCGGAGAAGAAATTCTGGCTCGCCCCCGCGATTGTGGTTCTGCTGATCGTCGGAGTACTGGTTATCTTCGCGCAGTTCTCGACCGTTGCCCCCTTTATTTACACTCTCTTTTGAACTCCGCTCTGAAGGTGGCTCCTCTGGCCGTCTCGCAAAAAAGGCTGCCGGTCGTGGGCGCGACCGGTTTAGAGAGGGAAGAGATTGACCACGGTCTAATCTTGACCTCAGTCAATCACTTGTATAGAGGACTAGATAGGGTTCCGCGATCGATTCGCCGAGGAGTCACAAAGCACGCGAGCGAATGGCGGCTTGCCATAGACCGGGCGGCGCTCGTTCGTGGACGCAAAGGTGGATAGTGCTTTCAACACGATGATTGGCGAGGGGGGCGATTCTAATCGGGCGCGATGTTTGGGTCTCCGACGCAAGCATCTGGCGGATGACGATGAAATGTTCTCCCTGGTGTGGCGCCGATAAGGCTCAGGCAACTCCAGAGGGCGATTTCCGGGCGACGAGTAGAAAGCACCAAGGAGACTTACTGGAGTTCGTTAAATGTTTCTACGCAATTGTTGGTACGCCGCGGGATGGAGCCGGGATTTCGAACCCCGAAAACTTTACGCTCTAACGATTCTTGATGAGCCGA